>Ga0157367_1000307_pt1 | contig 25293 bp, 18 predicted proteins | sample AttbisABBM2_FD_113142 | JGI IMG/M metagenome (GOLD analysis project Ga0157367, IMG submission 113142) | Fungus gardens microbial communities from leaf cutter ant in Botucatu, State of São Paulo, Brazil - Atta bisphaerica ABBM2 | ecosystem: Host-associated > Fungi > Mycelium > Unclassified ... | reverse complement strand
CTGTCGCCGATTCTGCATACGGTGCCGATGCAATTGCTGGCTTATCACGCGGCGTTGGCGCGGGGGACGGATATTGATAAGCCGAGGAATCTGGCGAAGTCGGTGACGGTGGAGTGAGGGGGCGGGGGCGATTGGGTATTTGCTCAGATGCATTAATTTCGGTTACCAAGCCTCGATTCAGTTTTGGTTACGCGGCTCTTTCCGGCCGCTGAGCCGCACTTGGCAAGCGGTAACCGAAATTAATGCCTCAGGGGGAGGTATCCGGAATCACGCTTACAGAGCCCACTGGTACGCGGGCAACAACCGTCTATGCCGCCTTCTGGGCCGCCACGACGCAATCCTCCGCCAGCTTATATGGCTCTCCGTTCAGCACTGCTCTCAACAAGTCGACACATGCCTGCGAATACTTGTTTGTGCTGCTGGATTTCCCCGTCCGCATCGTGATGTGATACGTGTTGTCGGAAGACTTCAGGTCGAAGCCCGTCTGTTCCTCCACCAGCGCTATAAGGCGATGCGCAGCATTCCAGCCCTGATAACCGAGTTGCTCGGCAACTTCGGTCAGCGTGAAGGGAAAATGCAGGTTGACCTTCGCCGGGTCCCCGATTGTCGTAATGCCTAGCAACGTCGCGACACCCTCGCTCTCCTGTAGCTTGTGCTCGAGCGTCTGGAAGTCGATTTCTACCTTCTTGGTCGGCACGTCTTTGCGAACCAGGTCAATCGTGCGGGCGAGCAGTGACCGCAGAAGCTTCATGTTCACCTTCTCGAGCGCGCCACCGCTGCTGAATGCCTCGTAGACCCACTCGAACGACGACGCCGAGATGCTCTTAATCCGAATCTCCCGGTTCTCGCCGACCGCGAGCACCCTGTCTCGCGCGGGGTACGAGTTTTCGTCAATCGCAGGGTCCCACTCGAGAATGTAGATGTTCGGGATGAGTGCGAAATCCGCGCGAATCATCCGGTCAACGTCGTAGAGTACGCTGCGGATGTTAGGGTCGCTGGCGCCGTAGCCAATAAACAGCAGCGGATGCTCTGCGAAGTACGTCAGCAGCTTCGCGCTCAGGTATTTCTTGTCCGTTTCGAAGGCTTCGTAATCCCCGTGCGTCAGCACGAGCGAAAGCGGGTCCGCGACTGAGCCATGAATCTTGAAAATTTCGCCGATGGAGAGATACGGCTGCTTCAGAATGGTCTGTCCGACGACTGCTTCGTACTGTGGAAAGAGCGGCTCCAGCAACTCGTCATAGTTCGTCGTGACGATAGCGTGTGGATTAATCGCCTGCAGTGCCTTGAGCTCCGCCTTTAGGCCCGCATGAACCGGTTTCAGGTTGTGAAGCATCGCGGCTGTCGCATGCTTCAGGAACACCTCCGTCGGGAACGCCTCGTTGAAATATTCCGGAGGGAAGTTCGCGCGCCCCTCGTCCCACGCCCACTCTCGATATGCCTCTGCGAACATGCTCGCGATACGCGGTTGGTCCTGGAATTTCTGCTTGTAGTAAGCGTAGGGATGGTCGACTTTCGGGCAGTTCTCGGCCAGCTCCTTCAGGAGCTCGTCCCAGTTCGGCGCGTCAGCGTACCGACGTGAAAACCCAGACCCAACAAACAGAATTGGCTGACAGCCCGCAAGCTTCAGCACGTTCGCAATGTCTTCTCTTACCTCTTCCCGATACTGCGCGTAATCCATCGGCATGGTGGTCTCTTAGAATGCGACACGCTGCGCGTGCGCTTCTTTTTTTTCTCTGGAGGCTACATTGAGACGCCTCCCCCCTTGGCCCAGCATTCGTTGTCGCGATTTACGTACTTACGCTGTCAAGATGTCGTGTCGATTTGACTTGCCGCCAAAAAGAAATTACAACATACGGTAAATTCGACCAATCCGCGATGCGGAAATCTAGTTGCAGACACAGTGTGTTTTTTCGCCCTCGCGTCCTTCGTTTGGGACCGTGTAAGGCGAGTGCGCGGGCGTGAACGTTGCAAGCGGCAACCATTTTATATTGCGGAATGATTTGGCTGTTATCCGAAAAATCGCGACGAAAGTTGCTTTATTGGCACTGCGAGGATGTGATACATGCGCTTTGACTGGACTCGGAGCACGGTGCACTCGGGTGAATGCGACGGAATCCCGAATGAAGACTTTCCAATGATGGTGCTTTGGTACGGCGGAATGCAGTCTCAGCTGGTCGGCAAAACACGTCGCGTGCAAGTGGCATTCCAGCGCATGGACTCTGGCAGCGCCAAACCGTTTTTTCGGGACGTCGCGTTCAGCCATCTAGACGCGCTTCAGATAGGTTCGGTCTGGCAGCGTCGGCGCCGTGTAGGCGACGCCCACCTCGAAATGCTGCAACCGACCTTGGCAGACTTCTCCGCAGGCGGCTGGCGCATCATGTCGGCAAAATCGGAAGCCGAGCAGGGTCGGCCGGCGCCACTGAACGGCAAGTATCCCGTTTTCCACGAGGACGAGCGGCAAGAACGGAGCTGGCTACTTGAGTTCTCATTGCTCGATGGTCGTACGCTTATCGTGCCCTGCATGGAGTTTCTGCTTCGTAGCTACGGCGCATCTGAATTGATACCCCGTGCGCTCACAAGCCTGACATGGGAGCAAGCGCTCGGCCTGTTCCTGGCGAACACAACGCCGGAGAAAAACGCAAATGGCGCATGGGTGGTTCGCTTGGCAGACAGAATGAAAGATGGTGATATTGCCTTTCTTGGTCACATTCAGCACGTTGCCTCCTCGCGTGCAGCTGCCCACGGGATTGTCCAGCAGTGCCATGAGCAAGGCGTGAATCGGAACTGGATACACCTGAAAGTCGGGCCATGGTTTTCCGGACCGGTGAACGTCAGTGCGGAAGGGATATGGGTCCGCAAAGGAACGTTCCTTGCCCTGCGCTTCGAGTTGAACGGGGAACCAGAGCCCGACGGCCCTGACATCTCTGTGATTAAGAGCAAGAAGGAAGAAGTAACGCGCTCGGAGCATGACAATTGCGACGATGTCGCTCGCGAAGGTAGCCCGTTCTACACGCTATCCCCAGAATCTCAAATGACTGTCCGGTCGCTCGACAATTTCGACACCACTGGGATTGCTCGGCCGACGACAAATGGAGGTCCGAAGCGAAGGCTCATTCTTGGCCCGCGACGCAAGATAACGGTCACGTATGAGCAAAAAGCCAGCTTCGTCATTCCTCCGCAGTATGCTGGCGAACCTGGCGTGCGCCTTGACCCATCCAATGCCAAGGATATCGCCGAAGCCCATCGCATGGTCGTCGCACACGGCACCCTGCTCGAGATGTGGAAAGAGCTGCGTCGTCTGCAAAAAGAGAATCCCGAAATCTTGCACAGCGTGGAGTGGCTGCATGTCAAGCGCGGATTCGTCGATGACGAGCGGCCAGAGCTGGTGGGGCTGCAGCCTTTCGCAGATGATGAGCTTGCCGAATCGAAGGCCAGGCAATTTGTGACGAGGGATATCAAAACGGAGCTACCCCGCGGCGTTCTGGTTTTGCGCCTCCGGGCGAAAGTTCCCGGCGCCGAAGACTGGAAGGTCTTCTATGTTCTGGAGATTGAGCGCAGGCGAAAGCGGGCTCATGTAGGCGACACCGTTGTTCAACGTGAGGAAAAAAAGGGCTCCCGTGGCTTGGTCGCGATATTGGCACCCGACACGCAGTTTCGGGAGTGGTTGTTGAAAATTCTGTCGGACATTAGACATGTCGTCGGCAAGGTCGTAGTGCTCCAATCGTCGCAGCCGAATGAACTCGTCGCGTTCAAACACCGGCCGTCTCCGACGGACGACAAGCGTCCACTTCGAACGTCTGCGTTGCTGGTAATCAAAAAGGCCGGCGTGACACTGTAGACACCAGCCGGATTCGTCACTGTATGTATGCCCCCTCTTGCATAGACACGCGAGGGGTACCTGGATAGTTAGGCGGAATTCGCATACTGGGTTTCGGTCGCATTGCAGTTGCCGCTAGGGCAGACGGTCGAGTCTCTCGTGTGAGCCATTGAATTGCCTCACCAGCAGTAACCAATGGTCAGCACTCGTCTCAATTATTTGAAAAACGAGTGCAATTACCGGAGATTATTGCCATTTCTGCCCGTCATAGCAGGCGAAGTCACATCCCTGATGTTGTCTGCATAGGGTTTCCCCCGTATGATTTTGCTCGGCTTTGAGGGAAGCCGATACAAGGAAAATCAAATGGGAGCGCAGGACCTTATCGCGTTATTGAATTCGGGGTTACGCCAGTTCGAACGGATTGTGAAACTGGATACCCCTGCCGGGCCGGACGTACTGCTGCCGCATATCGTGGTGGGCACGGCAGGCCTGGGGCGCAATTTCGAGTATGCAGTCGACGTGGTCTCGCTGCGGGATTTGCTCGAACTGAAATCGCTCATCGCGCAGCCGGTCACGCTGTGGATTCAGCAGGCCGACAAGACGTACCGACCCGTGCACGGCTACGTGCATACGGCACGCCGGCTGGGCAGCGACGGGCAGCTCACGGCCTTTCAGCTCACGTTCTCATCGTGGCTGCACTTTCTGAAATTCCGCAAGGACGCGCGAATTTTCCAGGACAAGACCGTCGAAAGTATCCTCGAAGCTGTTTTTGCGAAGCATCCGCAAGCCTACGGCGCTTATCGATTTGAGCTTCAGAAGCGTTCGCCGGTTCGCTCGTTCTGCGTGCAATACGAAGACGACTGGAATTTCGTCCACCGGCTCATGGAGTCGGAGGGCTGGTGGTACTACTTCGAACACGCGTCGGACGGTAAGGCGCACTCGCTTGTCATTACCGACGATTTATATTCGCTCAAACCGGTTGCGCCTGAGCAGGTCCGGTTCTCGCGTGCAGGGCGCGTGCATCAGCCTGATGCGCTTGTGCAGTGGGCAGGCACGCGAACATTACAGAGCACGTCGTACTCGACCAGAACCTTCGATTATAAGAACCCCGACGCCCGGAAGGAAAAGTCCTATCCGACCGTCGCCGGCCAGGGCGACCTGCCTCAGCAGGCCGAGGTCTACGAGTATACGGGACCGTATACGTACCTGGAGGAGGGCCGCGGCGAGCAGCTAACCAAGCTCAGGCTGGAGGAATGGGAGTCCCGCGCAAAGCGATTCCGCGGCGTGGGCAGCATGCCAAGCATCGATGTCGGGCAGTGGTTCACTCTGCTGGACCATCCCGAGCACGACCGGGATGCGGTCGAGGACCGTAAGTTCGCCGTTGTGGAGGCTACCTGGTACATCCGCAACAATTTGCCGGCGAGCGAAGGTCGCTCGTATCCGTACAGCCTGGACGCACGTCTCGCCGAAGTCCGCGACGCTCATTCCGACTCGGCGTCGACGTTCGTTCTCAAGGACAGCATGGGCAGCGAGGGCTTCTTCCTCGTCGAGGTGGAGGCCCAGCGCCGCAAAGTCCCATTCCGTCTCCCGTTCGAGCATCCGAAGCCCGTCATGCGCCTCGAGACGGCGACGGTCGTGGCGCCCGGGAACGAAGAGGTCTGGACCGACGCGCTGAATCGCATCTTGGTCCGCATGCACTGGGACCGGCGTGACGGCACTGCGTCGACCTGCTGGGTCCGGGTTGCTTTTTCCGACACCGGCGGCGGGTATGGCAGCGTACACGTGCCTCGCGTAGGGGAAGAAGTGACCATCGACTGGGTCGGTGGGGACTGTGACAGGCCGATTGCCACGGGGCGCGTTTACAACGGCGCCACGCAGCCGCGCTGGCACACGAATGGCATCCTTTCCGGCTACCGCTCGAAGGAATACGGCGGCCAGGGCTACAACCAGCTCGTAATGGACGATGCAACCGCGCAGAACCGGCTGCAACTGTTCTCCTCGCAAGCCAGCTCGATGCTTCACCTGGGATACCTCATTGCCCAGGACGGCAACATCCGCGGCAGTTATCTTGGCAGCGGCTTCGACCTGCGCACCGATGCCTACGGCGCCATTCGCGCCAACCTTGGGCTCTTCCTGACGACGCACTCCAGCTCAGGTGTCGCGCAGCAGCTTGAGGTGCGTGAAGCCCGGCAGCAACTTGACGGCGCGCACAATCTCATCGAGTCGCTGTCCGAGGCCAGCATCATGCACCAGGCCGAGGGCCTGAAGGCCGGCCAGGACGCGCTCCAGTCCTTCAACGACGCCACCACGGACCGCGTCGAAGGTCAGTCGAACGGCGGCCGCACGGCAGGGGGAGGAACGGGCGCGGCCAACGCCTTCAAGAAGCCCGTTCTGCTCGTGTCGAGCCCTGCGGGCATTGGCCTCTCGACACAGCAGTCGGCACACCTGGGCGCCGACAAGCAGGTCAACCTGGTCAGCGGCCAGAGCACGCATCTGGTCGCGGGCAAGTCGCTCATTGCGAGCGTGGCCCAGCGCATCAGCCTGTTCGTGCAGAACGCCGGGATGAAGCTGTTCGCTGCAAAGGGCAAGGTCGAGATTCAGGCGCACTCGGACAACATCGAAGTGACGGCACAGAAGACGGTGAAGGTCGTGTCCGCCACCGAGAAGGTTGAGGTTGCAGCCAGCCAGGGCATCCTGCTGACCTCGGGCGGAGCGTACATCCGCCTCCAGGACGGGAACATCGAAATTCATGCGCCTGGCAAGATTGACGTCAAGGGCGCGCAGCATTCGTTCAATGGCCCGACGAGCGGCACGTACGACCTGCCCGCGCTGCCCAAGGGCGACCTGCATAGCAAGCTCGAGCTGAACCTCACAGACAACAACCTGAAATCGGTGCCCAACGCGCCCTACAAGGTGGTGTTTGAAAACGGCACGACGATGGCTGGCAAGCTGGACGGCAATGGTCACGCGGTCCTCCGTGACGTGCCAGACGGGACTGCAAAAGTCTTCTTCGGTGAGGATGCGCGCCCATTCACGCCGCAGCCTGTTCCCGCACCCAAGGAACTCACGCAGCCTGATGTTCTCAAGGAACTGCATGCTGCCGGACACGAGGGTATTACGGACGAAAATCTCTATAGCCTGTTCAACAAATTTTCTGGCCGGCCGGACGTGAAATGAACGAAAGCGACCAACAAGCAATAGAAGACGCGGTCAAAGAGATTGGCTGGTCGATGGCAGCCAATGCTGTCCCGATGTTCTACGTCGCGCAGAACGTTTACGACACCACGGAGAGCGTCTGGACCGTATGGAACGCACGCGAGAGTGCGGACGAGATGACGAAAATCGAGGCCGGCATCGACCTGGTGTTTGCCGTCGTAGGCTGGGTCCCGGTCGTCGGCGCCGGCGTCAAGCGTACGTTTCGTCTCGTCAACCACAAGTCGGAAATCTATGGCCCGCTGCTGTTCGACATTCTGCGTCTGGTGCTCCAGCAAGCGCACATCCAGACCAGCCCGGATGCGTTGATTGACAAGCTGTTCGATGCCACCGGCGTCAAGAAGTACCTGACCGAGGCGCGCGAACACATCCAGAAGTCCTGGCTGTATCGCGAGATGCCGTCCGCAATGCAGGTCACATTCATGCAGGCGCTGACCTTCGTCGAAACGAACCTGCCGTACTGGCTTGCGCAGTTCGTCCAGCGCAAGCTGCTCCACTGGCGCAAGAAGCAGCCGAACTCGTCGGCTGTCAGCACGCTGGAGGAGCATCGGACCACCGAAAAGCCCGGCGCCAAGGGCGAAGAGGCCAAGGCGGGTCACGACCGTCCGGTCCCGACACCCTCGCGAGGCGTGGTGAACGCCAAGCTCGCGGTAACTGATATCACAACGAGTATCACCGGCATCCTGGGCGAGCACATCGGCGACTACTACTGCTATGAGAAGCTCAAGTGGGGCAACGGCTGGAAGGACCACGACAAGGGTCCGAGTGGCAAATGGAGTGAGCAACCGGGCCTTCGGGTCATGGGCAAGCTCAACGATAAGGGCAAGCTGAACAAGCTGTTCGACCCCAATGCCCGCGGTCGCGGTATTGACGGCGTTTGGCGTGCCGCACCGTTCAGCAACCAGACGAAGGACTTCGCTATCGTCGAAATCAAGGCATCGACGACGACACGAAAGCTGAAGGACCCAAACGCCAAGCATAGTATTGCCGGCAAACTCGGAACCGTGAAGGAAGCCGTTCGGCCGCCTGCAAACGACCTTCTCGAGCCACCTGAGGATGCTGGCCCAACCGTACCCGCCAAGGGAGGCGGCAAGCAAGGGGGCGGGGGAGGAAAGCCTCCCGGCGGAGGCAAGCCAACTGCTGGAGGTGGGGCTGGAGAGGTCCCGGCTCATGGCGAGCAAAAGTCCCCGACCACATCGCCGCAAACCAGCTCCGGCTCAACAACTGATGCTGGCGGGAAAGACACAGCCAAGGGCGACAAATCTGTCGATAGGGTTCAAATGAGCACCGCCTGGATTGAGCGGAATCTTCCTCAGGCCGTACCCGAATCATTGGTTTCGTCAATCTTAAGGGCTGGGTATTCCCGACACATTCTGTACGTTCCTTTCTACCTTCCTTCAGCAGCGCAGCACGTTGAAGCATTGGCTGTGGGGGACGAACACGGACATACGGACCACGACCTTCCCTTCACCCACCATTACAAGGAAGGGGAAGTGGCTGAGGCTGTCAAGCTCAAAGCCAGCAGGCTAAAATCGCGGAAGTAACTTGAGAGAGTGGACATGAGCGACGATTTTGATTCTAAGCGGCGACAGCGTTTCCTGGGCGAGGACTACTTCAAGTGGCTGATGGCGTCGTTGAGTGACGACGTTACATACTGGTCGGAAAATACGGCACCCACTGGCGAAACCGAAACTGAGCGTAAAGCGACAACGGCACTGTACCTCTCATCGTACCGTTATCGTCGTTTCTTGCTGATGTACACGGGGGGCGTGGATATTGGGCTATTGCGTGTCGAACTCGACTCAGTCGTCGATGCGTTCGAGCAATACACCAAAGCTAAGCGCCTTTATGAGGCGGACGCAGAGCAGCCCCCGCGGGCATTTAGTGTTATCGGTGATTATGAGGCCGTCATGCAGCTTATTGGTTGCTGCTATCTCATGCATCGACGTGACCTGCTGCCCCGAATCGTTGAGATGTTTGACCCAGCCTATCGTGGGCAGGACACGCTGTATGAGGACCTCTTGTCGTATGAGTTCAAGGGCCGCGTCGACGTAGATAGTTGGTTCCACGATGTACCGTATCGTCCGCTCGTTTTTTCCTTTTATCGCGGGACGAAAGATGAGTGTGTCAGCGACATCAGCGAATATCTTGAGGCGTGGTACCCGGGTATGGCCGGCGCTCCCTGGCACGACGGCCACCTCGAAGCCCAGAAGAATGGCAAAGGGGCGTATGTCGGCTACTGGGCGATAGAAGCTGCCGCCGCCGCATACTTGCTGAAGCTGGATGACAGCTCTTTCCGCGACCATCTGCTGTACCCGAAGGACCTTGCTGACTTTGCGCGCAACTTCGAAGCAGAGAAGGTCAGCGCACCTGCACTACAGGACAGCGCAACGAAAACGGTGCGTACCGGCCAAGTCTGTCCTGAAACCGGTATCTGGAAGGCACAGGGCTATCACGTGCCTGGCGTGCTGGTGCAGCAGGGCGAGCGCATGCCCGAGGTGTTCGCGCCTGATAAGACTGGTGCTTACCGTATGCAGTCCGCTCTCTGGGAATTCGAACGAAAAGCATAGGTGCTCTTGGCTGGCGCTACTGAAGATGTACGTCAGCCGCTCAAGTTGCTGTCGGATTTGCCGATACGCCAGATGGAATGCTGCCGAGTTGGGCAGCAGCAATAGCGGACCAGGAATAAACGACGTGGAACTGAGCCATCAAGGGCACGGCCTACTGAAAAATCTTCGGCACCTCTTTGTCGGCAATCATGCTCGAGAAGAAGACGTAGTACCCACGGACGAGTCTACTGCACGCTACCTCGCGACTGCGTTCGTTGTCTGGCGATTCGAGCACGACGTCACGACGACTACGTCGAAAGGTAATGCCGCAATATCCGGCGCACACTTCGGTTATAACTCCGCGGACTTCCAGAATCACCTGCGGATGTTGTGCGAGAAGGCCGTACGTAACCGCGACATTCGCGTTCCGTTCATGCAGCGCATCGATGTCGCCGGCGCGAACGGACTCGAGTTATCGGCAGCAGTCCACCCTGTGCACGATTTCGGCTCTTACTCCGTGTTTCGACAATGCGGGAGTTGCAGCGGTAGCGGCAGAGTGTCGTGTGGAGGCTGCTCGGGCAGAGGACGGAACAGTTGTTCCAGCTGCGGCGGTATCGGCTCGAAGAATAGAACGGTCACGCATACCCGATGGAACGGCAACCGTAACGAGACTTACACGCAAACAGTTCGCGAAACTTGCGGCTTCTGTATTGGCAGTGGACGTGTTGTTTGCGCGCGTTGTGGCGGCTCCGGTAAGCAGACATGCGGTGCATGCGCGGGACATGGATTCTTCACCGACGTTGCTCGTGTTCAAGCGTTGGCACGTCCGTCATGGCACGTGCCGCCCCACCGCGGACTGGCTGCCGATGCGCTTGTGCGAACCCTTGAGCGAGGAGGACCGACCGGTGCCCGGAGATTGGTCCCGTTCGAGCTGACCGGTACGGAATACAACGACAATGACAACTGGGTCGCGTGCTATGAAGGCACTGCCGACGTTGTCGAACTCAGCCTCAACGTTGTGCAGAAACCGTACAAAGTAGCCGCTGTCGGCAGCAACATCGTCCCTATCGTGACGCCTCCGGTATTTGACCAACTGCTGCGTGCCGAGTTAGAGCAGATTGCGTCATTGAGCAATAGTAAGCGGGGACGCTCGAAGGTCCGGCGGCAAGCAAAGAAGCTCTTCTCATCACTACGTGAGTTGCCGGTCCTGGACCGCTCGATACGCGCACTGGCGAAGCTCGACAAGCAGGCCCGAGCGAATCCCGAGCATGCGGTCACCCGCGCGGCGGAGGGTTTCATCACGAAGGAGGCAGTGGAGTCGATTGGCGGAGCGCTTCTCCACGTACTTGACAAGATTTCGCCGCCAAATTCGCGGGCGGCTTGGGCCCTGGTTGCTGCATTCCCCGCGGTCGCTGGTTTCGTCGTTACGGCCAACAACTTCGCAAACTTTTCGATAGCGAATCCGTGGGGCGCTCTGCTACCTCTAACATTCGCTGTCGTCATTTCAGTGCTAACCATGATATTGGTGTCGCCGCTAGGCTGGATGCTCAGCGCCGTGACAAGTTCTCTTCTGCGGCGAAAAGTGCCAATTGAGTACCGCCAGCGCGGGCGTAACTGGGCGCCACTGAAAGGAGCGTGCCTGTTCTCGGCAATTGCGGCCTTTGGTGGCGCGCTGTACGGCGCTGCCGGCGCCATGCACTGGGTGCCAACGGTGCGCGAAGCAGCGACTCCAGCGATTGCGTATGCGATGACGCATACCGCCACGGATTCGCAAGCGCACGTTCTTCTCGCAAAGTTCGCGACGTCGGCCCCGGCTGGAGCGGCGACTGCAACACTAAGCGAAACCGACGTCCGCCGCGTGGTCCAACGACAATTGATTACCCGTGGATATCTGCGTGGGCAAGCGGATGGAAACATTGGGCCTCGCACGGTTGCGGCGATAGTGCGCTACGAGCGCCACGAACACCTGAGCCCGGCAACTTCGATGCAGGACCTCATGGTGTACATGGAGCAGCATTAGCGGGAAACCACTCGTCCGAAACACTGCTCTTGAAACATCGTAATTTGCGCGCACTGCGCGTCGCTTGGGGGAAGTCCCGGAATGAAGGAGTCGACGGAAAGCAAGCTTTGTGGCCCTGCTGTTTGGCCGGCGAGGAAGGACGGGGCGAGCGACAATTTCGCTTGGAGACTGTTCCGCGTTCGAGATGAAAAGCGAGACCGATATCACATGCTCGCGATTGGAACGCAGGAATCGGGTGACGCCGGGCGCGAGCGCATCGACCTTGTAGCTTTTCGAGTTGACACCGACCGATTCGGCGATTCGAGCGCTCGAGAAGAGGTGTGCTCAATGTCTGCCCACCGTTCGTTCGGATTGACGCTGACCAATGGCTTTGTAATTGTCGAACAAGAGTCTTTGCGCGGTCTGAATATCGGAAGCTTGTGCTTTAACGAAATCGTGAAGTGGGCGCGCCGGGTCGCGCCCGACGACCACGTGATGCCTATTAGGTTACTCGGGAGCCACGTTGGCGCGTATGGAAGACGAAATCTCGAGCGCCGCCATCGCTTCTACCAGCGATTCGGGCTAACGTTCGAATTCGAGAGTGGGGACATGCACCCGCTGGCGAGCGGCGAGTCTAAAGACATGGTAGGACGGGACCTTATCAGCCATTCGATGGCGAAATTTCCGAACATCGTGGAGGTTGACCTATTGGCCACGCTCCAAAGCCTCGCGATGGAACGGGAAGAACTTGAGGATGAAGTGCGCGGCCTGAAAGATGGCATCGCCAGTTTGCTTGCCGAGCGACGCCGGCGCAGCGACGTAGTCAGGCGTGTGGCTCGGCAGCTCCGGTTGCCGGTCATGATGGCTGTACTTGCGGTCGGCGCGATTCTCGCGCGTCCCGGTCACTTCGGGCTGCACCTATAACGCTTGCGCGCTCATTGGATATGGGCCATACGGCACTCGCCCGGGAAGCGGAGCGCAGTAGATTGGTCGTATGGAGTCAATGAAGGACGCCGGTCTGACTTGGGGCGTGAGGTGAGAAACTCAACGGAGGTCGGCGGGCATGGTCCACGAGTAGCAGCGCGGACGTAGTCGTGGGCGGTTGCACGAGCAGAAGGCGCTGGAACAGCCACGCGAGGTAGCGGCATGGGTCATGCCGTTGATTTAGAGCCAGAGTCAACTTCCCTCGCAGTTGTATTCTCACGGGGCGTTGCTCAACCCTCCACACCTCTAATGTAAGATTAAACATTCGGGGAACAGCCATAGCAGGCGTGTCCAGTACGCACAATTTTCGGGTTATCACTAGTTGATGGCTCCTAGAACAAAAGGCGTTACGGTGTCACATAATCTTGAATCAGAGTTAAGCGGCCTGCTCGGAACAATGGATTGGGTCGCAATCTATTTGACGGAGCATTCGGGGCCCGATTCCGGCGGCATATCCGTCCGGCAGTTCTTTCTAGCGTTGCGCGATGATGAGCCGATGCTGATGGAGTTTTCGGCCAAGCTCGCGGACCAGATAATTGCATACTGCCTTCCGCGAAAGCGCCTGGCTAAAGCGGTACAGAAGCACCTCAACAATCCCTCAGATTTGGCGGCAGCCATGGCTGCCTTGAGACGGGAGGCTCGCAAGGCTTTTCAGAAATATCGCGAAGAGTACCCCGCGCGGTCTGGTGAGGGCGGTGAGATGCTCGCCTATGTGTTCGTGGAACACTTCCTCCGGGCACCGATGGCGATTGCGAAGATGCATGCGAAGACTAACACCACTATGCCAGTGTTCGGCGCTGACGGTGTTCACGTGCGATATCTGAGCGAGTCCGACGAGCTCGAGGTCATATATCTCGAATCCAAGGTACATGCCACGATTGGCTCGGCCGCTCGAGACGCGTCGAAATCAATCGACGAATTTCGCCAGGGACAGCAACGCACCGTCGAGCTTCGACTGGCTTTGGACCTTGGAAACTTCGACCAGCTCGAAAGCGAGGCGCAACAGGCGCTCGAAGAGTTTTTGGACCCCTATTCCGGCGCACGAACCGGGAACCGCCTTGATAGGCACGCGTGCTTGCTGGCATACAACGAACCTTCGTTCGAGAAAGCAGTGGGGCCAAACGCAAAAGAATCGTTGCGCGAGGCCTTTAATGAAGGATGCGACGGCCGTCGCAAGGTTGTGACTGATGCTTACAAGGGTCGCCAACTACCAGAAGACAAGATTGTGACTTTTGTGCTGGGTCTTCCAAGCGTGGCGGAATTTCGGAGTGAATTTGAAAAGGCGTTGAGCAATGGCTAATTTTGCTGCGCGACTCTCCAGGCGTATTCAGGAAAATCCGACATTCAAAAGTGACTACTCCTGGTTGTGTGCGAATGGTATTGCGGCTCTCACGGAGAATCGGGACCTGCAGCTCGATGTCGACCGGAGCGAGGACGAGACGGTGCGACTGACGAGGCTCGTCGAGTCGGCAAGTTGCTTTGCGATGGATAACGACGTCCGCAGCCACCAACTGGCACAGACGATAGCGCTCTACGGTGTGGCTTCCAATCGCGAGCCCGCGCTGGCGGCAGCATGTGGACATATCCTCGCCGAGCTTGGGAATTTCCCAGCATCCAGTTTCGTCCGAAAACTGCACAATATCGAGGAGGACAGCCTGCCGCGAGTTGTGCATGTCCGGGATTTCGCGCGTCGGTACCATAACACGGTCAAGTTGCCGAGCGGGAGCATTCCGCTCACGGATTTTCAGTTCGACATCTGGCAGGACCTTACGGAAGGTCTCTCAACGGCAGTCTCCGCGCCGACGTCTGCGGGCAAGTCATTTGTCGTGCGCGAATACGTTGTGCAGAAAATCAAGGAGATGCCTACTGTCAGGGTCGCGTACATCGTGCCGACGCGGGCCTTGATGGCCGAAGTGCAGGACAAGCTAGCACTATCGCTGGGTCACGACGACAAGACGCTGCGCATAACAAGCGTACCCATCGAGGACATCGAGATGCGGCCTCGGCAAGTCTTCGTTGTCACTCAGGAGCGCCTGCTCTCGTATATGGACGAAGTCCCCTCAGCATGTTTCGATTTTGTCGTCGTCGACGAAGCTCAGCAGATGGGAGACGGTTCGCGCGGGATGATTCTTCAAGAATGCCTTGAACGCATCAACAAGGCGAATCCAAGCTGCCATCAGTATTTCATCGCACCCATGGCCAGCCGGGTCGATAATCTTGCGGCTGCGGTGGGCCGCTCGCAGATTGCAACCCACCTGACGCAGGATTCCCCCGTGGTCTCCACGAAGATTGTCGTGAGGCCTAGTGCTGACTCAGTCCAAGACCTCATTTTAGAGATGGTCGACCGCGGACAGCGCATTCCTGTCGGAAGACTTCATCGTGAGTATGGGTTTGGGGACCGGCGAACCTTACTGGCTTCTGTCTGCATCGAGCTTGGAGCGGCGGGCGGCTCGCTCGTCTACGCATCTGGCCAGGCGGACGCTGAAGCGATAGCGTTGCAAATTGCCGTCGACCTGCCCGAGCGAGGCACGGCGGAGCTTATCGAGCTGGCTCGGTTTATCCGCTCCGACGTCCACCGGGATTACTCCCTTGCGTACTGCGTCCTTCGAGGTGTCGGGTTCCACTATGGCTCGATGCCGACGTTGCTTCGCCAGGCGTTGGAGACCGCATTCCATAACGGAAGTCTCTCCTATTTGGTTTGCACCACGACACTGTTCCAAGGAGTAAACCTTCCTGCGCGGAACGTATTCATCGACAAGGTAAAGCGCGGTCGGAACGACCAGCTTGAAGAGGATGACGTTTGGAACTTCGTCGGACGAGCCGGACGTCTGATGCACGACGTGGCCGGTAATGTCTTTCTGGTCGACTATGACAACTGGCCGGCCAAGTTGCTCGATGCACCGCCACAGGTGCGAGTAGAGCCGGCATTAAGTAAAATTCTTGGTCCGGGCCTGGCACAACTGGAGCAATACATTGAGCAGCGCGGCGCGGTCGAGAAGGGCTTCCAGAATCTCCGCAACGTAGAGGCTGCGGCAGGCTTAATGCTGAATCGCGTCAGAAGGGGTACTTTCCGAGAAACGATTTCTCGCTGCGGCGGGCACCTCGGCGAAGTAGAGGTCACAAAGCTCGAGCAGCAACTGGAGGGTGCGCTTGCACAGCTGAATGTGCCGTCGGATGTACTGGACAAAAATTGGCTCATCGCTGCCTGGCGACTTCAGGCAATGTACGAATTCCTCGACGAGCAAGTTGTTGCCGGTACATGGCGAGAATACTATCCGTCGCATCCGATGCTGACCGAGAGCTACGCGCGGTACCAGAACATGTTCATGGCCATTGAAGTGCATCTCAATGGAAAGCCGAATGAGCGTTGGGCGCGCTATCTCAACTATCAGGCGCTCGCGTGGATGAAGGGGGCAACCATCTCGACGATGGTTGACAAAGAGCTTGACCACAACCCGCCGAAGCCTCGCAAGAATGCCGCCGGGGTGTCTTCTTCAAACACGGCGGTGCGAAAAATCTTCGACCTTCTGGAAAAAACGCTTCGTTTCACCTATGTCCAGTTGACCCGCGCGTACTGCGATTGTCTCGCAGCAGCGTTGCGGAAAGCCGGGCTGACGAAGGAGGCAGATAGCGTGTATCCGGTTGCGCTCGCTTTGGAACTCGGCGCCTGCACGAAAACCATCATCTCCCTTATCGAGCTTGGGCTATCGCGTATCTCCGCTCAAGCACTTAGCAACGTCATCAAGGGTTCGGAACTGACTGCACCCCAGATAAGGAACTGGTTGCTTTCCCGTAGCGAGAGGGACCTGCCAATTTCGCGAATTGTCCTCGATGAACTATCACGGCTCCGTCTGTTGCGGACAGTCTCCTGAGACTGCGTCAATTCAACCCTTTGATTGTTCAAAGATAGCATGACCATCGACCTATTTTCCGATATCGGGAAGCACGATTCTGAGCTTCACCCTCAATTCCTGAGCTTGCGCGATTTGCCAGGCTATGCGCCAGCGCGTGGTCTGATTCGCGAATTGCAGAAGCACTTTGCTGACCCGGACGGTAACTTCGTCGAGCAATTCCAGACCTTTGGGTTCGACGCGCGCACTTTCGAGTTCTTCCTATCAGTGATGCTCGAGGACGTAGGCCACGAAGTCGACCGCACACACGACCGACCAGATTTTTTTATCACAAAGAATGGACTAACGGCTGCAGTGGAGGCGGTCACTGCGAATCCGCCGCCTAACGGGGCGATTCAACCCTACGCGAGTCTTCCTAAGGGAGCTTCGGTCCGTGACGCAATCGAGCATATTGAACAAACGATTCCCGTCCGAATGGGCAGCCCGCTTTACTCGAAGCTACAGAAGAAGTATTGGACTCTGCCCCAAATGCAGGGGAAACCGCTCATTCTCGCTATTCAGGACTTCCATACGGCGGGAGCACTACTTTCGACGAGCACCGGCCTGGGCAGATATCTCTACGGTCAAGGCCAGAAGTGGTGGCACGACGACGAAGGGAATCTCGTGATAGAGGGGCATGCTCTTACAGAGCATAAGGTGGGGACGAAGAGGATTCCATCTGGATATTTCAACCAACCGGATGCCGAGAATATTTCCGCAGTTCTGTTTTGCAACACAGGTACCGTTGCTAAGTTCAATCGCATGGGTCAACAAGACAAGTACCGCGACAAGCGCGTGCGGATGATTCGCTCAGGGACTTGTTATCGACACGACCCAAACGCAACGCTGCCTGCAGCGTTTGTCTACGAAGTTGGAGCCCCAGACGAAGGCAATGAAACGTGGAGAGAAGGCACCGTGCTTTTTCACAACCCGAACGCCTTGCATCCGCTTCCGCGCGAGTGGTTTGGTGCAGCATTGGAAGATGAACTCGTGGGTGGCGAAAGAATCTGCACGTTCGCGGAACCGTTTCTTCCCTACGCTTCGATAACTCAAATATTTGAGAATGCTCCACTCGCGCTGGTACAGAAATATGTGGACATGCAAGTCCGCACGCTTACCTCAGTTTTCCCCGAGTGACCCTCACGCAAGTTTGCCAGCATAGTGAGTCCGCGCAGACCATGGCGGCGACCTAGAATATCAACATCCGGACGCAGTTGCGTCGACTTCTTCGCTGAGCGAGCGGCATGTAGGTCGAAATCGACTTTCTTGCAAAGGAACTGGAGCCGCGCTGCGCCACGCTTGTTCGCAAAGCTGGCTGACGGCATCCGTCGGATACCGTACGAGGTGTCGGTCCCGCACGAACGTATCCGGTCTTCGGTTGCGCAAGCCAGGATAGTGACGGCTAGCAACGCTCCTTCTGCTGCCGGTCTCAATGGATGTAGACCATCGTGCAGCACGCTGTTCGTCGCCACGAAGAGCGACCACATAAGAGAAAATCGGCAAGGGGCGCATTTCCCTTTTGAGCGGAACGGAGCCGCCCCCCGTAGCTCTGTGCAAGGCCCGCGTAACTGAAACTATTGAAAAAGCGAGAGTATCGATATTCGGAACGTGCATGCAAACACCGACCCGCCAGGGCATGGCCGAGAAAGTCGAGGAAGCCATTGAATTTCCATCGAAATATTCGCGAAACCAGAACTAATGGCAACGTGTAACTAGAATTAATGCAACTCAGCAGGCAACCTCGGAGCCAACGGTTTCTCACAAAATTGGCAGATTTCCGCTCCGGAGGAGCGATATGAGGTCAAGGACTCACATCACGACGGGCGAACTCGAAAGGTCGTCGCGCCGCGGGCCGTGAGCTGGAAAGTGTTTTCTCAACAGCTCGGTAACTTGCTCGACACCCCGCAGCGCACCGGACCGGTAATCTCCTTGCCTGAAATGGGCCTCCATGGCTTGGCAAATCGCCTCCCATTCGCGGCCATCCACCTTGGCGTGTATGCCTCGGTCCACAACGATTTCGACGTCGCGGTCCGCAAGAAGCAGATAGATAAGAATGCCGTTGTTGTGCTCCGTGTCCCAAACCCGGAGGTCCGAGAAAACCTCGATGGCACGGTCCCTCGCAGATGTGCCCTTCAGCAAGGCGCCGATGTGCAGCGCCCCCTCTACAGCAAACCTGACTTGACCCACGTGCGCGCGATGACTGGTACGTACAGCCTCTTCAATAGCGATAAGTGCTTGCCGTGAAAATGCGCTGTTGACCCGCCAATGGGTCGTGGAAAGATGCCGAAAGAGGCGTTTCAGGTCCATGCTCACCACCGTCCCGATGCGCCACCGCCGCCAAAGCCTCCACCGCCTCCGCGAAAGATGTCGCGATTCGAATCACTACCGAAACGCCCACCGCTACCGCCAATGAAGCGCCCACCAACCGCCCCCATCCCGCCCCCCAGCAACGTGAAGAGCAGCGCCATCAGTCCTGCCGCGATAGCGACAAAAAGCGCCCCCGACAAAACCCACGCGAGTACACCAACGACTCCGCCTGTAACGGCGGCCCCCGGCAATCTCCCGAGCATGGCGCGCAGCAGGCCGCCGGCCATGACCGTCAGGAGGAAGAGGATCGGAAGCAACCGTCCGGCGCCATCGCTTGCTCGATGTCGTTGCTGCGGTGGGGGTAACTGCTCGCCGCTGGTGACGCGCATCATGCCGTCGAGGCCCGCAGTGATGCCGCCGTAGAAATCGCCGTTTCGGAACCGGGGAACGATTGCCTCGTTGATGATGCGATTGCTCGTCGCGTCGGTGAGCACGCCTTCGAGGCCGTATCCGACCTCGATTCGAAGCGTTCGGTCGTTCTTGGCGATAATCAGGAGCGCGCCGTCGTCGACGTTCTTGCGCCCAAGCTTCCATTGCTCGACGACTCGCATCGAATACTGTTCGATGGTTTCCGGCGCCGTGGTTGGAACAACAAGAACCGAAATCTGCGTTCCCTTTTTCGCTTCGAACTCTTTCAACGTCTGCTCAAGGCCAGCCTTCTGGTCGCTGGTCAGGGTTCCAGTCTCATCGGTTACTCTCGATGTCAGCGGCGGGACAACGGCGTCCGCGTGAACGCGGACTCCCCCCAACACAAAGAAGGCTAAGACGACGGCCATCGCCAGTCGGAACACGTTCAATTGGAAGCCCTGCCTGCAGATGCCGGCGTCGAGCCGAAGTCGACCCGCGGCGGCTTGGAAATCTCGGCTTCGTTGCTCACCGAGAAGTTGGGTCGTTCCAGATAGCCGAACGCCTTTGCAGTCAAATTATTCGGGAACGAACGCACCGTCGTGTTGTACGTCTGGACGGAGCGGATGTATCGATTGCGGGCGACGGCAATACGATTTTCCGTACCCTCGAGCTGCGCCTGCAGGTCCCGGAAGTTCGCATCCGACTTCAATTGCGGATAGTTCTCTGATACCACGAGCAGACGTGACAGAGACGACGTGAGCTGCCCCTGCGCCGCCTCGAACTTTGCGAACGCCTGCGGGTCGGCAATGAGTTCGGGCGTGGCGCGAATCGAGCCCACTTGCGCCCGGGCCTCCGTCACACTGACGAGCACTTCCTTTTCCTGGTTCGCGTACCCCTTCACCGTGTTGACGAGATTGGGGACAAGGTCGGCACGCCGTTGATACTGATTTAGAACTTCTGACCAACTGGCCTTCACCTGCTCGTCTTCAGTCTGGATGGCGTTATAGCCGCATCCAGCGAGAGCAAGCAGGGACACCGCCAGTGCGGCCGTCAGAAGTGCGCGGGCCAGACTGCGCCGCGCGGAGATCGCTGCCGAATTTTCCACCATGGACGCGCCTCTGCTCGATATTCCGCGGCATTCCGCCGCTCACGGGTGCACTGTCTATCGTAAGTAGCCGGGTGGGCGCAGCGTTGATGCATGTCAATGCTGCGTTGTCGAGCATGCCCGGGGCGATACCCCGCCGTGTCGCACGCTCGCTCCCCGACCATGCTACGTATGAAGAATTCGGCTCGCGATTTGTTGAGCCACGTCAAGCCCTCGAAGGGGCGCGAGCATAGAGTGATTCCGGAATTCAACCGGCTTTCGAAAACTATGCTCGTGGAGAACAAGATGGCATTCCCGAAAAAACTCGCAATCGCAATTGCGACGCTCGGCATGGTCAGTGCCGTTGCAATCGCCGGTACGCCGTCAGCCGCCGACAATGCCGCTCACGACGCCCACCATCCCGGTAAAGCGGCCGCAAAAGCGCCTAGCAAGGCGAACCGCGAAGCGGACGACCAAATGCAGAGCATGCGTGCCATGCACGAAAAGATGATGAACGCGAAGACGCCTCAGGAACGCGCCGCCCTGATGAATGAGCAGATGAAAGTCATGCAGAACGGTATGAGCATGATGGAAATGATGGGTGCCAATTCAACCGGCATGCCGATGTCGTCGCGACACGAAGGCATGGAAAAGCGCATGGACATGATGGAAATGATGATGCAGGCAATGATGGACCGCCAGGCTGCGCAGGAGCATCCGGCCGAGAAGTAAGACCGTTCGAGATGGGAGGCAGGCATGGATGACAACTCACATGGCGCTCGGCCGTTCTGGAAATCGCGGTCAGCCATTGCACTCGTAGCGTTCGCCGCAATAGCGCTATTCCTGTTGCTTTCCGAACACCGCGCCCACTTCCTTGGCGTAGTGCCGTATCTGCTGTTGCTGTCGTGCCCGCTGATGCATCTGTTCATGCACCACGGGCACGGACATGGGCACGCGCACGATCGGACGCAATCGACCGACGGGCGTCCTCAATCGGGAGACGGTCATGACCACCATCGGTGACGGTTATGGGCTATGGAGCCTCGTCGCGATCAATTCTCTTGTCTTCATCATCTTCGCGTTCAGCTTCTTCAAGCCGGCGACAAAGCGGGACTGGCGAACGTTCGGCGGATTCTCGGCCTTCATCGTCGCGCTATTCGTCGAAATGTATGGATTCCCACTCACCATCTATTTGCTATCGGGTTGGTTGCAGACGCGCTTTCCACAAGCAAATTTGCTGTCGCACGATGCAGGACACCTCTGGTGGACCTTGACCGGCAGGCACGGCGACCCGCATGGCGGACTTCCGCATCTTCTCAGCTTCTTCCTGATATTGGGCGGCTTCTACTTGTTGTCCACCGCGTGGCACGTACTGTATGAGGCTCAGCGTAGCAACGAGTTGGCCACCACCGGACCCTACTCGAAAATCCGGCATCCTCAATATGTCGGGTTCGTCGTCATCATGGTGGGTTTCCTGCTCCAATGGCCCACGCTCGTGACCCTGGCTATGTTTCCCATTCTGGTTTTCATGTACGTTCGACTAGCCATACAAGAGGAGCGCGATTCGGAGGCCCGGTTCGGCGCGGCGTGGCGCGAATACGCGGCGCACACACCGCGCTTTTTACCTAATATGTTCGGGAAGCGCCCGGCCCAGGTACATTGAAATCAGGCGGCTCACCCGTAGCCGACGCTGTGGCGTCTCACCGTACGCAACTGATGTACCGACCGGCCTCGGTAAATAACCGGAGCGGAACGGCTGAGCAAAGGAGCGTCAAATGAGCGGTCAACCTGGCGAAGACAAGCGTTATCGTCAACGGATTTCCGAGCACTTGTCATCGGGCGGGCATCACGCACACGAGACGGACAAGCAGCAGCCCCAAGCAGTGCCCGAGGGCACCATCTACACGTGCCCGATGCACCCGGAAATTCGCCAGGACCACCCCGGGCAATGTCCGAAGTGCGGCATGACGCTGGAACCGATTCTGCCCAGCGTCGACGAAGGCGAGAATCCGGAACTGGTCGATTTCCGACGGCGATTCTGGTGGACGTTGCCACTGACCGTCGTCGTTTTCGTGCTGGCGATGTTCGGCCATCGCCTGAAACTGATGGATGCCGGCACCGAAAGCTGGGTCGAGTTCATCGTCTCCACGCCGGTCATACTGTGGGCCGGCCTGCCGTTTTTCGCGCGGTGCATTCGCTCATTCATGAACCGCAGCCCCAACATGTGGACGCTCATCGGGCTCGGGACAGGCGCCGCGTATATCTACAGTGTCATCGCTACCCTCTTCCCCGGCGTGTTTCCTGAAACGTACAGTGAGCACGGCCGAGTCAGCGTGTATTTTGAAGCGGCGGCAGTCATCATTTCGCTGACGCTTCTCGGGCAGTTGCTGGAACTGAAGGCCCGCTCGCAAACGTCCGCAGCCATCAAGGCGCTGCTCGGGCTCGCGCCCAAGACGGCCCGACGCATCAACCCGGACGGTTCGGAGGAAGACATTCCGTTGTCCCATGTACATGTGGGAAACCTGCTTCGCGTGCGGCCCGGCGAGAAAGTCCCCACCGACGGCGTAGTAACCGATGGCTCGAGTTCGCTGGACGAGTCCATGATCACCGGTGAGCCCATTCCCGTCACGAAGCGCGTTGGCGACCACGTCATCGGCGCGACGATGAACGCGACAGGCAGTCTCATCATCCGCTCGGAAAAGGTCGGCTCCGAGACGGTGCTGTCGCAAATCGTGCAGATGGTCGCGCAGGCGCAGCGGTCCCGGGCCCCCATGCAGCGGATGGCCGACAAGGTGGCTGGCGTGTTTGTCGTCGGAGTCGTCAGCGCCGCTCTTCTGACGTTCTTCGTATGGGGCATCTTTGGGCCCGAGCCCAGCTGGGTGTTCGGCCTCATCAACGCGGTGGCGGTGCTCATCATTGCGTGCCCCTGTGCGCTCGGTCTTGCGACGCCAATGTCCATCATGGTCGCAAGCGGCAAAGGAGCCACCAGCGGGATTCTCTTTCGCGATGCGGCCGCGATCGAAAATCTGCGAAAGGTCGATGTACTGATCGTCGACAAGACGGGCACGCTGACCGAGGGGCGTCCAGCCTTCGAGCGGGCCGTGGGCACAAACGGATACACGACCGACGAGGTGCTTCGTCTGGCGGCGAGTCTCGACCAGGGCAGCGAGCATCCGCTTGCCGCGGCCATCGTCGCGGCTGCGCGTGAGAAGAACCTGACTTTGGACCGCCCGGAGAATTTCGAATCCGCGACGGGTATCGGTGTGAGAGGACTGGTCGCCGGCAGGAAACTCGCGCTGGGCAACACCGCGCTGATGCAGACCGACGCCGTCTCCGTCGAGTCGCTGGCCAAGGAGGCGGACGGCATGCGTGCGCAAGGCGCCAGCGTCATGTATCTGGCGGTCGACGGCGGCCTGGCCGGGCTGCTGGCAGTCGCCGACCCGATAAAGACGACGACGCCGGAAGCGCTTTCGACATTGAAGGAAAACGGCATTCGCGTCGTGATGGCGACCGGTGACGGCGTGGTCACGGCCAAGGCCGTGGCCGAAAAGCTCGGCGTCGATGAATTCCATGGCGAGGTGAAGCCTGCCGACAAGCTCGACCTGGTGACACGGCTTCAGCAAGCCCGGCATGTCGTCGCGATGGCCGGAGACGGTATAAACGACGCTCCCGCGCTTGCCAAGGCCGATGTCGGCGTGGCGATGGGAACGGGCACGGATGTGGCAATGAGCAGCGCCCAGGTGACGCTCGTCAAGGGCGACTTGCGCGGTATCGCGCGTGCTCGAGAGCTGTCCGAGGCAACGGTCGCGAACATGAAGCAAAATCTTGGCTTCGCGTTCGTATACAACGCACTCGGCGTTCCGCTGGCGGCAGGAGTGCTTTATCCATTCACCGGTTTGCTGCTCTCGCCGATGATTGCCGCACTTGCCATGAGTCTAAGCTCCGCTTCGGTCATCTCGAACGCGCTGCGACTGCGCAACGCGAAGATTTAGCTTTTCTCGCGGCGTGCGGCGGCAGTTCGTGAAGTGACGGACCGTGCTGCCTTCGAATCTCTGGGTTAGCCGGTTGTCGACTAGCAGCGTACGTAACCCAAACTATTGGTATTCGTCGAGGAGGAGACGCGGCGTCATTCGCCGCGTTGTTGGACTGGGCCTCGACGTACCGAAGTCGTCAGGGATCGAGTTCATACGTTGGCCACCAGAAATTGTTTGAGGAATACGGGGCCGACAAGCGGATTCTTCGATCACGCGATGACGTAATGGCCTTCCTCCATCGTTGGGACGCGCAGTCTTCCTAGACTCTGCGGTGCGTCAATCGACTACTCCAATTCACCGCGGCGAGTCAAAACGGCGTCGGATATCGCGCGTGAAATGCACTTGATCGCAATACCACTACTTCGACAAACTCAACTTCTTCAACACCACCACCCCACTCGCCGGACTCACCAGCGAAATGGATTCGACATCCAGATACAACCGGGAAGTCCGCGTCGTGATGTCGGTCGGCTCGTCGTTGCTCGGCTCCGCGTGCTCGATGTGCTCCGTCAGATACGGCCGGACCAGTCGCCCGGAAATAGCGAACGCGAACTGGCCATGCGTTTGCGCGTACGCGGCGGGTGACAGGTTCACGCGGCCACGAACGGTGGACTTCCCGCCTTTTCCGGGATCGAGCTCGATGATGTCGATGTGCTGGATATAACCTTTTTTCTTCGCCTCGGCTGCGATCGCGAGCCCACGCCCGCGCTTCCCGGTGATGCTCTTTCTGAGCAGGATGCCCGTGCGGCCTTCGCCGTCGCTGTCGACCAGGTCGACGTTCACCTTCAACAAATGCTTCTTCGACTGATACAGCAGCCCATACGACACCGGCACCAGGAAAGTCACCTCACGATCCAGATTGACCGCGGCGAGGTCGGCGTTCCGGCCATGCTTGTCGGCCCCGCCTGGGACGAGGCTGCGAACGCGATCGCTCAGGGACGGGGCCGCGCTTTTGATGTGCTGCTTCTGCAGGGCGTCCCGAATGGCAACCGGATCGTCGCCGACAAT
>Ga0157367_1000306_pt1:0-20000 | contig 25314 bp, 16 predicted proteins | sample AttbisABBM2_FD_113142 | JGI IMG/M metagenome (GOLD analysis project Ga0157367, IMG submission 113142) | Fungus gardens microbial communities from leaf cutter ant in Botucatu, State of São Paulo, Brazil - Atta bisphaerica ABBM2 | ecosystem: Host-associated > Fungi > Mycelium >... | reverse complement strand
TTTAGCATTTCTTTCCTGAATCAGAGTTTTGAGTAGCCCGAGTGAGGGACGGACATGAAATTAAGAAAGAGCCCGCACGCAGGCTTCTGATCTAGATGCACGGAAAATGGCTAAAAAATATCCTGTTTTAGAAAACAACACTCACTCTCTCTTTACGAGAATTTCAAGTGGGTTGGTTCAATTCCTAGCTTTTTTGGATTTGTATTGCCTTACGAACTTGCTAACTAAAAGAAGGTAGGTCCACAAACAAGTCTATATTGGAATAGATAGAGAGCATTTTTCCCCTTTGTAATTTCACAAAAAGTGGAGAGCCCTAGCATTGAATGAACGTAGTTACTTATCAAATTACCTGAAGTGAAGGAATGCCCAGACTTATTTACTTGTCCGAATAGATTGACTCGGTAGGCCATAGGAAAAGATAACTCATGCCTACTTTACTTACTTGCCCAAGCCCTACCTACATATTTGACTAGTAGTTCTTTCGGAGAATTACTCTCTACCTACCTATAGTAGATTGAGTCGAGTAGTGATGAGCACTTATATATACCAGTCCGAGTATTGAATCGAACTAACTCATACATAGGAATTCCTTTCTGGTTGTCTTGCATTTACTTTTTCTTTTATTTGTCTTGTATTCCCGAAGAGACAGGGAAAGCTTTACCAGTGGAAAACTGCGGACGGATTAGCCTTCATTAACTTATTAGTAAGGAAGATCTTGGCTTTGTATTGCCGCTTTTCCTAGATATAGCATAGTAGTGCGTTTGCGATAAGATTTAATTTCAACTCGAAGTGAGAGCATGCATTTCCTGCCATACGGAGAGAATTACCCGCCTACCTGGATGGCCTGCCTAGTAGTTCTTTTGACCTGGATGGTCCGCCTGCCTAGCAGTTCTTTTGAGAAGAAGTGCGCGCACATCTGAATTCCACACACACCCGATTTTCTCTAGCTACCTCATTTCAGTAAAGTTAAGCGGGTCGCCCTTTAAAGCCCCAGATTACCTGGTGGGGCTAGAGTCTATTGTTCAAAGCTAGCTAGTCGAAGTCTTAACTCCGTCCGTTTGGCTCAGTAAAAAAGTATGGGAGAAAATCCCGATTGGGTGGCCAGCATTGTTCCAGTGAAGAAGAAGAACGGACAAATACGCGTCTGTGTGGATTTTCGAGATTTAAATAAAGCCTGTCCTAAAGACGAGTTTTCGTTACCAGTGACAGAGATTCTCATTGATCACACACACCTCGTCCTAAGAAGTATTCTCTTTCATGGACGGGTACGCGGGTTACAACCAAATTGTAATGGATGAAGAGGACCAAAAACACACAGCCTTTCGCACTCCAATAGGCATATATTGTTACAAGGTTATGCCCAAAGGTCTCAAAAACGCCGGTGCTACATATCAACGCGCCATGACTAAGATCTTCGATGATCTAATACATAAGATTGTCGAGTGCTACGTGGATGATATCGTTGTAAAGGCGGTATCCCATCCCATGAAGAACATCTTAAACATCTCTGAATCGTATTCGACCGCCTAAGGCAACATGCACTAAAGTGAAACCCGTTGAAGTGCGCCTTCATGGTCTCGTCAGGCAAATTCCTAGGGTTTGTCATTCGACATCGGGGAATAGAAATCGACCCGAGTAAAATCAAGGCCATACTCGAAATGCCTCCTCCTCAAAACCTTAAGGAGCTGCGTTCGCTTCAAGGGCGCCTGGCATACATCAGGCGATTCATAGCCAATTTTGCAGGAAGAATCCAACCTTTTACAAGACTCACAAAAAAAGACATTCCATTCTTTTGGGATGAAAACAGCCAACAAGCCCTAGATGGCATCAAAAGCTATCTCCTCAATCCGCCAGTCCTGGTTGCGCCGATACCAGGGAAGGAGCTTATACTCTACACCACGGCCTTGGATGAATCTCTTGGGGCTCTATTGGCACAAGAAAATGAAAACGGGAAAGAGAATGCCCTCTATTACCTCAGTCGTGTGCTCGTAGGAGCTGAACATGCGTACTCTCCTATCGAAAACATTGTCTTGCACTGGTGTTCGCTGTCAAGAAGCTACGGCACTACATGATAGCACATCGGGTCACCCTCATCTCCAAAGTTAACCCACTTAAATATCTCATGACAAGACCAATGCTTACAGGAAGATTGGCAAGATGGGCCATCATCCTTACTGAGTTCGACATTGTGTATGCGCCGCAGAAGGCCATTAGAGGGCAAGCGATGGCGGACGCAGCACATCATACATATTTCTACAGTAAAAAAAAGATTTCCATGGATGGGATTGCACGTAGTCCATTCCACCTTTATCTATCTAGGTTATCCTTCTTTCTTAACAAAGCAGAATGTGATGATCGATCCCTCTATTATGGTTTTTCTGTTTATACCTAAGCCTCTACCTTATATATTTACGCTGATGAAGGAAAGCCTTGTTAAAGACTACTACTTTTGACTTCCTTTTTCGTACTCTTCTTTCATCCTCCTTACCAGAACGCTTTTCCTGGTTCAGAAGAATCAGATACTTCAATTTTGGCTTACATATGGAAAATGCCTTCGTCTTGAAGCTACCAATGCACATCACGGTTAAATCATTGTCAATTAATTGTGGGATTCCCCATATCACCCATAGACACAAAAATATTTTTTTTGCCTCAAACTCTGCTGCCCTCTCACTCCTCGATAAGTGTACTTACTCAGGTTGTGCACTTGGCTGAGCGGGATCTTCCCCTTTGGCATGAGAACCGCCTACCTACGCTAACGTAACTAATGCAGATGGCGGAAGTTAGTAGTTCTCCTATCGTAGTATTCTATGTATTTATCACGCGTAGACCTTAAGACCTTCTCTGTTCTGCAGGAAGTATATTTATATATATACCATTCATATTAAAGTAAGACGGATAGGGCATATTTGACTAGGAAGCAAGCAAAGCAAGGCAAGCGCCGATGTCTGGAGCAGGAGATGGAAGCTTGGGTTGAGGAGGCTGTCAACGAGTCATCAAAGGCGATAGATTGGTTATATTCGGATTCGTTTGCTTTTTCTTTTTTTTTTTGTTGTGAGAGGTCTGAGTCCACAGCTGGGGAAGAGTCGTCAGATGACAATTGAAGTAGGGGTTTGCCTCTGGGAAGCAAGAGTCTCATAGGGAAGGAGATCCTGCACAGACCAATCCCAATCTGGAAGAGAGTCTTGTTGTCAATGAAAGCAATGAGACTATGTCACATATCTGCCTATCTCGTGTTGTGAGCTATAAAGTACCCACCAGGGGGTGGACCAAGAAAGAGGCAGGCGATTGGGTCCTTCCCATCCTCTATGATGCCAGTCTCTTTGTCATTCTTTCACCCTTGCTGAGTAGCGAAGTGAGCATACTCAAGATCCAATTCATCAATCATTTGAGTTGGTACGAACATAGGAATCCAGACTCCGCTTGATTCGATCTTCAGTTTCGACCTTCATCAGTCAGGAAAAAGAAGAAGGACCCACTTATTCCACTCAGAGAGACCGAACCAGGCAACAAAAAGGCTGAAGGAAGTTATCTTTCCATTCCAACTAAACTAAGTGAAAAAAGGGGGAGAGCAAAACAGAAACACAGGAACAAAGAAACTATGTCCAAACCAACGAGTCCTTTGGTCGACTCTAAAGAATGTATCGGGAGTTGGGAGTTAGCCGTCTCATAGGAGTGATAGCAGGGTTTTTCACGGAGTAACATGTGTACCACTCACTTGCTTTGCCTAAAAAAAGCAAATTGGATGAAAGTGGTGATCGCTAAGCGCTTTTCATGTCGTGTCAGACCATTTTCTCTCGATGAAAGGCCCATATAAGTTGCCTTTTTTGAGTCCTTTAAAACAGCTGTTTAATCTGGAGTTTCCTGTCCTGTACTTGCCTTTGGGGGATTCCTCTAGTGGAGTGCCCAGGCGGTTATAATGAAAATGGAATCTCTATAGTACGACTTCCTGTAAGCCAGTGCTTTTACCTATTCTCTCTATTGCTCAAAATGCTTTACCATGCCAGCCAATGGCAGTTATCTTGCTTCTGCTAAGGTCCATAGATATACTGGTACGGAGAATATAGACTATGTGACTATTTAGGATAATACACGGAAGGGGATGAGGAGGTCGTAGCTTCATCTTTTACGATGCGGAGTGAAGAAAAGCAGCTTCCTTTTGTACGATACGGTGGGATGGGGAGCTGTACGCATTGAAGCAGCTTTGAAGCATCATTCCTCAATATAGCTGGACTTCACGTGATCTGGGCTGGGAGACAATACCTATCTGATCGAAGCTCCTCATAGCTGGAGAATGAGTCAACTCAATAAAAAGGAACATGTAGCAAGCCCTGAAACGAGAGGTAAAGAATAGGCTACCATACGAGATGAGACTACTTCATTCTTGGCTTTCATCCCTACGCTTAAGAAAGATAAGGGATTGGATTTAATACCTTTTATTTAGAGCTCCGTTGTTCCGACTGGAAAATGTCACCTTCCACCATACGTAAACCAAACCTCTTTGCTTTCTGGCTTTTCCTTCCTAACAAGGAGGCGGGATTTTGCAGTTCCTTTTTCCCTTTTTGCTCTTTTTCTTTTCGAGAACTAGTACCGCCAATTCAAGCCGTCATACTTATCCTCGTACCTAGCGAAAAAACGGCTTGCGTAGCGTAGGTCTCCTGCATGCCTATCTTGCGATAGCTAGTGATAAGTGGATTCAAGGGATCGAGCCAGATCTAACAGAAACAAATAGAAATCCTACAGTCTAAAAAGAAGGTGGGCTTTAGCTGAATCGAGCTGGGTGGGAGAAGATACGCTTATGAGAAACCAGCAAAGACATTATTAGACCGCTCAGAAATGGAAGGAATAGCTGCTGCGAAGGTAAACCATAATGCTGCTGAGTGATCTCTTGGAGATAGAGGTGAGACTTGGAGTCGAGAACTTGTCTCTCTATCGGCAGCATCTTGATCTCGATGTGCCTATCTTGGGAACTGCTCTTTTTTAGAAACTGGAAACTGAGTTAATGGAGTCAAGCAAGAAAGAAGAAATAAGATATCTATCACCTAGTCTAACTCTCTGAAGTTGGAAATAGTCAACGTTGACCATCTTAATCTTCTAGAAAAAAGCATTTCTTACACTAGCTCTTTCCTATTATTTTTTTACCTCACTATGCTGTCAGTCAGCCCAGGGCTTATTCGAGGAAACATTAGCTTTTCGACACTAGACGATTTGCAACACATAATTCGTTGTTCACGAGCAACTCAATAGAATAGATTCCGTAGTTTCAGTATCGACTTGCCTGTTGGCAAAGAATCGGAAGTTGTACACCACACCTTTTGTAGTGAAAAGGTTTCTGAAAGCTCTTTCACCCAGCCCGCGGGTAATAATCTGAAAGTGAATCATCAACCACTCATTTAGAAGCCGCTCATGCAACAACGTTTAAGTCAATCCTTCCGCCCATATTATTTAGTCTAGTTGTTGGAGGAAATGCGCCTTGAACACATTACGTATACTAGCTGAGCTTTGTCCCTAATCGTGACTAGTTGTTATTCGTTTCGATCAATTCCCAGCCGGCAATGCCTCAGCTTCTCAAAATCTAGGAAGTAAGTTCTCTGAAAAAAAAAGTAATCATTATGAAAAGATACTAGCGCTACTAATAAGGAAAGCTACTTTTTTCTATTTCTAATAAAGGAATAAAGCGGAAAACTAAAGAAAGAGATCAGAAGTGGGTCCCGCGAGTAGTTTGTCTTGTTTCAGTCCGTACAAGAAGAGACTTTCAGGGTTGCCCAAGAAGGGACGGGCCTATCTATTGGTGGTACTAGTTCCCCGCGGGAGGGGCAGGATTTCGGTGCCGTCAGCATGGGTCCGGCTATCGATCACAAGGGTCTAGATACGGGTCTCGAACGGAAAAGTATGCTACATATTGCTCTGCTCCAGTTCCCTCTGCTTACACCTGGTCAATTCGTTGATCGCCCCTCTTATTTCTTATTTTCAAAAGGGCCCTGCTCTCGTCTCTGCTGACGAAGCCTTAGTGAAGGAAGTAGCTCGAGTTCACTAAGGAATATGCCCTATTTTCCGAAACCTGATCAGTTGGTGTGGACAAGTAACCCTGAATCTGGGCTGTCGCTCTATATGCGAAAGAACGTTCTTGCTTTCACTACTCACCTTGCCCTTTAGCCCTTGCCGGACCGCTACCCAGGTTTCCAGTCGTTTCGGCTACTGCCAATATTTTTTGAGGAAATAGCTGTTGTCCCAGGATCCTTCTAGTCGGGGGAGAGCCTTTATTACACCTTGAAATAAGGTAACGGGGCCCACCATATCCTCGATATTTGAGGGCTTGGAAGTTCAGCAGGCACAGGTATCGTAACTTCTGCTTTAACCAGATCCAAAGCGTCTAACTGATCGATAAAGAAGCATTGCGCTTGTCAAAGGAGTTCAATGCTCACTATACGCATAAACAGCACTAGATAAGATAGTCTCACTCAATTGACTATATCAAGATGGGCTTCGCTTACTTTCACCCTCATACCCAGCTTTAGCAGGCGCAGGCGGCTTACACTACGTATAGGCCGGATTCAAGGAGCGCTAAAACCCGGATTCATTCTTTTCAATACTCTTTTGAACTCAGTTAGAAGAAGATGTCATGCCAAACCAAATAGTATAGTGAAGAAGTTCGGTGACAATGCTCCTCTAACTCTTCTCCCGGCGGGTAAAGACAGAGAAGGGCGGGGAGGAATTAGTCGACGAAGAAGCTTTTCAAGTAGAAGTAGGCTGGAATCAAAGTCTCAGGTTCCATGGAATGGCTTTGTTCCCCCGAATACCAACCCTTGGGAAAATAAATACCAGCCAGTAGAGATAGCCTAGATAGCCAAGAAGATATACGTATTTCATAGAGCTAGCTATAAAGCTTTTGTTAACTTCAAATAGGCTATTGAATGCAATCAACGGCAAATAAATAAGAATAAAGTGCCAGAGCTAAGAGCTAATATATTATATTCCCAGTCTATGCATGGATAAAGGAATGATAAGAGCTATGAGCAGTTTATTAAACTACACTACGGCTAATATATAAAAAAATCAACTAGAAAAAACCGTTGCCAAAGAAACCATTTGTTTAAGCTTATTCGTTCGCGCTAGGCTCACAAACTAGATAGAAGAACTAAGGTCTTCAACCATTAGACAAGCAGGTAGGATCCTTTGCTTACTACTTGAAGCAGAAACCTAGAAGAGGCTTTCTCAAAGACTATTCACGAGGAAACAAACCATTAATCAAGAAGAGAGACAGACATACTTTGAGCTCTTAGAAGGTTGCCCAACAGAAAGATGTTAAGACAAAGAGAGAGATAGACCCTCAATAAGGATGCTGCAATAGCTTGAAAAGTACTTTGCTTATAAAGCATAAGCGGATGTTAACATCAACTGCAAATATATTACTTGCTACACGAAGACTTTCTTAGTAATGCTCTGAGCGCTCGTCTTGATGCTGGCAAGAAGAACTTCAGTAGATTAAGAGAATTGCTTTGATTGAGGGAGGACTTGTTGGCTAATAGAGGCCAGGGTATCTACTCTCATTCCTTAGTTGTCAAGTTTGGAGTAGTTGCTGACTTTCACTTGCTTTTCTTCCGCCAGCAAAAGGAAATAGTCTGACAGCTATTGGTGCTTTAGTTCAACCAGAACTGGACCTAGAGACTGGGACTGTAAGAGAGGCTCCGGTTTATGAACCACTGTAGTCTTGTTTTCCTGGTCTAGTAAGTCCAGTAGTCCGGTCAAGTCAGTCAGGTAGTACTGGTCAAGTAAGCACAGTCGTTTTTGTTAGTAAGTGTTAAGCATATTCATTCCTTCGGTTTTCCCATAGGCAAAAGGTAGGAATTAGAAAGTTGGGTAAGTCGGAAAGTTGGATTCCGGTTACTTTCAAAGTAAACTGAGGCATGTGTTTTCCTTGGATCCAACGTATTGGTTTCAATATCTTCGTTGCATGTGGCAAATCAACATAAATATCTTGATGCATTGGCAGCACTTCAGTTAAAGTCTCAGAGGCGGGAGGATCACAGGCCGAAATCCATCAAAGAATCTTCGATCTGATAGAAAAAGAGAAAAAAGGTATACAGACATACATAAGCGCGTGCGTCTCATTTTAATGCTTGTTAATAAAGGCCGCAGGAGTAAGTAGGCAGCGAGTGATGGAGCCTATTACTTGAATGAAGGGAGCCCAAGCAGAAGAAAGGCACTCACTGGAGCGTAAGGCCGTTAGGAAGCACAAACACTGATTGTGAATTAACTTCATAGATGTCCAATAGTAGCTGTTGAGAGAAGTGTTGAGTGGAAAGTACTTATGGAAGGACCCACACTGTTTTAGTTGCTACTAAAGGAAAAACGAGCTCACCCAAACGAGCAGAAGGCATCCAAACTATTTACTAACTTCTCTTCGTTCCGCATGAGATAAAGTTATAAAGACGGATTTCCGAATAGTTTTGTTAGTCATGTTAGCACCACGCTTCGCTTTCCGATATCCGGTATTATGGCTTTGCGCAGACTGACCACTACCTAACATCGGCGAGTCAATGTGAGTGTGTCGGTCACTGCCCAATCGAGGGCATACTTTCGAATCTTTCTTTCGGCCATTCATCGTGAGTCCTCTTGCACTGCGTATTTGGATCCGATTCGTCGTCTTTTCTTTCCATACCGATTTGAAAAGGTAAACTGCCTTCAACTGAAAGGAAAGAACTGGTCCATAAAAACCCCTTTTTACCAGCACCGTAACAGACTGGAATCGCAGGAACAACTGGTTCCATGGAAGTAGAAATGGCCCTCCTCCTAGAATGCCAAGAGGAGCTATGTGCCGTAGTATATACTAATTGTCAATGGCCTGATACGGTCACCCTATGGCCACTTTAACAGGGACTGCCACTAGACATAGGTATTAGTCCGGGGTTGTAAAGAGCATTGGTCCCGTGCAATATACTAGAGCATATCCCCAGACTGGAGAGTACACCATATCATCTAAAAAAAGAAGATTTCGAGGATCTACGCTATGGGTACTAATACTATAGATAATAGGAATCCTACACTCCCATGAGGAATGAATGCGACACCCTATAGAAAGAGTCCAGATAGAACGATTCTTTCTTACCTAAAGTCCCACTTGCTGACCTGCTTCCCTAAGGGAATAGAGTGACGTGCACTGGCACTAGATGAGCTTAAGATTTTAAATATACTTGCTTAAGACTTTCTTATACAATTGGCACTCCAAGGGAAGATCAAGGGATAAGCACTCACTATAATCGGGGTGAGATCTCGTAAGAGTTGGCACCCTCGCCGCTGGCTTACTAGATCTATGAGAACTTGCGGTTCAAAGGCTACTCCCAATTGCTGTAACAGAACTCGCTGGTAGAAGAACGAACTTCTAGTTAAAATGACTATTACCTGCCTGCACAATCCATCTATGGCGATCTCGCTCTCACGTGCCTGTCCCTCTTGCTAAGCCTAAGTGTTAAGCATATCTTATATTAACCTATCTTAAAAGGACTTCCAGACATTGATTTTAGGAGACTCATTTTTGAGGGCCATTCTTTTTCTCCTCGCGAGCCAGTACCCTTATTAGGAAAGTCGGAACTTATTTGAAGTTCATAGATATAGTCTATCAGGCTGGTCGTAGGGGTCGTTTCCCTAGCAGAGCAGGTTGGTTGTAGGTTCCCTACAAGCGTTCTATATAAGCGGTCCCTGCCAGTTACATCAAGTTCCATTCCAGCAATCAATTAGGCTAGTATTGATAGTTCAAGCTCAAAATTATTTCTTAAAAAAAATAATAGGTTAGCGGGACAAGGAAGAATGAGTTGAATTTCAGATTTTCATTCAATTACGAAACCATAAAGAATTCCAGAAACGAAATCAAACCATAGTGAGCATCAGGATAGGGAACAGGAGAATGAGGATATGATCCGGATTACCCATAAAAAGGTACTCCAGATGGAGAAAAGGGAGATAGAACACTGTGGGTGATAGGTTATTACCCGAAGGAAGTACCACACATTTTCTGTAGTGGATAAGAAAGCCTATTATATTAAGTAAGGGCCTATGGCTTGGGCTACTGTGACATCCGTTTAGTCATAACTGCTTTTCTAATTAATAAAGGCACTGCGGCATCTGTAATGGACTACCTTCCGCTACTGTTTAGTCTGTTCTCTTTAACTGTCCCTTTATTGTTTATAGGATTCGTATTGAAGTCTTGGAGTTTGATTTGACTTGATCTTTCTCACACACTAGACTCTTTCAATATCATATAGAAAAGAAGAATGAAATATCATTAATCAAGGCGCATAGCGATTAAGGGGAATCAAATCAACACTCTGTCCTTGTGTTCATGATAGCCCTAGGAAGCATAGTTGGTGTCCTGTAGGAATGCTTGTGGAAGGTAGGAAGTCAAAATCCTAGCCCATTGCTTTGACTTAGTCCATACACTCCATGGCTTACATGACATATCGGACATACTACAGCATGAGGCATACTTGGCATACTGCATAGGCTTAAGTAGTAGACTCATGGCTTACATACTGGACAGACTGACTCCTGTAATGCTTATTGCCAATCTAGCTAATGGGCTGACTTCATTGGCTTGCTCTCCTCACCTATGGATTCGTATTGAAGTCTTGGATGATGTAGTTTATCAATCTTAGAGCATGGTTCGTACCATACCTGTAGTGCCGTTCCTTGTGGTTCTTCTCCTGTGGTTGCTTTAACGAGCTGGAAGCGCTTACATCGCCTTCGACCGGCCCAGATCTCGTTGCCGAAGAGGATTCGAAGACAAATGGAAATGAAAGGGAATTGGTGATGGAGTGTGCAACGTTCGCCAAGCACTGAATATATGAAGTCAGCAGGGCCGGTAGTTCTTTCTTGGCTTGGATTCCTTCGCTTCCGAAAGAGGTTCATACGAAACATCAACATTTCCCTTAGCCGTCAAAGGGCTATGCCGTAAAGATAGCTGCTAAATCTCCATTATGTTATGTGGGGATACACTTTCCAATTTTATTTAAGCAAGGAAGGAATAGGGAGGAAAATAAGAAATAGGTAAGTCAAGTCTTGTGAAGCGTAGGTATGGATAGATATAAGCACTGGTAAAGAAAGTATAAATAAGGTTTATACCTATGTCAAAGTATCGGCAATTAAGTGGAGGGCATTGTTCACTCGGCAGCTGGAGAAGACTCAACTAGTTCGGGTGCCGTAGACTGGACAGCTGACTGAGCTAAGGAATAAGCAAACAAGCACCGGCTTTTGCCTATTAGAAGATTAAGTAAGTGCGAGAAGTATGCAGATCGCGGTTCAACCATCTCATTGCATATCAACACCTAGCTTGTTCAATGCGCCTGGCTTCAGAGTGTTTTGTTGGGACTTATGGCTAGCAATCACATATGGGAGACACTGGCATCGATTCCGATTTCTGTTGCTTAACACAGCTTTTCACAACCTTCATGCTGGTGTGGTTGATGGTCTTTCTTTCATTCAACTGGCGGCTTATGTAGAATATTTAAGAGGATATATACTTTTATAGAAAAATAAGTACCGGGTCGGCATCAACGTATGAGTTTGTTTGGGGCGGGTGCGTTAACCAAAGAAAAACATTGAGATGTATCGCCAGGCAAAGCGAGTTCCAGTGTAACTTCAATTAGTTTAGGGAATGTAGCGATGATAATATCATTTGTTAAAGGGTTGCTTTTGATTCACAATTATATACCATACCACTGGCAAAAGATGAGATGGAGTAAGCTTCAGTAGTGCGTACACACGTGTTGTGATGCTAGAATATATGCCACAGGAAGAGCTTACAAAAGAAGTAAGTATAACCTGTAATAAAGCTGCTATGTCTGATGGAGTCTTTTAATGTTTATGCTATAGTCTGGCCTAGTATGGAAAAAACACTTTTCCTCATACATCTTCTTCAAGCAGTCAACACGCCGAAGATCATAGTCTGCCACCAAGTACCCCCTTAAGTACTCGACCCACTTACCTACTTGATCCAGTCAAAAGAGTGACCGAGAGGATTAGGCATTATAAGTAAGTAAGAAGAGTACTGAGCACCTGGAACCTCCGCCCTCAAAGTATCACCTTTCTACTTTCCTCTGTAGCAAAAGCTTACTCAGGTTGATATTTTCTTCGGCTCCTTCGCTCGCTCCTTACGCTAAAAATAGAGGGCTCTCTCAGCTCCAGCATCTATTAGAAGCCAGTGAACCCGTCTTGTTCTTACGCCGACAATGTCCGCTTTATATTGAATAATAGAAGAGGTGGATTGGATAGTTTATTTCGTGGAGAAATGTGCCTATCTCTCGATCAAATAGTAATCGGATTGTAAGAAAGAAGTTCTGGTAGTTTTAGCTTAGGGGCCTACTGCCTATTAAGAACCTGGAGTTCACCTTGTAGATTTAGCGGAGGGGGTGAGAAATGACTCTTGTGAATTGTAGAAGCAATAGCATGTACAAAGTTAGGTTGATGTGCTTCTGCAAAGATAAAGAAGAAATAGACCAACCCTTCTTTCTTTGAGCTGAGCACTTCACTTCGGCAGTGGTCATTGCCCACCGCCCTATTTCCTTTCCAACTCTCAAAGCTAAACTCTTGAGATAGCACAGCAAAGAAAGTATTAGCTTCATCCGCTATTATGAAAAGTCTTAATCATCCTGGTGCTATATGAAACAGGGCGTGCGTGCTAGAAAAGCCAGAGAATTCTGCACCGTACTGCCAGGGAGTCCCATTGAAACGCGGGACATAAACTCATATATAGTGTAGTTTCTATGATTTGGTTTTTCAAGTAGTATAGTTTTCTCAAGAAACCGGAAAAAGATAAGTGTAGATAAGTAAGGAGGGGCCCTTAGTGAGTGTGTATAGGTTTCTGAGTCAGAAGCTTCTCAGGATGGAGACTAGGGTGAATAGTTCCGCCTTCTTCTCCTTTACCGAGAATAGGAGATCCATCAAAAGCCTGCCTAGAGATTTACCTATTTCTTATCAGCAGACCTATGCCTTGATCATTCCTATCTAAGTGGCTATCTTTTCATGCCGAAAGAAAGCCATCCTTTTTCTTTACATGCCTGCCTAGCTTGGGAAAGAAAGGTCTTCTCCTGAGTGAGAAGCACAAGCTATTGTATGTACCATTCCTCTTCACTCATTCTAGTCCTTAACTACTTGCTCGAAAAAGAGTCTCCTATACTTAGGTAGGTTTTCCTATACGAGGAATTACTCACCCAGACTGTCCCTTCGAGAAATGTTCATTGAGATCCTATCCATATTAATGCACCACTTAATAATCACATCTTTGATGTATGTGCCAGGTCTCATTATCTAAATGCATGAAATAAAAATACTTGATATCAGAAGAGATAGAGATGGTTCTTTTGTTCGGGAGACAACCATTGTAGATTCCAGCCGAGAAGACCAGGAAAAGAGAAGGATAAAGAATGTCATATATCTCAGGAGCTAGATCACTTCCCGATGAACAAGTAAGAATTGCCTCAACAAAAATAGATGGAATTGGACCGAAAAAAGCCATTCAGCTTCGTTATCGATTAGGTATCAGTGGGAACATCAAGATGAATGAGTTAACTAAGTATCAGATCAACCAAATTTCACAAATGATAGCTCAAGATCATGTTGTTCGTTGGGAATTGAAGAGGGGAGAACGAGCAGACATCGAACGATTAATTTCTATTTCTCGTTATCGTGGAATTCGTCATCAAGATGGATCGCCATTACGCGGTCAACGAACTCATACTAATGCAAGGACTGCTCGCAAGCAAATTCGGAAATGAAAGAAGGCTACCGAAAGAACAAGCAACGGATTGAGCGCTCATCCCTTGCTAAAGCGCATCCGTTTTCTTGCTCCTTGGTACTTGTCTGATCAATCACACTGTTCAATAGTTCTCTTTTTCTTTCTCGTTCGATGTCTTGAACCGCTTACTAATCGCGTATACGTATAGTAGGCCCCCTTCGCCACTCCACGTCTGGCCCGTCTTGGTCTCGCTCACCTCGCCCGCCTATCGTATCGGTTCGGCTTCGTCCGTCAAGCGACAGCTTCTGCCTCTGACAGCTTCACTATCGCTCATGACTGGTAGTTGTCTCTATGTAGTAGTCGGCCTTTGTTAAGCTTCGCCAGAAGCGACTAGTCGCTTCCCGAATGCCTCTTTCTTGTACTAATTAATAATGTGTATGGTCTAGTCTTTCCATTGCCTCTTTCCTTGCCGCCAACGCACGCTAGATGGAGAGTAAGCAAGCTACCTTGCTTGCATTGCATTCGTTAAACGGTAGCTTCCGCGCCCTTCCTGCCTGCAGAAATTGATGTGAATGATCGTGTCTTCGACATCAATTTCAGTCTGATTAGATATGTCATTGAAACAAATCTGTTTTGTCTTTGTTTTATTTTCGGATGATAAGGATGAGCCAGCCGATCCTAACATAATTTTGGAGGAGCCGGACGACGAAGCCTCAAAATCAGATATGGATGTCTCCGACGCGACCGGACTGCAACTATATTTTTTTTTTAGGGGTCAGGAGGGAAAAAAAAGATATGCTGTTTCCTATCAGTCCCAAGCGGATACCCCCCAGCTTCCACGGCCCGCTTACCGAGGAAGAGATGTGGGAGGACCCAGGGCCATAGCAAGTTGGGTTGGGGTATAGAGCCGTAAGCGCGGTGGGGGTGACAGAGGATGTGCTCGTACGGTTCATAGTTGGGTCTGATATTCTCGTGGATTGTTGGGAACGTCCTCTATATTCGAAATATGCCTTTCTAGGAGCATTACGATCTGCAGCTCAAATGGTCTCTTATGAAGTCTCTATTGGTCTTATTCTTATTGTGCGCCTTGTGAGCACGTTTGGATCCGCGGAGGCAATCGCTCGGATCTTCCCCTAACCCAACCCGGGAACGGACCGGAGGGAACCGCAGCATGAGGAATGTCCGCGTCTCGTCGCAAGGCTCGTTTTGAGTTTTGGGTCATAGGGCGGGCAGTGCAGTCCGGGGCACAAGGGTCCTGGTACTACCCAGGTGCGAAGAACCCCGGAGGTGACTGCAATGAGCAAAAATGTCACTCACCGGCCTAAACGACGAGCAAACACTCGAACGTGAGAGCAAGGGATCACCCAACGAATGGACGAGCTCCAAGGAGGGAGGAGAGAGGGAGGCAAGAACCATGCTTTCAGAGAAGTGGCGGTCCGAATCCACTCTGACAAAATAAAATAACTGACTAAGCCGTGCCGTAAGGGGGGCTCCACACGGGACGGGGCCAAGGCCTTCATGTATGGGTGACAGATCGGCCATAGGAGTACTCCGGGATATACACCAGGGCAACTAATGTCGAGCATACGATGATGCCGCCCGTTTTCATTTCGTGAAAGTCCCCGGCAGAGGAAAGGGCTGTAGGTGATGGCGCGTTCTGCTTCTTAGGGCGATGAAATCGTTCCTATGGGATCGTGCGTGGCAGCTGGTATAGATGATGATGAAAGGCGGGCCGCTTGAACCGGGACCTATTCTCATAATAGGCAGCAAGCAAAGCTAAATAGGAAAGGGGGCGACTGATGACTGCCTTTTTCGTCAAAATAAAAAAGGGTTGAATGTGGAGCTAATATGGCTGGCTACAAGTATAGCCAAAGAAAGATGAGACGAGACGGACTGTCAGAGGACGCAGCGGGACTACCAGGGGAAAGCCCCCGCTAGCTAACATAGATATCTATTCTCGGTGCGCATATTCGAGATTTAGAATCTCTTTCCGACCAGGCCAGGCCGAATCGGGCCACCACTTGGGATGGGAATGGCTCAGCCCACATGCATCATTTGATGAAAGCACTCCAGTCCAGTCGCCTCCGATCAGTGGCTTGTCAACCACCGGACCGTAGCTCCTCACCAAATGCCCCTGCGTTGGGGCAACACAGCACATGACTAGTTCGCTCAAGGACCACACCCTCTCGAGAGCAGGATGCCGGCCGAGATGGAGCACCAACCTAGACTTTCCTTGGGCTTGCCTTGCCCCAACATCTAAATAAAGGGCGGGCGCCGAAAAGGAAGCAGTGACGCCTTTTCGACGAAAGCTTAGCTTGGTAGGCGCTGCTTACTCACCCTACTCCCTTAGACAATGCAATGCTCTGAACACGAAAGTTTGCAGTTCAGCCCTCTTCTCCCATGCAGAGTCGCAGGCAGCGCCTCGGATAAAAGCACGGACGAGCCACATGCAGGGAAACTTGCACGTGTGGTTCTGGCCGGGGACCCCGGTATACTGTACTAATATGTGTAGGTCCCTGTAATTCGAGTGAGATTGTCATGGCGCAAAAGCAGATATGGTCCGGTATTCCCTTGTTCCCCGTATTGGTTATGTTCCTTATTCCTCGTCTAGCAGAAACTAATCGAGCTCCGTCTGATCTCCCAGAAGCGGAAGCTGAATCAGTTGCTGGCTATAATGTAGAATATGCGCGGGATGCGATCCTTAATAGTTCACTGTTGGCGGAAGCCAATGTCTCGGGACTCATTCTGACTTAAACAAGGGGTGGGTCTTTACCAACTTCCAAATCCAAGATTTAGGGAAAAAAAAGAGGGGCAGGGCACTCTTCGTTCTTCATTCGAAACTCATGAATGTCGGGTCGGAGGTTTTTGCCTTTTTATCAAAAAGGGGAGTTGGGTAAAGCGAACTCCCTCCTTGGACGAGCACGGTGCTTAGTCAAGTAGAACCGGGTTGCGCTGCTTGATGCTCCGATCGAAAACAAATCAGTGGGGCCATGCCGGTACGACGGAATATGCGTTAGAAAGGTCAATCCCTCCCCCCCTTTATTTTTTTTTAATGAAAAACCGGGCCGAACTTCTAAAAAGCAGCCCACCCGCTTCCATAGAACAATATCGCGGCAACGTAGACCTAAGTGGATTTATTGGATCCTGGGGAACCATCAAAAGTACGGCCGGCCTATAGAACGAGAATGCCGTGTCGTCCAGCGGAGCTTAGAAGAAGGTGACTCGGAGCCTAAGGAAGGTGACTCGCGCAGACAGCTGACTCCTTTTCAATAGAAAGGAATAGCCAAACCTACCCAGCTGGCTGGTCAATCTCAGTGATCTTATCGGCCGGCAAAGTGGAGACGGATGACCACGGTCCCGACCTTACCAGCACCGTAGGTTTACTAATCAATGAAGCCCCTCAACCTACTATCTTTTCTTACAAACTCAACCAAGCCTAACCAAACCCCCATGCTCACGACATGTTCTTGATATTGATTGAGTTGGAGGGAGTCAGAGACTACCACGGAATCCTTCCATAGTCACCCCGGTGACCTTCGTCACCAAAGCGTCACGACAGTATCCAAGACCCCTCAGATAATCTCCAGTGGGGATCAGTCGGAGCACGTAGGAATGCCGACCACTACATAAGCCACGTCTGGCTGAGGCGAGCAGCAAGCGGGGGAGAGTCTTTTTAAGTACAAGAACGTTGGGGTGGGACGCTAGTACTTGAACTAGGGTTGCTTCTTAGCGCTAATCTTGCGTTTTCAGCAGTTAGTTGTAGCGCGCCTTCCCTCCTTCTCTCATTTCGGAAAGATTTGGCAGTATTTTCTTATGATGACCTGGTCGAGAGAGTACAAAACATCGGTGTAAAAGATTGAGTGGGATGGTTATAGTAAGGGGCGAACCAAGTGCTTGCGCGAAGAAGCGAATCAATCAGAATGGAGACAAGGAAAGGAGGAGAGGCTTTCTCGGAAGTAGGGTATTCTAGGGAACCGTACCTGTTTTCCGACCCGAACCCTTAGCCGCCTTCGTAGGAAACGGACTAGCTTCGCTCGAGGATAGGAATAGCTCTAGCGCTAGGAATTGATCGCCCCTCGCTATGGTACGAGACCTCCACCAAAAGCAAGTATTGGAACCTTACCTCCAATGGGAAACCGAGGAAAAACAGATACGAATCTTTGAACGGAAGCCGAGTAAAGGCAGTTCAGCTTCGACCTTTGCTGGGGGTAGCATTATAAAAAACCATTGCTCGTAAAAGGGATCTCTCTCCTAAAAGGCATATCTCGTACGCTAGGGAATGTGCTTCGGCTTCTACATGTCCCGAGCGCACCCTAGAGAATTGATTTAAGCAAGTATTGGCGTAGGATGAGCTCCTTAGCCTTTGAGACTTCTCATCGAGGATGCCCATAAGGAAGAACCTCTTTCGGAAGAGAAGGCCGCTTCGCTGCGCGCCTCGTTGTTGCTTTGTTTTGTGACTCGACTGATAAGGGGATTCGAACCTAGAAATAGGAAGGCCACTCACTTGAAGAGGAAATGGAGCTTCATAGCGTCGCCTTCTGACTGGTATTAGCAAATGGTTTGTTGATCTGAACCGAACAAAGACACATCTTTGGTGCTGTTTTATTTCAGGCGGCTGCACTTGACATACTCGGGGCCGCATCGGTGGTCGCCGCATACAATCAAGGCACCAGCTCTAAAGGCGCTACGCGAGAAGGTTTCTAGTAGCAAGTCTCGAGGAAATCACGGTTCAGTTGACAGGAAGTAATCTGTGGCGGCTAATGTGCCATCCAGTATAGGCCGTGCTGTCTCCTCTGAGGCGATGAGCTCTTGTGTGACCACTTCCACTGACCCGACGGGTAAAAGAAGTCATGTTCTACCTGTGGTTGAAGAGGGAAAACCTAGCTCTGAGCCTACACTGAATGAAAGTTAAAATGCCGGCTTGGCTTGCAATGGGGAGGCATCTTTACCCAAGGATAAAATTGATCTTCAAGTTATGGTGGAACAGTGTAAAATGGAGTGTGCCGAGGTTGGTTAAGTTTCTGCTTTGCATACAACTGGTACTTCTAGTACTTGTCAGCATAAGGATGGGGGTGAGAGACCCATTGATACGTTAAAAGAAAGAGTGAGTATGGCTCAGACAGTTTTGCTGCCGCATCAGACAGACTGGTACAGCAAGGAGCAGAAGGCGTGCAAGCATTGATCTGGGTACAACTAGCAGTCTTATATCGTTTGCATCGGATTCCAGTGCGAGTGAGAACATACTTTCGAGGCCGGCATTTGGTACCAGTTATCATTCTCAGGTTCCGTTGGAAATCCTCCCTTTTATGCTGAAAGAAAACAATATCAGTAACCGGTCGGTACAGTTTGGCCCGGCCGGGACCCACCATCCGGTGCCATTTCAGCGAGAACCCACGTAGTTTATCTCTGACAACTTTGCATTTTTAAGAGCATTTTTTCAAGCCGCATCACAACATACCAGCAATTAACAACCCCTTGCAACAGTAAATGCAGAAAAAAACCCCTTAGCGAATCAAACCTCGTCACATGTTCTCAAAGGTTACCCACTACAAATGCCAAATCACCGCTCTGGGGAAGTAAAGAATGAAAGCGATCTTTTGGGCCAGGCCATCTGAAAAGAAAGGAATTTTCTCAGCCAAACCAGTTCTTTGTACTGAGTGCACCAATGTTCATTTGATTTGAGATAAGAAGTCGTACCATCGCGAGGAGTAGGCCGACCCAAAGGAATGGATGTTATCTACGAGCCCTAGGATTCCATTAAGTTCAGGTCAGGAGAAGCGCGAAGTGCAACACGTTCGTATTTGATGAGAAGCAGCAGAGGAGTTTAAGCATTTGCTCGAAGTAGACACCCTGCAGGGTTGACAACTATCTGGACAAGCAACTATCTTCAGAAACAGGAGATAATTAGCTAGATTTTAAACATACCCCTCCAGGGGTTGTTATACGCGAGGGAGAAGAGAAAGCTGTTTATCGAGGAGGTATTTACCCTGTTTCCGAGCCTGGGAGTTGCAACTCTGAGCTTTGTTCTTTATTATAAAGAAATCTTCATTTGAAGTAGTTGATTCGATGCCGCCCGCCCTGAACAAATGGAATAGAGGAGGCGTGGGCTGCTTTCGAACGCGCGGTATAGATATAGATAGTTGAGCTGGCGTTGATGGTGAGATTTAACCTCCCGGGCCAGAACTTCTTGTTTCAGCAGAAGGCAGAACAGAAAGAAGGAATGGACAGCTGAGGTGACTTCGCTTCCTTTCTTCTTTTCCTTGTGCAAGTC
>Ga0157367_1000304_pt1 | contig 25385 bp, 24 predicted proteins | sample AttbisABBM2_FD_113142 | JGI IMG/M metagenome (GOLD analysis project Ga0157367, IMG submission 113142) | Fungus gardens microbial communities from leaf cutter ant in Botucatu, State of São Paulo, Brazil - Atta bisphaerica ABBM2 | ecosystem: Host-associated > Fungi > Mycelium > Unclassified ... | reverse complement strand
GATCCGCGAACAGCAGCAGCGCCTGCTCGACCTGCAGGCGCGCGTCGTGCTGCCGCTGAAGGACCTGAAGGAAACCAACCGCCAGATGGCGGCCGGCGAACTGAAGGCGCGCCAGGCGAAGCGTGAAATGACCGAGGCGAACCTGCGTCTCGTGATCTCGATCGCGAAGAAGTACACGAACCGTGGCCTGCAGTTCCTCGACCTGATCCAGGAAGGCAACATCGGCCTGATGAAGGCGGTGGACAAGTTCGAATACCGTCGCGGCTACAAGTTCTCGACGTATGCGACGTGGTGGATCCGCCAGGCCATCACGCGCTCGATCGCGGACCAGGCGCGCACGATCCGGATTCCGGTTCACATGATCGAGACGATCAACAAGATGAACCGCATCTCGCGGCAGATCCTGCAGGAAACCGGTCTCGAGCCGGATCCGGCAACGCTCGCCGAGAAGATGGAAATGCCGGAAGACAAGATCCGCAAGATCATGAAGATCGCGAAGGAGCCGATTTCGATGGAAACGCCGATCGGTGACGACGACGATTCCCATCTCGGCGACTTCATCGAGGACAACAACACGGTCGCGCCGGCCGATGCCGCGCTGCACGCGAGCATGCGCGATGTCGTGAAGGACGTCCTCGATTCGCTGACGCCGCGCGAGGCGAAGGTGCTGCGGATGCGTTTCGGTATCGAGATGAGCACCGATCACACGCTCGAGGAAGTCGGCAAGCAGTTCGACGTCACGCGTGAGCGGATCCGTCAGATCGAGGCGAAGGCGCTGCGCAAGCTGCGTCACCCGAGCCGTTCCGACAAGCTGAAGTCGTTCCTCGAAGGGAACTGATCTCCAGCGTTCTCTCTGAACGCCGCCGGTATCGATACGGTACCGGTGGCGTTTGTCCCTTTTATTGATACAATGCCGGCCCGGCGTCTCCGCCCGGGTGGCGTGCGGCACGTCTCACTTCTTCAGGGCCTGTAGCTCAGCGGTTAGAGCAGTCGACTCATAATCGATTGGTCGCGGGTTCGAACCCCGCCGGGCCCACCAGACTCCATTTCCGGCTTGTTCCGGAAAATCAAGAAACCCATGATGCCGAAAGGCTTCGTGGGTTTTTTTCTTTCCGAATGGAAAGAATTGCGCTCGGCCGATATTTTTAGAGGTGAGTGTCAAGAAGGATGATGCGGTCCTCGGATATGCTCCGGTCGCACATAAGCTCGAAGTGAGATGCGCTCGAAAGGTAACAAAGGCTACGATAATTCAGTGAATTTGAGCGCATGGGAATAGATGGCGGAGCATCGCCGCCTTTCGGCATCGTGATAATTTAATATTATTAAAATTCAGACGTAACTATTCATATTAATTGATGCGCCTGCTCGTAAATGGTCTGTTATTCATGAATTGACTTCCCGCGAGCGCGCCGCATGTCGCCAAGCGGCTCGTAACCCGGTTGTTTGATTCATGGCAGCATATCGGGTTCGGATGGAGCCGACATGTTATCCGTTGACGATAACTGAAAGCTATTTCGAAGAAATCATCGCTTGAACGACTTTTCCGAACATTGAAAGATGTGCCATCGAGTGTTTGCATGCACTTTGGATCGCACGTCGGTAAATACACGTCATATCGAACGCGTATGAAAATTCATCCGATTCCGCCCCTGCAATGCCTTGTGTTCTTCGATGCAGCCGCACGGCATGGCAACTTCACGCGCGCGGCCGAGGAGCTGAACGTGACGCAAGGCGCGGTGAGCAAGCAGGTGGTCAAGCTGGAGAGCTTCCTCGGCATGCAGCTGTTCGTGCGTGACGCAAAGACGCTTCATCTGACGCGCGCCGGGCAAACCTATGCCGACCGGATTCACGACATGCTCGTCGGCTGCGCCGAGGCCACGGCGCTCGTCATGAAGGAGCCGACGCCCCACAGCATCACGATTGCGTGCGCGTCCGGCACGGCCGGCATGTTCTTGACGGCTGTCATCGCCGATTTCAGCCGCGAGTATCCCAATGTGGCGATCCGGATCCTGGTTCGGGAAGGCGTTTTCAATCTGAATCCCGCGGAATTCGATATCGGCGTTTATTACATCCGCGATGTTCCCCCTCCTGGCATGAGCGGCATCCGCATCATCGAGGAGGAGGTGCGGGCCTATTGCTCGCCGGATTATCTGGGAGGGCGGCGCGTGTTGCCGCTCGAATTGATGAGCGCGACATTGCTGGTCGCGGAGGAGCAGCAGCGTCAATGGATGAGTTGGCGCGACTGGTTTCATTTGTGCGATGGCGAGATCGCATACAAGCCGACGCGTACGATCACGGCCAATAGCTATCCCGTATTGCTGCAGCTTGCGCTGCGAGGCCATGGCGTCCTCCTCGGATGGAACCAGATGATCACGCCGCTGGTTGAAAGCGCCGATCTCGTGCCTGCGTCGGATGCAAGCGCAAGCTTCGGCGGCGCGTACCAGCTGGTCTGGCCCGAGGATCGGCGCGATACGGCAGCCGTGGCGCGATTCCGGGAGTGGTTGCTGCAGCGGATGCGGCAGCGATGAAAATCGTGCATTCCAGGAAGTCAGCCTTGCTGGAAAAAAATTCAGAGTAAATCATCGGGAAAAACCCGTACCATTGGCTGCGCCAGCGATCATTGCCAATGGCGCCAGAACATTAAAATCCGAGGGTAAAATAATATGAGCAGCATTGTTGATGCGGCGGAAAGTAATCGGGACTTTGCCACGCAAGGGCGGGCAAAGGCGGTCATTGCCGTAATCATCGGGAATGGATTCGAGTGGTTCGATTTTATTTCGTATGGCTTCTTTTCCGTAATTATTGCCAAGCTGTTCTTTCCTGCATCGGATGACAACCTGTCCCTGCTGTTGTCCGTTTCCACGATCGGCGTCGGGTTCTTCATGCGGCCGGTGGGCGGCATTGTCCTGGGAGGGATGGCGGACAAATTCGGGCGCCGTGCCACCCTGGTCATCACGATCACGTTGATGACTGTCGGTACGGGCCTGATTGCTTTTGCGCCGACCTACAAGGATGCCGGCATTTTCGCGCCTTTGATGATCGTGTGCGCGCGCCTGCTGCAAGGGTTTTCTGCCGGCGGCGAGATGGGCGGCGCCACCGGATTCCTCAGGGACAACGTGCCTGCCGAGCGGGTGGGCTATTACACGAGCTGGATTCAGGCGAGTATCGGCTTTGCGATTATTCTTGCGTCGATTCTTGCGGTGGTGCTCGTCAAGTATCTCAGCCCGGATCAAGTCGAGTCATGGGGGTGGCGCATTCCGTTCCTGATCGGTTTGTGTCTGGGGCCGCTCGGCATCTATATCCGTAACCAGGTGCATGGATCCGCGGAGGAAAATGCGCACATCCGGGAGCGCACGCCGGTGCTCGAGATTGCGCGTCGTTGGAAGGGAAAGACGCTGACGGGGTTCGGGCTGGTGATATTTTGGACCGTTTGTTCGTATGTCCTTCTGTTCTATATCCCGACCTATGCGACGAAGGTGCTGCATTTGCCGGCCTCGACCGGGTTTGTCGCCGTGCTCGTCGGCGCATCGATCGTTCTGTTCGTCACGCCGATCTTCGGTCACCTCTCCGATCGATACGGGCGTCGTCGATTCCTCATGGGGGCGCTGGTCGTCGCCATCGTGGTTGCGTACCCCATGTTCGAGCTGCTGAACACGCAGCCGGGGCTGCATTCGCTGCTGCTATTCCAGATTGTCTTCGGGCTCGTCATCGCCAGCTATGAAGGGCCCATCCTCGCGGCACTGAGCGAGACGTTTCCTCGCCGGATCATCTCGACAGGGATTTCAATTTCATACAACCTGGCCGTCATTACGTTCGGCGGATTTTCCGCGGCGATTCTCACCTGGGCCATCGCGGCAACGCAGAACAATCTCGCTCCCGCGTTTTATGTGATGGGGACGGCGCTCCTCAGTCTTGTCGCAACCGCATGCTGGGCCCCGCACAAAGAGTAAGACAGCCATGTTGCCGGAGCGGTGCATCGTTCCGGATGGACATTTCTATGAATGGAATAAAAAAATGAGCGAACGGAATCCTGAAACATTTCAAGAGCTCCAGGCCAGATTGAAGTCGGTTGTCGAGGCGGCCGAGATTGCACGCAAGAGGGAAGCCGCGGATGCGATCCAGGCAATACGGCAAATCGTCCTTCAGTACGGCATTTCCGCGGAAGACATCTTCGGCCGGGCAAGGCCGAACGGCGGCCGCAGGAAGCGCCGCGGCCCGGTCGCCCCGAAGTATCGCAACCCGGAAACCGGCGTGACGTGGACCGGTCGGGGCAAGCCGCCTCAGTGGATCGCGGGCAGGAACCGCGACCTGTTCCTGATCACCGCATAGCGTCGGCGCGACGCGCGATGGCCGGACGCGCCGAACGTGTCCGGCGCGCGCGCTGCCGGGCGCTCGACTGCGCCCGGCTTGCCGCGGTCGATATCAGCCGCCTCGCCTCGATGGCGCGGCAGGGCGCGCCAGCCCGAGCAGCGCGCGCATGTCCGGGCTCTCATATGCGGCTTCGAATGCGTCCTTGCCCATCGCGTTGATCAGGACGCGCCCCATCACATCGGCCTTGACGTACTCGACAGCCAGCAGGCTGATGACGGGATTGTTCGTGATGACGGCCTCGTCGATTGCGATCGAGTCGAATTCCGCGGTGACCGCGCTCCTTTCGTCGGCCACGACGACGGAGAGGCGGCGCCCCTCCAGCCGCTTTTGCGCACTCGCGCCACACTCCCGCAAGTCGTAGCAATGCGGCCCGTCCAGCGTTTCCGCGCCGTAGATCGCGACGTGAACATCCACCCCCCGCGCGGATGCGGCTTCAAGGCTGTTTCTCAGCAGCAGCAATTCGGCGTCCCAGAGCGCGGCAAACAACGACGTTTGCGCGCGCTCTATCGCGCTTTTGAATGCCTCGACGATCGCTTCCTTGTCGCGTAGCGACCAGACGAGACCGGGTTCGCGCGTTGCCGGCAAGCGTGTCAATTCCTGCTCGATCAGATCGAGATCCTTTTCGACGGTCGAGCGGATGCGGGAAAGCACTTCGCGATAGGGCACGGCTGCATAGAGCACCGGTTCCGAACGATGCAGCAAGACCGCGCCTTTTGCCTCGAGGCGCTGCAGCGTTTCGTAGATCTTGGACGGCGGCACGCCCGAAAGCTTCCCCGCTTCATGTCCATTGACGGGCGAGCGACGAAGCAGCGCGCAATAGGCCTGCGATTCGTACTGCGAAAACCCGACGCGTATCAATGCCTGAATCAGGTCGCTTGAAATGTTCGTTGTCATGCTCGAAAGACTAGCATGCGACCTGTGGATCGTCTACACTACCGCTGTAGTTGAGTGTGTAACTACTGTAGTAGTTGAGTGTGCGGAGATCTTTCACCCTAACGGAGAACGCATCATGCATAAGCTGTATTCGTCCGGCTCGAGCTGGGAAGCGACGATCGGTTATTCGCGGGCAGTGCAGGCCGGCAACACGTTGTATATCTCCGCCACCGCGTCGAGCGGTCCGGATGGCTCGATCGTCGGCGACGACCTGTATACGCAGACGAAGAACATTCTGCAAAGGCTCGGCACCGTACTGGCCGATGCCGGATTCAGCTTCCAGGATGTCGTTCAGAGCCGTCTCTATGTCACCGACATCACCAACTGGAAGGAGGCCGGGCGTGCGCACGGAGAGGTCTACGGGGATATCCGTCCGGCGCTGACGCTGCTGCACGTTGCGCCGTTCGTCGATCCGAAGATCCTGATCGAAATCGAACTCACGGCCGTGAAGCGCGACGCCGGCGCGTAACCCGTCATGAAGACACCGCAGCAGGCACATGATCGAGCTGTCGCCAGGGCGCCTGCGCGCGGGTTGAGTGCCTTTATCGCGACGGCCGCCGGCGCTGCCATCGCGAACAATTACACGCTCCAGCCCGCCCTCCCGGAAATAGCACGGGAATTCCATACCCCGCTCGCGACCACGGGCCTCGTGGCGGGCAGCATGCAGATCGGCTACATGCTCGGCATTCTCCTGCTGGTTCCGGTCGGGGATAAGGTCTCACCGTCACGGCTGGTGTTCCTGCAGTTCGCGGTGCTGACGGTCGCGCTCGGGCTGGCTGCGCTCGCGCCGTCGCTGTATGCGCTGGCGCTGGTGGGCTGCGTGATCGGTGCGATGGCAACGAATGCCGTTCATCTGGCCACCGTTGCGTTTCGAGCCGCCGCGCCGGACGAGCGAGGCAAGGCGGTGGGCACCGTGGGCACCGGCATGTCGGCGGGCATCCTGTTGAGCCGCTTCGTGGGCGGCGCGCTGTCCGAGCGTGCTGGCTGGCGCGCGATGCTCGTGGTGAGTGCCGTCATCGCGCTGGTTCTCGCGGTGCTGACCTATCGACTGCTGCCGGTGGACCAGACGCGCAGCAAGGAACGCTATCGGGAACTGCTCGGCTCGTTGCCGGCATTGGTCCGGCGCTATCCGTTGCTTCGCGAGGGCATGTTCGTCGGAGCATGCTGGTTCTTCGTGTTCAGCATGCTCTGGATCACGCTCGTGGTCGCCGTCGCGGGGCCGCCGCTCGACCTCAACGCCGCGCAGGCCGGCATGTTCGGATTCGCGGGCGCGTTGGGCTTGTTTGCGACGCGCGCGGCCGGCCGGCTGGCCGATCGCCGGGGGGCGAGGCCGGTGATCGCCGGAGGGTTTCTGCTGGTGATCGCCGGCGTGGCGATCATCTTGCTGGCTTCGTCTTCGATCCCGGGAATCGCGGTGGGCGTGGTGCTGTTCGACATCGGCTGCTTTTCTGCCCAGGTCGCGAACCAGACGCGGCTCCTGGCGATCGACGCAGCCTCGCGCAGCCGGATCTACAGCATCTATATGCTCGCGTATTACGCAGCGGGCGCGGTGGGTTCGATCGTCGGGCCGGTGATCCTGGAACGCCATGGCTGGAGCGCGGTTTGCAAGCTGGCCGTGGTGATTGCCGTCGTTGGTCTCGGCGTCACGCTCATGAGCAATCTCGCGGCCCGGAAAGCACGATCCAAAGACGGCATACCGGAGCTTTCGGAATCGGTCGGAAGTGAAAGCAAGGGCCGTTGACCGCAGCTCACGCTGGAACGGTCTGCCCCGAAGGGGTGCGCAAGAGGGCATTCACCGGATCAACCCAGTCTGATGAAGTACGGCCCGGACGCATTTCGTGCTGCGTCCCAAAAGATCGGCGAATTTCTGGCCGGTGGAAACTTCACGTCGTGATTCGGTGAGGGGCGGTAACCTTCGGGTTACCCAAAGCCTGCCAACGGGCCGGCAAGAGGAGGGGCAGCGCATGACACCTCGGAACGAAGCTTTCGCACGTGATCTCGCCATGTCGGCGACGGCTCGCAACACCCCGCCTGCGCATCGGGACCGGGGGGCCGTATGACCTCACTCCCCGACGATGCGGGCTGCACAGAAGGATTCCAGCCGCTCTTCCGCACGAACCCGCTTCTCGATGCGACGGGTCCGTACTTTTACAAGCCGATGGAGGATGGATTCGTGGTCGGACTGCGTGTCCAGGACAAGCACACCAACGCGTCAGGAACCATTCATGGCGGGCTGGTCGCGGCCTTGGCCGACGTGTCGATAGGCTATGTCACCAGCATGTCGAAAACGCCGGCGCTGCGCATGATGACGGCGAGCCTGACGATCGATTATGTCGGGACAGTCAAAATGGGCGACTGGGTCGAGGCGCATGTCAGCATCGTCAAGACAGAGCGGCGCCTCGCGTTTGCCAATGCCGTGATCAAGGTCGGCGCTACGCCCGTGGCCAGCGCCGGGGCAGTCTTTCTCGTGCTTGACGACAACGGTTAGCGGATTGGGTGGGGCAACGCACGGCCCCGGCCCGTGAGTCCCGCCTTCGTACTGCGCCTTCCACCCATTCCCGTCTCGCATTCCATCTTCTTTTCCTCGGGAAAGTTTCGTTAAGCGAAACTTGTCACCGCGCAGCCAGCTCGTCTTGTCACAGTCCGACGGGAATCGGCCAAATTATTGCCAATACGCAAATATTGTTGTGCGATGAATCGAGCATTGCGATTTCCGAACGACAGTGCTAAATTTTTCGACAGCTTTTCCGGCCGTATTGCCATTCATTAAGTTTCGCTAAACGGAACTAACGGGTCGCACGCGATCGCGACGCCCGACAGGAGACGCACGTGATGGAGCATGCATCGATCGAATGCACGCATGCCGACGCAGACGCGCGTAGCGCGCGATGCGACCGGTGGCCTGCCGCAGTTCGCGCACGCAGGGAGGCCGCGCGATGAGCCTTTTGATGTCGCGGCGCGACCTCGCGTTCCTGCTGTATGAGTGGCTCGATGCCGAAGCGCTTGCGTCGTTGCCGCGCTATGCGGAGCACAATCGTGAAACCTTCGATGCGGTGCTCGACACCAGCGAGCGGATCGCAGCCGACCTGTTCGCGCCGCACGCGGCCCGCGGCGATCGCGAGGAACCGCATTTCGACGGCGAGCGCGTGACGCTGATTCCCGAAGTCGAGCCGGCCGTGCGCGCGTTCGCCGGCGCAGGCCTGATCGCCGCGGGCCATGACGAGGCGCTCGGCGGCATGCGGCTGCCGAAGCTCGTCGAAGCGGCGTCGTTCCTGTTCTTCCAGGCCGCGAACATCGCCACGGCCGCCTATCCGTTCCTGACCGTCGCCAACGCGAACCTGCTCGTCGCGCACGGCAGCCCCGCGCAGATCGACGCATTCGCGCGGCCGGAGCTGGAAGGGCGCTATTTCGGCACGATGTGCCTGTCCGAACCGCAGGCCGGGTCGTCGCTGTCCGACATCACGACGCGCGCGGACTTCGAGTGCGAATCGCCGCTCGGCCCGCGCTACCGGCTCACCGGCAACAAGATGTGGATCTCCGGCGGCGAACACGAACTGGCGGAGAACATCGTCCATCTCGTGCTCGCGAAGATTCCCGACGAGCACGGCAGGCTGCTGCCCGGCACGCGCGGCATCTCGCTCTTCATCGTGCCGAAGTATCTGCCGGGCGACGGCGGCAAGCGCGGCGAGCGCAACGACGTGGTGCTCGCGGGACTGAACCACAAGATGGGCTATCGCGGCACGACCAACTGCCTGCTGAACTTCGGCGAGGGCACGCGGTACCGTCCGGAAGGCCGCGCGGGCGCGATCGGCTATCTGGTCGGCACGCCGAACCACGGCCTCGCAACCATGTTCCACATGATGAACGAGGCGCGCATCGGCGTCGGCGCGGGTGCGGTGGCGCTTGGCTATACGGGCTACCTGCACGCGCTCGACTATGCGCGCAACCGGCCGCAAGGGCGTCCGCTCGGGCCGGCCGGCAAGGATGCCGCCGCGCCGCAGGCGCCCATCGTCGCGCATCCGGACGTGCGCCGGATGCTGCTCGCGCAGAAGGCGTACGTCGAAGGCGGCCTTGCGCTGATCCTGTACTGCGCGCGGCGCGTCGACGACGCGCGTGCACATGCCGACGCGGACGTGCGCGCCGATGCCGGGCGCCTGCTCGACATCCTGACGCCGATCGCGAAGAGCTGGCCGTCGCAGTGGTGCCTGGCCGCGAACGACCTCGCGATCCAGGTGCATGGCGGCTACGGCTACACGCGCGACTACGCGGTCGAGCGGCTCTATCGCGACAACCGTCTCAACCCGATTCACGAAGGCACGCACGGCATCCAGGCGCTCGACCTGCTGGGCCGCAAGGTCGTGCAGGACGACGGCGCCGCGCTGCGCGCGCTCGATATGCGCGTCGCGGCGACGGTCGAGCGCGCACGGGCCGTGGACGGCGACGCGTGTGTGCACGCCGATGCGCTGGCGCGGCGCTGGACAAGGCTCTGCGACGTCACGCGCCAGCTGGGCTCGATCGACGATCCGCAAGTGCGGCTCGCGAACGCGAGTGTCTATCTGGAGGCGTTCGGCCATCTGGTCGTTGCGTGGCTGTGGCTCGACGTGATGCTGGCTGCGCACGGGCAAGGCGGCGACTTCTACGCCGGCAAGCGCGCCGCCGCCCGCTACTTTTTCCGCTGGGAGCTGCCGAAGGTGGATGCGCAGCTCGACCTGCTCGCGAGCGTCGACACGACGACGCTCGATGTGCGCGATGCGTGGTTCTGAGTGCGCACCGCGCACCTGTTCCGGAGAACTGAAGATGCATGAAGCCATCAAGTAGCTGTTCGATCTCACCGGCAAGACCGCGCTCGTCACGGGCGGCTCACGCGGGCTCGGCCTGCAGCTTGCGCGCACGCTCGGCCAGGCCGGCGCGCGCGTGATCGTGACCGCGCGCAAGGCCGACGAGCTGCGCGACGCGCAGCGCACGCTGGCGGAGCTCGGCATCGACGCCGGCTGGATTGCCGCGAACGGCGCGCAGGACGACGATATCGCGCGGATTGCCGACGAAGCGCTGGCGCAGCTCGGGCACGTCGACATTCTCGTCAACAACGCGGGCGCGACGTGGGGCGCGCCGGCCGAGGACTATCCGGCCGACGCGTGGGACAAGGTGTTCGATCTGAACGTGCGCGGCCTGTTCCTGCTGACGCAGCAGATCGGCAAGCGCTCGATGATTCCGCGCGGCGGCGGGCGCATCGTCAACGTCGCGTCGATCGCGGGGCTGCGCGGCAACCCGCCCGGCGCGATGACGACGATCGCGTACAACAGCAGCAAGGGTGCGGTCGTGAACTTCACGCGTGCGCTCGCGGGCGAGTGGGGCAAGTACGGGATCAACGTGAACGCGCTCGCGCCGGGTTTCTTTCCGACGAAGATGGCGAACGGCCTGCTCGCGGAAATCGGTGTCGGCACGCTCGTCGCGCAGACGCCGCTGCAGCGGCTCGGCGCCGATGGCGATCTCGCCGGTGCGTTGCTGCTGTTCGCGTCGCCGGCGGGCCGGCACATCACCGGGCAGATTCTCGCGGTGGACGGCGGCGTGAGTGCGGTCTGAGCCCGCACCGATGCCGCGCGCGCATCGACTAGAAGCGGCCGCCGACGCGCGCGAACACTTCGTCGCGCAGCGCGACGAGCCGCGGGCCGAAATCGTCGATCAGGCGCGCGCGCGTGACGGTCGACGCGCGGCCGCTGCAGTTGAACGCGAGGATGCGCGAGCGATCGGCCGACACCATCGGCACGCCGACCGCGAACAGGTCCGGCATCCAGTCGCCGAGCGACAGGCAGAAGCCCAGCCGTTCGTAGTCCTCGCGCGCGGCGACGATTCCGGCTTCCAGCGCCGGCCATTCGTCCGGCGGGCTGCTCGCGCGGGCGGTCTGCAGATAGCGCTCGAACAGCGCGGCCGGCAGCGCCGCGAGATGCGCACGGCCGAGCGCGGTCGAGCCGTGCGGCACGCGCGAGCCGGGCTCGAGCCGCAGCTGGAACAGCGGGTCGCCCTGGCACACGTCGAGCAGGATCATCTGCTTGCCGTCGAACTCGCCGAGCATCGCCGCCGCCTGCGTGTATTCCGCGTACGCCTGCAGGAACGGGCGCGCGATGTCGACGACCTCGTTGTTTTGCAGGAACGCCTGCCCGAGATTCAGCACGCCGATGCCGAGCGAATACTTTTCCAGTTCTGCCGAGTAATGCAGGTAGCCGAGCTGCGTGAGCGTGAACGTGAGGCGCGACACCGTCGGTTTCGGCAGGTGCGTGCGCCGCGCGATGTCCTGGTTGCCGAGAAAGCGCTCGCCGCGCGTGAAGCAGCGCAGCACCGCCATCCCGCGCGCGAGCGCGGTGATGAATTGCGGATGGTCTTCGTCGGGGACGGACAGCAGCGTGATGGCGTCGCGCTTCGGATTACCCATGGGCGTGCGGTGCGGGATGGAGAGGGCCCGCGCATGCCGGGCGGCGGGCTGCGGGGATTCTACCGGAAAGCGTCCGGCGCGTTCATCACTGAAACGGAGCGGAACCATGTCCAGCGAAAGGTCGCCGAACTGGCCGGCGCATCTGTCCGGCCATCTGACGTTGCCGGAAACGAACCTGTTCCATAACGCCGAGGTGGCGGCGGCACGCTATCCGGACAAGCCGTTCATCGTCTTCTACGACACCGTGGTGACCTTCGCCGAGTTCAAGGACGAGGCCGAGCGTGTCGCCGGTTTCCTGCAGCAACGCCACGGCGTGCGCGCGGGCGATCGCGTGCTGCTGAACATGCAGAACAGCCCGCAATGGATGATCGCGTACTACGGCATCCTGCGCGCCGGCGCGGTCGTCGTGCCGATCAATCCGATGAACCTGACCGACGAGCTGCGGCACTACGTCGAGGACAGCGGCGCGCGCGTGATGATCGTCGCGCAGGACCTGTATCCGCGCGTGCGGCCGCTCGTCGGCACGAGCGGGCTCGAACACGTCGTCGTCGCGACTTATGGCGATTACGTGCGGCGGCCGCCGCAGGGGCTCGCGCCGCCGGATTTCGTCATGGCGCCGCGCGACGCGGACGGCCCGGGCGTGACGCGCTGGTGCGACATGCTGGCCGCGCGGCTCGCGCCGGGCCCGCTTGCGACCGGGCCGGACGACCTGTGCGTGATGCCGTATACGTCGGGCACGACCGGCAAGCCGAAGGGCTGCATGCATACGCACCGCGGCGCGATGTGCACGGCGGTGGGCGGCGTGAACTGGTTCGGCCAGACGCAGGACACGATCACGCTGTCGGTGCTGCCGCTGTTCCACGTCACCGGCATGCAGGGCGGCATGAACGGGCCGCTGTTCAGCGGCGCGACGGTCGTGGTGCTGCCGCGCTGGGATCGCGACGCGGCCGCGTGGGCGATCGAGCGCTACCGCGTGACCAACTGGCAGTCGATCGCGACGATGGTGGTCGACTTCCTGTGGAACCCGCGCCTCGACGCATTCGACCTGTCGAGCCTGCGCCGCATGAGCGGCGGCGGCGCGGCGATGCCGGAAGCGGTCGTGCAGCGGCTCGCGGAGCGCGTGGGCATCGAGTACGTCGAAGGCTACGGATTGTCGGAGACGATCGCGGCCACCCATATCAATCCGCCGCAGCAGCCGAAGCGGCAATGCCTCGGCATTCCGGTGTTCGACGTCGATGCGCGGGTGGTCGATCCGATCACGCTGGAGGCCGTGCCGCGCGGCGAGACGGGCGAGATCGTCGTGCACGGCCCGCAGGTGATGCGCGGCTACTGGGGCCGCCCCGACGCGACGCGCGACGCCTTCGTCGAGATCGACGGCAAGGCGTTCCTGCGCACCGGCGATCTCGGCTACATGGACGAGGACGGCTACTTCTTCATGGTGGACCGCCTCAAGCGGATGATCAACGCGGCCGGCTACAAGGTGTGGCCGGCGGAGGTGGAGGCGCTCCTGTACGGCCATCCGGACATCCAGGAGGTGTGCGTGATCGCCGCGCTCGACCCGTATCGCGGCGAGACGGTCAAGGCGGTCGTGGTCGCGGATCCCGCGCGGCGCGTCGAATTGACCGAGGACGCGATCATCGCGTGGGCGCGCGAGCACATGGCGTCGTACAAGGCGCCGCGCGTCGTCGAATTCGTGGACGCGCTGCCGAAATCGGGCAGCGGCAAGATCCTGTGGCGCCAGCTGCAGGAACAGGAAGCGGCACGCCAGGCCGCGCAAGGAGAGAGGAAAACATGAAAGCTCTGCTGTGTACCGCATTCGGTCCGATCGACCGGTTGCGACTCGAGGACGTGGCGGTGCCCGAACCGGCCGCGGGCCAGGTGCGGATTCGCGTGAAGGCGGCGTCGCTCAATTTCCCCGACGCGTTGATCGTCCAGGGGCTGTATCAGGTGAAGCCGGCGCTGCCGTTCTCGCCCGGCGCGGAACTGGCCGGTGTGGTCGACGCGGTGGGCGAAGGCGTGAGCGCGTGGCGGCCCGGCGACGCCGTGATTGCGTCGACCGGCTTCGGCGGGTTTGCCGAGCAGTGCGTGGCCGACGCGCGCCAGATCGCCGCGCTGCCGCCGGGGATGGCGTTCGACCAGGGCGCGGCGCTCGTGCTGACCTACGGCACGTCACTGCATGCGCTGCAGCAGCGCGCGCGCCTGCAGCCGGGCGAGACGCTGCTCGTGCTCGGCGCGGCGGGCGGCGTCGGGCTCGCGGCGATCGAGATCGCGAAGGCGCTCGGCGCGCGCGTGATCGCGGCCGCGTCGAGCGCGGACAAGCTCGCGCTGTGCCGCGACGCGGGCGCCGACGAGACGATCGACTATGCGACCGAAGACTTGCGCCGCCGCGTGGACGCGCTGACCGGCGGGCGCGGCGCCGACGTCGTCTACGACCCGGTGGGCGGCGCGTACAGCGAGGCGGCGCTACGCGCGACCGCGTGGCGCGGCCGCTTTCTGGTGGTGGGCTTCGCGGCCGGCGAAATCCCGAAGATCGCGCTGAACCTCGCGCTGCTCAAGGAGCGCGACATCCTCGGCGTGTTCTGGGGCGACGCGGTGCGCCGCGACCCGGCGCAGCATGCGGCCAACATGCGGCTGCTCGCCGAATGGTTCGCGGCGGGCAAGGTGCGGCCGATGATCACCGAGCGCGTGCCGCTCGCCGGCGCGGCCGACGCGATCGCGCGGATGGCGAACCGGCAGGTCAAGGGCAAGGTGGTGATCCTGCCGGACGCGTAATCCGGCGGCGCCGCGCGGCCGGCGGATACGGGCCGCGCGACGTGGGGAACTGTTCCGCGTCATGCGGAAATGACCATCGACCCCAGATACGATTGGTAGAGGCCGAAACCGAGCACGGTGATGCCGGACGCGTAGTTGATGATCCGCATGGCCTTTTCCGATATCCGCTCCCGAACCAGCGACACCGCGCCGCTCAGCGCCAGCCACCAGGTGGCGGAGCCGACGAACACCCCGGACACGACGAGCGCGATCACGGCGGACTTCTGCCCGCTTGCGGCGACGCCCGTGCCGAGCGCGGCAAAGATCGCGATGAACGACAGGATGGTCATCGGGTTGGACGCGGTCAGCAGGAACGTCGACCCGTAGGAGCGGGCGGCGTCCATCGGGCCGGCCGCCGCCTGCGTGCCGGCCGGCGCCGCCAGCACGGTCCTGACGCCCAGATAGCACAGGAACATGCCGCCGAGCAGGCTCAGCCACGGTCCGGCCGACGTGAGGGACGTGATCAGCACGCTGACGCCTAGCGCGCCGATCAGGCCATACATGCCGTCGGCGGTTGCGGCGCCGAGGCCGGTCGCGAAACCGATGCGCCATCCGCCGAGCAGGCTGCGCTGGATGCACAGCAGTCCTATCGGACCGACGGGCGCGGCGATGGAAAGGCCGATGAAGAACGACTTGAGGAAGATGGACATGGCGATGGCGGAAGGCGGGCCGATGAATGGGTTTCATACTAGCTCTGCCGAATGTGACCCGCTATGCTGTTTTTAAGGCGATCGTACGAATCCGTTCGATGTTCTTCACGTTTTTTGGCCGGGACACTTAAAAATGGATGCGCTGGACTGGAAAATCCTGGATGAGGTGCAGCAAGCGGGGCGCGTGTCGCAGACGGACCTTGCGCGCAAGGTCGGTCTTTCCATCCCCGCGACGGCCGAGCGCCTGAAAAAGCTCGAGGATGCCGGCGTGATCGAGGCCTTCGTCGCGCGCGTCAACGCGAAGAAGGCGGGCTATGAAATCATGGCGCTGATCGGCATCACGACCGGGCAGCCGCAAAAGAGCCGCCTGCTCAAGCAGCTCGAGTCGATGCCCGAGGTGATCGAATGCCTGCACGTGACCGGCGACGATTCCTACGTGATGAAAGTCGTCGCGAGCGACATCCCGCAGCTCGAAGCGCTGATCGCGAAGATCAACGTGTTCGGCGAAACGCGCACGTCGATCGTGCTGTCGCACAGCATTCCGCCGAGGCCGATTCGAAGGCCGCAGGCCGGCGAACGCGGCCGGCGGTAGAGCGGGCGGGTCGGTTATCCCTTCGGCAGCCGCAGGATGTCGAGCGCCTCCTGCGCGAACTCGACCCAGAACGCCTCTTGCGCGATACCGGCCTTCAGCACCAGGTGCTGCAGGCGTTTCGCGCGTGAATCCGTTTCTGCCGGGAAATCGCGCGCCTCGATCTGCCGATACAGGTCGAGCTTCTCCCGATGCAGCGCCAGGCGCCGCGTGAGATCGTCCTCCAGGCCGGCGGGGCCGAGCACCGCTTCCGCACGCAGCCGCACCATCAGCGCGTCGCGCAGCGGCGTCGGGTCTTCCTGCTCGGCGATCCAGCGGCGCAGCTCCTTCTTGCCGGCCGGCAGGATTCGGTACGCGCGCTTGCGGCCGCGTCCGGATTCGGCGGGCAGCGATTCGATCCATTCCATCTCCTCGAGGCGGCCCAGCTCGCGATAGATCTGCTGGTGCGTCGCTTGCCAGAAATAGCCGATCGAGCGATCGAAGCGGCCGGCGAGTTCCGAGCCGGAGCCGGGGCGCTCGGCCAGCGCGGTGAGGAGTGCGTGAGGCAGTGACATGTCGAATCGGTCGAATTCACGGGACTGCACGCATCTTGCCATATCGGGGACACAGGGTTAAAGGGCAAGGCCCTGTTTATGCAACATGTTGCATGAACGAAAGCGGCGCGCTAGTATCTGTGCAACTTGTTGCATAAATACGGAGACACGACCGATGACCCGCTATCCCCACTTGACGACCCCGCTCGAGCTCGGCTTCACGTCGCTCAGAAACCGCGTGCTGATGGGCTCGATGCACGTCGGCCTCGAGGAGGCGCCGAACGGCTTCGAGCGGATGGCGGCGTTCTATGCGGAGCGGGCGCGCGGCGAAGCCGGCCTGATCGTCACGGGCGGCTTCGCGCCGAACGAGCGCGGCCGCCCGGCGCCGGGCGGCGCGATGCTGACGACGGAGGCGGATGCCGGGCAGCATCGCGTCGTGACACGCGCGGTGCATGCGGAGGGCGGCAAGATCGCGCTGCAGATCCTGCATTTCGGCCGCTATGCGTACCACCCGGCGCTCGTCGCGCCCAGCGCGCTGAAGGCGCCGATCAATCCGTTCACGCCGCACGCGCTGAGCGGCGACGAGGTCGAGGAGACGATCGCCGATTACGTGCGCTGCGCGGCGCTCGCGCAGCACGCGGGCTACGACGGCGTCGAGATCATGGGCTCCGAGGGCTACCTGATCAACGAGTTCATCGCCGCGCGCACGAACCATCGCGACGACGCATGGGGCGGCGCGTACGACAACCGCATCCGCTTTCCGGTCGAGATCGTGCGGCGGGTGCGCGAACGCGTCGGCGCGAATTTCATCATCATCTACCGGCTGTCGATGCTCGATCTCGTCGAAGGCGGCTCGACGCTCGACGAAGTGATCCGGCTCGCGCAGGCGATCGAGGCGGCCGGCGCGACGATCATCAATACCGGCATCGGCTGGCACGAGGCGCGGGTGCCGACCATCGCGACCAAGGTGCCGCGCGCCGCGTATGCGTGGGTCACGCAGCAGTTGATGGGCAAGGTCGGCATTCCGCTCGTGGCGACCAACCGGATCAATACGCCGGAGGTGGCCGAGCGGCTGCTCGCCGACGGCGTGTGCGACATGGTGTCGATGGCGCGGCCGTTCCTGGCCGACGCCGAATTCGTCCGCAAGGCCCGCGAGGGGCGCGCCGACGAAATCAACACCTGCATCGGCTGCAACCAGGCATGCCTCGATCACACGTTCTCCGGCAGGATCACGTCCTGCCTCGTGAACCCGCGCGCGTGCCATGAAACCGAGCTCGTGATCCGCCCGGCGCCCGCGCGCAAGCGGATCGCCGTGGTCGGGGCCGGGCCCGCGGGGCTCAGCTTCGCGGTGACGGCGGCCGAACGCGGCCATGCGGTCACGCTGTACGAGGCCGGCGCCGAGATCGGCGGACAGTTCAACATCGCGCGGAAGGTGCCCGGCAAGGAAGAGTTCGACGAGACGCTGCGTTACTTTCGCCGGCAGATCGCGCTGCGTGGCGTGGACCTGCGGCTCGAGACCCGCGCGAGCGCCGAACTGCTGCTGCAGGGCGGCTTCGACGAGGTGGTGCTGGCGACCGGCGTCGTGCCGCGCACGCCGCCGATCGACGGCATCGGCCACCCGAAGGCGCTCGGCTATCTCGACGTGCTGCGCGACGGCAAGGCGGTCGGGCGCAACGTGGCGATCGTCGGCGCGGGCGGGATCGGCTTCGACGTGGCCGAGGCTCTCACGCACGGCGGCCACGGCACGAGCCTGAACCGGGATGGTTTTTTCGCCGAATGGGGCGTCGATACCGCGTATGCGCAGGCCGGCGGCCTGCGCGCGCCGCGGCCCGAGCCGGCGGCGCGGCAGGTGCACCTGCTGCAGCGCAAGCCGTCGAAGGTGGGCGACGGGCTCGGCAAGACCACCGGCTGGATTCATCGCGCGGCGCTGAAGGCGCGCGGCGTCGCGATGTCGTCGTCGGTGGAATACCGCCGCATCGACGACGACGGCCTTCATGTGACGATCGGCGGCGTGCCGCAGACGCTGCCGGTGGACCACGTGGTGATCTGCGCGGGGCAGGAGCCGCTGCGCGAACTCGCCGAACAGTTGCGGGCGGCCGGGTGTCCGGTGCACCTGATCGGCGGCGCGTGCGAGGCGGCCGAACTCGACGCGAAGCGCGCGATCCATCAGGGCACCACGCTCGCCGCCACCCTTTGACACCCGATCGACCTTTTCCTGCCTGACGACAAGGAGCACGCCATGACGGACGCATTCACGCCGCACCATCCCGCTGTCGCGAAGTCCCTCGCAACCTGGCATGCGCTGGTCGCAAGCAAGGACCTGAGCACGCTGGCCTCGATCGTCCATCCGGACGCGGTGTTCCGCTCGCCGATGGCGTTCAGGCCTTACGGCCCGGCGCCCGCGCTGCTGATGGCGCTGCAGACGGTGATCACGATCTTCGGCGACTTCACCTATCACCGTGAATTCGGCAGCGGCGACGGGATGAGCGTGGTGCTCGAATTCAGCGCGACGGTCGGCGACAAGCAGCTCAAGGGCATCGACATGATCCGCTTCGACACCGACGGACGCATCGTCGAATTCGAGGTGATGATCCGCCCGTTCAACGCGCTGCAGGCACTCGGCGCGGAGATGGGCGCGCGGCTGGGGCAGGTGCTGCCCGGCTACAAGGTCGATGGCTGACGCTGCTGCCCGGCGACCCGCGCACGACCGGCCGAACTGCGAGGTGCTGCCGGTCGCGTTGCCGCTGCATCCCGATGCGCTCGCGAGCGACGGTTTTCATCCCGGTGAGCTTGCGTACCGGCATTGGGTGAACCCGCTGGCTGCGCGGATCCGGGCGCGCGAATCGTCGCGAGCATCCGGGGTTCGACATGCGTGCGTGAATCGCTGACAATCGCCGAGGCATCCCGATCCGGCATGGCGCCGCGTCGCGAGGCCGCGAGGAGAGCCGGCAGATGAACCTGACCTACGCAAGCACGACGCACGACGATGTCGAAGCATTGATCTCGATTCGCATCGCCGCGATGCGCGAGAGCCTCGAGCGCATCGGCCGCTTCGATCCGCAGCGGGCACGCGCGCGCTTCCTGGCGTCCTTCGATCCCGCGTACTGCAAGTACATCGTGGCAGACGGCGCGACCGTCGGATTCTTTCTCGCGAAGCCCGACGCGGCGTTCGTGACGCTCGAACATCTGTACATCCTGCCGGCGCACCAGGGAAAGGGGATCGGCGCGGCGGTGCTCGCGTCGGTCGTGGCCGACGCCGAGGCCCGCGCGCTTCCGGTCAAGGTCGGCGCGTTGCGTGAAAGCGCGTCGAACCGCTTCTACCAGCGGCACGGATTCCGGAAAGTCGACGAGGCGGAGTGGGACATCTACTACGTCAGGGCGCCGGAATAGCGCAGTGGCGCGCTGGAAAGCGAACGCGGCTGCCCGCTTTACTTTTGAACAAGAATCAGCCTATAAAGCAGATCGCTTTGATTTCAACGCAAGAATGAAAGTCACGCTCGACGAACTCCAGGCCTTTGCGACCGTGGTCGACACGGGCTCGATCACCGCGGCCGCGCAGCAGCTCGACCTGACCGTGTCGGCGACGAGCCGCACGCTCGCGCGGCTCGAGGAAAAGCTGAAGACCACGCTGCTGCGGCGGACCACGCGCCGCCTCGCGCTGACCGAGGAGGGGCGGGCGTTCCTGCAGGATGCGCGCGCGATCATCGAATCGGTCGAAAGCGCGGAAGAACAGATGATTGCGCGCCAGGAGCAGCCGTCGGGGCGGCTGCGGGTCGATGCGGCGTCGCCGTTCATGCTGCACGTGATCGTGCCGCTCGTGCGCGGCTATCGCGAGCGCTTTCCCCAGGTGGAACTGGAGCTGAACAGCAACGAAGGCATCATCGACCTGCTCGAGCGGCGCACCGACGTCGCGATCCGGATCGGCCGGCTCAAGGATTCGACCTTGCGCAGCCGGATGGTGGCCAACAGCCGGCTGCGGATGCTCGCGAGCCCCGCGTATCTCGAGGCACACGGCCAGCCGCGCAAGGTCGACGATCTCGCCGAGCATGCGCTGCTCGGCTTCAACCAGCCGGAATCGCTGAACGTCTGGCCGATCCTCGGCGCCGACGGCGAACCGTACCGCATCGAGCCCGACGTGTGGTCGTCGAGCGGCGAGACGCTCCGGCAACTGGCGCTCGAAGGCGCGGGTATCGTCTGCCTGTCGGATTTCATGACCGCGCAGGATCGCGAGGCCGGACGGCTCGTGCAGGTCCTCGCGCGCCACACGCAGGACGTGCGGCAGCCGATCCATGCCGTGTACTACCGGAATACGGCGCTCTCGTCGCGGATCGCGTCGTTCGTCGATTACCTGATCGACGCGATCGGCGGCAACGGCTCGGGGCGGCAAGCGGTCGGGTGGGCGGCGCGTCCGTGATGGGGCGCGGAAGCGTGCGTCGAAGCAGCGGGTGGCCTGATCGTCACGCGTCTTCATGAAACGCCGGAAGCACGTGCGCGGCGATTTCCTCGAGCACGTCGCGCACGGGCCGGTTCGAGCCGAGGTTCAGGCTCACGTGATGCGTGCCCGCCGCACGCATGTCCTGCAGCACGCGCAGCAGCGCATGCCGGCCGCTTGCATAGCCGAGCGGCAGCGCCGTCGCCGGCGCATCGGGATGCGCGTCGAGGTCGAGCCGCATCGCGACGCCGAATGCGCGAAAGGCCGGTTCCGCGAGCCGCTCGACTGCGCCGCGCCACATGTCGCGGCGCGCGCGCTGCGTGTCCGGATCGCGGTGGTAGGTCATCCAGCCGAGCGAATGCCGGGCGATCCAGTCGACGCTCTGTCCGCCGGAGCCGACGGCGAGCAGCGGAATCGCGTCGGCGCTGCGCGGCAGCAGCGTGAATTCGGGTGCGTCCGGCGGAGCCCGGTCGGGCGTGACGCGCGACGGCAGGCCGAGCGCAGCGGCGACGACCTCCCAGTGGCGGCGATACCGTTCGCGGCGCTCATCGGCATCGACGCCGAAGGCCGCGTATTCGGGCGGCCGGTCGCCGGAGCCGAGGCCGAGGATGAAGCGTCCGCCGGACAGCGTGCCGACGGACAGCGCGCCCTTCGCGATGTGCAGCGGATGTCGCAGCGGCAGCACGATCGCGCCGCTTGCGAGCGCGATGTCGCGGGTGCGCGTGGCCAACGCGCCGAGCAGGACCCAAGGATCGAGATGGCCGACGGGATCGGGATAGTCGGCGCTGTTCAGCGGCACGTCGCGCACCCACAGCGCGCGAAAGCCGAGCGTGTCGGCGAACGCCGCGAGTTCGAGTTGTTCGTGGAAGTCCGCGACGATGTCGCCGCTGCGCAGCAGCGGGAGCGTCAGCCCGATCGTGAGCCGGCCTGCGGAGAATACGCGGTGCGCAATGCCGGGTTGGCGGGGGGCGGGCGTGGTCATCTTGCTTCTCGCTGAAGGATAAGGGTGGCGCGGGTGCATGCGACGGATAAGCAACCGCGCGCGATCGTGCTTGCCGAATGCTAGCGGTTTTGCGCGGATGGCGTGCGGGCAGCGCGGGCGCGGGCGGTATGGTGCCGATGTCCGATCCGCACCGCGATTTGGCGGATGCGGCCATTCCTCGCGAGAACCTGCCGGCATAAAATCGCAGCGAACTGACCGCCGCGCGGACGGGGCTCTTCCTCTCGCTCCGGACGCACCACTCCGAATGTTGGCGGATTGCATCCCGGCTCGATTCCCGAGCCGGGATATTTTTTATGGGGCGGCCCGCGTCGGCGCTGGGCTTCGCCCGCTGCCGCCCGCTCCCGAAACGATTTCCCCGCCACTGCGTTTCAACTCTGAAACATTCGCCGCGTCCGGGCGCCCGCGTTTCGCGGCGTCCGATTGCGGAGCCCCGCCAGGCATGGCGCTGCGCGAGATGGTGCGCTCCTTGCATATACCCGGGTGCTGCCGGCGTGCAGGTCGACCGAACCGGATCGACGTTCGCATGCCGATGGTCAGGGAGTATTTGAATCGGGGACAAGAGAATGAAAAAAGATCGAATCGCAACGCGCCGTGTTGCAAGCATGAAGCGCCGAATATCTCGGGTGCCCAACCCACTTCTGCTCGAGGTGACCTGATCACGCTCGGCACCGAATCCCGTCCGACAATCCGCGTCCGTTTCAACTGTCCGTCTCACGCATGCGTCGCGCGCGTGGCCCCCCGGCCAGGCGCCGTCCGCCGGCATTGACGGGCATCGAGACAGGCACCGGCCGACGGACGGCCATCCAGCAATTGATTTGTCATCCTGATGAACAGGGTGCGGGTCTCGCACGCCGCGCGAAATGTCGGCGGGCGGCGCGGCAGACCCGAAGCGGCATCGAGCGCGACAGCCGGGCGGTGTGATTCAAAACCGAAACCGAACGCGCCTGCCGAAGGGAGGCACCTTGACAGACATCGGGAGACGAAACGGCGATCGACACGACATGAACGGTCATCTCGACGCGCAGGCTGCACGAACGCTCTCCGGTTTCGGCGTGCGTGCGGCGGTTGCATCGCCGGTCAGGCATCCGGGCAACCGGAGCGAATGGGGAGGGTAGACAGCGTGCGGCGACGCGTATGACACGCAACGATTGGCGTTGACCGGGGACCATCCGCCCAGCACGGCTTCGCGGATGCAGCAGCGCCAGGTTTCCAGTTGATCCACAACCCCGATGGATCAATTGTTCAAGCGCCCATCACCCTTTGGCGGATGGGCGCCTTTTTTTGTGCGCGGTGACGTGACAGCCGCGCCGGTTTGCGTGGCGTGCCATCGGCACCATCGACGTCTGCGCGCGCCGGGGTTCGGTATGATGAGCGGACCTGCAGGCCGGCCGCGCGAATGCCCGACCGGCCGATTCCGCCCGCTCACCTGCCGCCGTCATGACCGACCCTGTCGCATCCGCCACGTCTCCTGCCGTCACCGTCGATCCGGCCGCGCTCGATGCGCTGCATGCGTTCGTCGAGCGCCACCCGCGCCTGCTGGTGCTGACGGGCGCGGGCATCAGCACCGATTCCGGCATTCCCGGCTATCGCGACCGCAACGGCCAATGGATGCGCTCCCCGCCGATCCAGCTTCAGGAGTTCCTCGGCTCGGACGCGGCGCGGCGGCGCTACTGGGCGCGCAGCATGATCGGCTGGCCGGTCGTCGGCCGCGCGCGGCCGAACCGGTCGCACGTCGCGCTCGCGCGGCTCGGCGCCGCCGGGCACATCGAACGCCTCGTCACGCAGAACGTCGACGGCCTGCACCAGCGCGCAGGCAGCGTCGACGTGATCGAACTGCACGGCGGCATCGGCGGCGTGACCTGTCTTGCGTGCGGCGCGCAGCATGCGCGGGCGGCGATCCAGGCCGTGCTCGAAGCGGAGAACCCCGAACTGCTCGGCGCGCAGGCGGAGCCGGCCGCCGACGGCGACGCGCATCTCGAATGGCATGCGCTCGACCGCTTCCGCATTCCGGCGTGCCCGGCGTGCGGCGGCCTGCTGAAGCCGGCGGTCGTGTTCTTCGGCGAGAACGTGCCGCGCGAGCGCGTGGCCGCGGCCGCGCAGGCGCTCGACGCGGCCGATGCGCTGCTGGTCGTCGGGTCGTCGCTGATGGTGTACTCGGGCTACCGCTTCTGCGTGTGGGCGCAGGCGCAGAACAAGCCGGTCGCCGCGCTCAATCTCGGCCACACGCGCGCCGATCCGATGCTGACGCTGAAGGTCGAGGCACATTGCGCGCCCGCGCTCGATGCGCTGAACGCGCGGCTCGGCCTCGAACCCCTTGATACTACGGAGCACATCGCACCATGACCGGCACGACCCCAGTCGATCCGTCGCTGCGGCTTTCAGCGCCCGCGGCCGAACGCAACCGCGCGCCGATTCTCGACGTGCTGCGGCGCGTGCTGCCGGCCAGCGGCGACGTGCTCGAAATCGCCAGCGGCACCGGCCAGCACGTCGTGCATTTCGCGGCGGGGCTGCCCGGGCTGCGCTGGCACCCGAGCGACCCCGACGCGCAGGCGCGCCAGTCGATCGCCGCGTGGGTCGCGCACGCGGGGCTGCCGAACGTCGACGCGCCACGCGCATTCGACGTGCGCGATGCGGCCTGGCCGTTCGCCGTGCTCGACGCGATCGTCTGCATCAACATGATCCACATCGCGCCGTGGGCCTGCGCCGACGCGCTGTTCGCCGGCGCGTCGCGCGTGCTGCGGCCGGGCGGCGTGCTGGTGCTGTACGGCCCGTACCGGCGTGAGGGCCGGCACACCGCGCCGTCGAACGAAGCGTTCGACGCGCAGTTGCGCAGCCGCGATCCATCGTGGGGTGTGCGCGATCTCGAGGCGGTCGTCGCGCTCGGCCTCGATCGCGGGCTCGACTGCATCGAGGTCGTCGAGATGCCCGCCAACAACCTGAGCGTCGTTTTCCGGCGCCTGCCGCACGCCGAGCAGTAACGCCCGGCGCGCATCGCGGCCGCGTTTCCCTTATCCTTTCGCCTGTGCGCGCGGCCCGTTCGGGTCGCGCCCTGTTTTTTCCGGAGAATTGACTGATGGGCAAACAAGCAATCGGTGTGATCGGCCTTGCGGTAATGGGCCGCAACCTCGCACTCAATATCGAAAGCCGCGGCTATGCGGTGTCGGTATACAACCGCAGCGGCGAGAAAACCGACGAACTGATCGCCGAATTCCCCGGCCGCAACCTGGTGCCGACCTACACGCTCGAGGAATTCGTCGCATCGCTCGAGACGCCGCGCCGCATCCTGATGATGGTGAAGGCGGGCGAAGCCACCGACGCGACGATCGCCGCGCTCAAGCCGCTGCTCGAAAAGGGCGACGTGCTGATCGACGGCGGCAACACGCACTTCACCGACACGATTCGCCGCAACCAGGAGCTCGCGCAGTCGGGCCTGCACTTCATCGGCACCGGCGTGTCGGGCGGCGAGGAGGGCGCGCTGCGCGAGCCGAAGCCCGGCGCGGCGCTGCTCGCCGTGCTGACCGGCGCGCCGGTGGTGCCCGTGTTCGTGCGGGGAGCGGTCGCGCCTGGCCGCGCGGGCGGCGGCTTCCTCGGCCTGCTAAGGTGGTGGTGACATTCGGGCCACCCCTGCGGTTC
>Ga0157367_1000303_pt1 | contig 25451 bp, 41 predicted proteins | sample AttbisABBM2_FD_113142 | JGI IMG/M metagenome (GOLD analysis project Ga0157367, IMG submission 113142) | Fungus gardens microbial communities from leaf cutter ant in Botucatu, State of São Paulo, Brazil - Atta bisphaerica ABBM2 | ecosystem: Host-associated > Fungi > Mycelium > Unclassified ... | reverse complement strand
TTGCGGTAACAGGTGGAACGAATTGAAACTTTATGAAACTAGTTAGAGTTTGTTATAGTAGTTATATCAATGGTTTTGGGAAGAATTGAAACCATATGAAACGAAAATTTGGTGCGCTCGGCGCGCTCACGAAACGAAACATAAGTTAATGATTTTAATATATTAAAATGTTCACTATGTGTAATCATACCGTATAACTTACCGTAAAACTCAAAAATGCCTAAAATAGTACCTGCTTTAACTGACTCTAAAATAAAGTCTGAAATCGCTAAAAATAAGAAGGAAATTGAGAAAAAAACTCAAAAACTTTCTGATGGTGGTGGATTATACCTATTAATTGATAAAAATGGGGCAACCACGTGGAGATTCGATTATACACGTCCAATTATTAAGAAGCGCAACACAATTACTATAGGCTCTTATCCTGAGATTTCACTAGCAGTAGCTAGACAAAAACGTGAAGAGTTCAGAAGCCAAATAGCACAGAATATTGATCCAGTTGAACAGCGTAAACGCGATTTACAGATAAAAAAAAGAAATCTTGTTTCTACATTTGCAGCAGTGGCAGATGAGTTTAGATTAACTGAAGAAATTACTGATAGTACTAAACAACGTAATGAGTCGATTTGGGATAAGCTTTATTTAAGTGTTGGCTCAATTCCAATTTCAGAAATCACAGCACTTCAAATTCTAGACGCTTGTCGATTATATGAGAATCAAGGTAAATATGATTCTGCAAAAAGAATGCGATCTAAAGCTAGTCAAGTTTTTAAATACGCAATTGTACTCGGCCTTTGTCAGTTCAATGTTGCAGATCAAATTTCTGGAATTTTAAAATCTGGAAAAGTTAAGCACTATGCGGCAATTACAGACGAGGAAAGATTAGGGCAATTACTCTTAGATTTATCTGAACCATCTGTAAGTGGATCTATTATTGTTTATTACGCAACTTTAATTTTACCTTATGTATTTATTAGACCTGGTGAGCTGCGTTGGGCCGAGTGGGATAATATTGATTTAGATAAAGGCCTTTGGGCTTATACGCCACCAAAAACAGAAAACAAGACTCAATTGGAACATATTGTTCCCTTAGCTAAGCAAGTAGTTGAGCACTTAAGAAATCTATATAAATTAACTGGTAGTCAAAAATATGTCTTTGCTTCCATGAAAAAGGGCAATGCTGTTATTAGTGAATCAACTATTAATAAAAGACTAAAAACATTTGGTTTTGCTAATGGTGAAACTACTGGCCATGGAATGAGGGCAACAGCGCGTACATTGTTAGACGAAGTACTTCATTATCCAATTGAACGAATTGAGCAGCAGCTCGCGCACCAAGTTAAAGATATGCATGGTCGAGCATATAACCGAACAAAATATTTAAGTGAACGTACTGAGATGATGCAAGCTTGGGCAGACTATTTAGATAGGTTGCGTGAAGAAGCTAGGGAAAGAAGAGTTAAGTAATATAAAAAAGGCCTTAAAATAAGGCCTGAATTTTTTCTTTGTACTTTTCATAAAGTTCTTTGGAAAGTTCAACTCTAGTTGAGCCGCCCAATTTAACTTTTTTAAGTTCACCTGAATCAAACATTCTATAAATAGTTGTCTTTGATAAATTGGTAACCTGAATAGTCTGATTAACTGTTAATAACATTTATTCCCCCTCCTTACTTTCCGCTTTAACTTCATCTACATATTCAATTGCATCTTTCATGTTGAGAAAGCCGCATAACTCTTCACCACAATTTTCATTATCAAAGACTTTATATGCAAAGGTGCTACTCTCATCCATTTCGATATATAAGCCTTTATAAATAACCCCAGTACTCCAATTGGAAATAACGAGCTTTACGTCAAAATAAGCCATATCAAATTCACTCATGATTCACCAACCCTTTCAATCACTGTCTTGATTGCTTTCAAAGTCATTTGATGATCATTGCTTGGAACTACGAACAAGCTCTCAATCATGTCTACTTTCTTTTTGAACTTTTGTGCATCGGCTTTATGAGCTTTGCAACGACGATCCAATTCCTCATTAAATGCAAGCAGCTCAGCATGTTCTTGCCTAAGATGCTCAAGAGTCATGTGCATGTAGTCACTCATCCCTCAGCTCCCGATTTTCGTTCTTTCTCTTCAAAAAACGCATTCATACTTTCATATTGATCTGCTTCTTTTTCCGCTACCCATTTGGCATTGTTAATAAGAATTTCTTCAGCCTCTAACTTTGATTCACAAACCTTGATTTCAGCTAAACCAGTTTCTTTATTTGTGATTTGATAAACACAATAAAGTTTTTGAGTGCTCAATTGCGCTTGAACATGCTTTTCTACAACAAGTATATCGTCTAGGTAAATTTCTGATTCTGCGATTAATCCAATTAACTGCTCTTCAGTACTGGCGAAGTTTTCTGGTTCATCTGCATCTTGCCACCATGTCGTGATTTTCGATTTTTCAACAAGCATGTGAGTATCTGGCACTGCCTGGGCTTGGGCTTTTTCTCGCATGAAACTAACGGCTTTTTTCCACATCGCCCAACCACTGTTTACGCGGTGGTAAATATCAAAAAGGTCCTCTTCACTTAGATCGGTTTTGACACCTTCAGCAATTTCAAAACAGCCGCCATTCATATCAAATTCAAGTACTTCTAAATGGTCAGGAAGCCAATATTTTTCTTTAAAGAGAGGTAATTGTTCTTCCCAAAATGCTTGTTTAGTTTTTAAGTTAATCATTTACGCCACCATTTTATAAATACGTTTAACTTCATGATCCAGCTCATCCATTGCTGAGCGACCTTCTTTGAAATACTTCAAAAGCATTAACTTGTATCCCTCTTGAGCTGCTTTATTCATGACACCCTCATTGTTCAAAGAGAGAGTGGCTTTGTTGCCTTTTATAAGGTTTACGCCGTGCGGTGTACCTTTGCCGCGATACCCAGCATTGACGTTGAACACTATGAACTTTTCGAAAAGCTGCTGGGGTAGCAGCTTAGGCTCGAAAAGAAAATCTGGAGTAGTCTGTTTAGACATTAGAAAGGTTCCTCCAGTAAATAGTCAGGTTCATCTTTTGGTTGAGAAACTGCTGGATTTTCTAATTCAAAACGACGCTTTTTAACGAAGTCCATCAGTCTAGGTTGAATCTGTGGATCTCGCGCAGATACATCTATTTCCAATGCGTCCAATGTAGTAAGGTCAGGTGCATTTTGGATCTGAACCATTAATGACGGTGGTTCGCTTTCTACTGGCTTTTCATCTGCAAGTTCTGTTAAGCGCTTGTGTGTAGCTTGGAGTAAAGGCTCCATTTGTTTATCTGACCAAGTTCGCGTATATCGATAAACAGCATTTACTTCGGCAGGAGTTTTTGACTCACGCACTCGCTGGAGAAGAGTATCAAGTGTCTTTTGATATTCCGTATCTTCGGTTTCTTCCTTAACGACATTTTTAGTTATTGGTGTTTTTTCTGAATTATTTGTTGTTGAAGTTTTCACATTTGAAGATTCAACTACACTTTCAGTAAGTGCTTCATCTTCATCAATTGGCTTATTCAGAATTTTCAGCATATCTTCTGCAAACTCACCACCACTGACTTTGATAATCGCGCAGCAATGAGCAAAGGCATTATCAAAACTTGAGTGAACTTGGCCATGCTGGAGCATGCGTAATTGTCCCTTTGAACCATTCCACTTAAACTGCTGAACACCTAATTCAACAGTTGGGCTTGGGTAAGAGCATGTAGAGCCTTTTTCTGGCGCTGCTTTTAATGGTTCGGGTATCTCAAATTCACCAATAAAAATAGTTCTAGGCTTTAATTTAAAATCGAATTTATCAAAAACATCAAAACCAAAATCATAAGGGTTAAATGATTCCCAGCCATTACGCTCAGTATTATTTACTAAAAGTAATTCACCGTTGGCCCACGCAAGTTTAGCCTCAACTTTATTTAGTATTTTCATGCTGTCATCCCATTTTTTGCCAATGTTTCAATTTCTTGTTTAACTGCTGGTAGTTTCGCCGCTTCAATTTGGATGAGGGCATCAATACCGAAATGCTCACAAACTGTTTTCACATCGAGGCCGCGTTCAGCTATGAAGTTCTGAAGCTCATCTCTTTGTTCGTCTGTAATGCCATTAAATTCAGGTGGACTAATCCAAGAATTACGCTCTTTATCGAATGTGCAATTCAATGCTTTAGCTCGCATTAACATTGCTTGGCGCATGTTTTGGTAATACATGTGTTCTTTATCAAGCGATTCTGTTAATTGGTTAAGATCGCCAGCATGCTCAGCTTCTTCACAGCTTTGCTTCCAGTTTTCTAACTCTTCTTGAGCTTTAGCGGCGGCAAGTTGTGCCGGTGTTAATGTGTTGATATGTTCCTTAGCTTGAGTGATAAGGTCAGCTAAAAACGTAGGATTATCTTTAAGATCTGGTACCCATACTTCACCAGTTTCACCACCTAATGCACCTGAGTTTTTCGCATGGTGTGTAGGGGAAGGCTTAAAACTGATTACTCGAGCATTTTTACCTTCACCAGTAGTAACGGTTGTCAGATAACCCATGATGTCTGCAATACGGTAAAGCTCATTACGGTTCTTACCGCCTAGATCTGGTCGGTAAATAATCTGATCGCCGTTTTGATCTTCTGAAGCATGAGCAATAAAAACAACATCCTTGCCAAGACTGATTAAAGTATTGATGTATTGCTTAAATGTTTGGTTCGCTAAACCTTGAGCTTTTAACTTTAATGAGCCATCTTTTTGACGGTTATTAGCAGTAAGCAACAAGTGAGTTTTAATGCATTCAAGCATTGCGCCAACAGTATCAAGTACAATAGTTTTATAAGGTGCCAAGTCTTGTGGAGTAAGGTTTGCAACGTCACTCCATTGTTGAACCTGTACGACAGCACCGCGCCGTAGTTCACCAGTACGGTGAGCACCACGGTCAAAGTCAAAAGAGATAGCTTTTTCCGCAGTAAAGCCCATAGAGGATTTACCTAAACCCGGATCCGCATATAAGTACACAATGATTGCTTGAACCAATAAAGTTTGGTCAGCAGTAATAATTGGTAGAGCCATTTTTCTTATCCTTATCTTGAGCCAGTGAAGCCGCGTTTTTGCTTGTAAGCTTTGCGGTCATAGGTAGGAATATTGGTTTCACGAAGTTTTATTGCGAGCTGCTTTCTGCGTTGAGAATCAATTTCATCTGTGAGTACTTCCCAAACTTTTGGATAGTCAGATTGGAACTTGGCTACGTCCAAAGGCGTCTTAACTGAGTCCTTGATTTTGTAAAGAACTGAGCCATTAGCATTTGATGCATACACTTGCCAGCCAATGCGGACAGAGTAGAGGCTTGTTGAACGGTCAAGACCTAAGAAAGACTTGTAGCCGTCAGGGTGTTTTTTGAAATTAGACATGTTCAGCCTCCACCAACTTATTACGCTCGATGAAGCCTTTTAGAATTGCATTGATGTTGCGAATATCTTCGAATTCAGTGAAATCGTTGTATGACTTGCCGTTAATATCCGTGATTTCATCTACTGTTAGTTGAGTAATATCAACAGCGGTAAACTCAGAACCAGGCACGCCGTAACTGTCAGGATGAGCTTCAAAATCAAAACTAACATTTACACGGAAGCTATCTAATTTGATTACAGCAACGCCAGAATGTTGACCTGTGATTTTTGCTGTCAAAACACTGTAATTACTCGGCTGTGTTTTAGGTGTAAAGAAAGAAACGTGTTCTTGTTCTTGCATAGCTGGTTGAAGCTGGCAAGCGACCAAAGAACCACCTGAGATTGCAAGAGCAGCCATGCTGACAAATGCAAAGGAGTTGAAAGGGTTTGTTTTTACGTTCATACTTATCTCGCAGTTTGGAAAAGCACATCGGGGGTCGAAATCTGATGTGCTTTTTTGTTGTCTGTGAGAAAAATATACCTGCAAGGTAAAATAAAGTAAATACCTGTGAGGTGAAATTTAATTAATAATTTTTTACTTCTGGGGTGGAATTTATATTAGTTAATAAAAAGCCCACAAAAATGTGGGCTTATAACTTAGTTAATTAATTCATTAATTGGCTTGTGGATGATGTTGTCTATGCTGGCTTGGAGGAACGATATCAGTAATTGCAGTTATGCTTTCAACTTCCTCCATGTCAAAAGTAAGTCTTTCACCACCATTAACCGCCAGTAGATTTAAAACATTATTGTGTATTCCAATAAACTCTTTAATAGTACATCTGCCATCTTTTAAACAAACCTGAACAAATTCTGTAGGTGTTAGTTCTGCATCTGGATCGCAAACAACATACCAGCCATTACGAATAGCAGGGTACATAGAGTCGCCAGTTCCTTTAATTGCGTATGAGCGATCTCCTGCAGTATGAGTTGGAACGTATCCATCTCCTGCATTACCGTCATATCCCATATCCGTAAAATAACCGTCCATCCCCATTTTGCTGTAAGCCTTTACTGGTACCCATCTTTTTGAAATTACAAAAGGTTTCTCTACAGCTCTAGAGAAAAGAACTGCATCCTCACTATCTGGAATATTATATTTTTTCTTAAAAGCTTCTATATCAATTTGCTTAAAACCAGAAACAGAATCTGTTTGTTCAGATAGTTCACTTTGATTATCAGACTGATCTAAATAACCGCGAGGCTTATTAAAAGCTTCTTCTATTTTTAAAGCTGTTTCATCACCAATATTCTTTGTTGGGTTCTTACCAATGTATTGACTCAACAACCCATAAGCCATTTCGATTTTTTCGGCGAATTCAGAACGAGTTAGTCCTGATTCCTTCATTAATTTCCTTGTATTACAAAGTCTAATTTCATGAATAGTCTTTAATTCACTCATTTTTCAATTCACCTCTAGCGCTGAACTCAAAAATACCTAATGGGTAGAAAAAATAAATACCCTTACAGGTTGTATTTTATTTACCTTGTGGGTATATTTATTAAATAAAATTACCAGTGAGGTGTATTTATGCTTACTCTTCATAGCTATTGGCGAGGATTAAGTGAGAGTGACCGTCTCAAGTTCTGCAAAGAAGCAGAAGTTTCATATGGATACATGGAAACCCATTTAATCCATGCTCGCAAAAAACCAAGAATGGAAACCATTCAAAAAATGGTTGACGCAAGCAATCAAAAATTAACTCACGAAAGCCTATTTGATTTCTTTTTAGGTACATCAAAAACAGCTTAGGAAACATCATGAGCAAATTATTAGTCGATCTATCTGCAAGTGCCAGAAATGACGTATCTCGAATTTTGCAGGCACTTGCAACAAATAAAAATGTAGAAATTGCAGAACATTTAAATGTAGATGCAAGCACATTGTCGCGCATGAAAAACGACAAGAAAAATAATGGTTTGACTGAAATTGAGAGCTTTTGCGAACTCTTGAGTTGCTTAGGTTTGAAAGTTGTACCTAAAGATTATCAAAGTATTGATAAAGAACGGGTTGCTGCACTTTTAGTCATGTCTAAAAGCTGGATGAACCGTATTGAAACAGTTGACGACTTATTTCATGACGAAATCAGTGGTCAAAAGGAAAAGCTTGGATATTAAAAAAGCCTGATTTCGTGGATCAGGCTTAGTTAATTCAATTACTGGCTAGAGGAACTGAATATGCAAACTAATGTATCAAATCAACAGCAAATAATCCAGAGCTGGTTTGAGCCGGCTTTGAATACTCTCAAAACATTAATCAAAAAATGTGAAGAGAACTTAGAGCGTATCAAAGCTGACACCAAAAATGCAGCTGTAAGACGTGAAGAGTTCAAAGAGGCTTTGGCTCGTCAGCATCGCATTACTTACATACATGCTGAGGAAATTATCAAAAGCCTTGGCCGTGCTGGTCAGATCCGTTTCTTGGGAAGTACTTATATTCAGTTAAAAGTTGAGGAGTCTTCAAAATGAATGAACAGATCCTCAGAAAGATAAAACGTTGTTTTGAACTGTCTAAAAGTTCAAATGAGCATGAGGCGGCTTTGGCAATCAAGCAAATGCAAGCCTTGATGCAAAAGCATGGCGTTAATGAAAAACACATTAAAGCAGCAGATGTGTGCGAAGTTTCCTACGAATTAAAAGTACAAAAACCTGCTCAATGGGTTTTAGCTTTACATAGTGCTATTGCGCAAGCATTGGATTGCATGTCGGTAATCGCTCACTGCAAGTATTTTAATTCAGATCTTATATTTATTGGTGTTGGGTCAGGTCCTGAAATTGCCAATTATGCTTTTGAGGTGCTTTACCGAAAATTAAAGCAAAACCGAGCAGAGTATATCGAAAATAGTCTATTTCGATTTAAACGAACAAACAAAACGAAATTAGCCGATGCGTATTGTTCTGGCTGGGTTCAAAACGTTTATTCCAAGGTGAAAAACTTAAACCCTAACTTGGAAATTAAAGAACAAGTTAAAGCTTATCAAGAAACCAAAATGGAAAACTTTAACCCAGATGGAAATTTTACAGGATTCCAGCGTTTTGATCACGAAGATGGGCGTGCTTTATCGGCTATGTCTGACGGTTATATGGAATCCAAGGATGTAAGTATTTTTGCAGCTACTGAGCATGCTGAAAAAGTGCAAATAGGTGGTGCAGAATGAATTATTACCAACACCATATTGGTGACTTTAACAATGCTACTCGCCACCTCAGTTTAATTGAGCGTGCGATTTATCGCGATTTACTAGACATGTATTACGACACTGAAAAGGCGATTGATGCTTCAAGCATTGATCGTTTAGCACGCCGTTTGCAATGTACAACTGAAGACCAGAAAGAAGCTCTTAAATACGTTCTTGATGAGTTTTTTACACTTGAAGATGGTGTTTATCGCAATAATCGTTGTGAGCGTGAAATTGCTGAATTTCACGGTAAAAAGAAACAAGCGAGTGAGGCTGGTAAAGCGTCTGCTGCAAAACGTGCAGCGAAAAAGAAAGGATCTTCTAACAGTGGTTCAACTAATGATGATCAAGTGACTAACGATAATTCAACGGTCGTTGAAAATCCGTTAAACGAAGAACAAGCGGACGCGCAACCAACCAATAACCATAAACCATTAACCATAAACCAAGAACCATTTATTGATAGTAGTAGTAATGTGCGTGAAGAAAATTCGCAATTACCTCCAATTCAATTTGCTCAGTATCAGAATGAAGATCACAAGCGTTACTCAATGCGTGAATTCATTTCTGAATACAACGAGTTTCAATACGATTTCATCTCACTTGCTAAACAGAGATTTGTATCGGTTCCTGAAATCGACTTGAGAACAATGATTCAAAATTTTGGTGATTGGTACTTTGCAAACGAAGCAAGTTCACTGAATACACCAAGCCTTTGGTTAGTTAAGTGGTTTTCGTGGGTTCAAAACAATGAGAAACAGATTGCAGCTAATCGCAAGAAGCAAGAGCAAATCTCTACATCAGGGCAAAAACCACAAGAGCCAGGTTACTTCACAAATCTTTTTGAAGAGCAAAACCAAGCTCAAATTGTGGACGTAACCCCATCAAAAAAGTTTCTAGTGAGTGAGGAGGTAGGTCATGCATGAGATTACCTTGAACGAAGTGCGTCAATTAATCGCATCACTTCGCACTGTTTACGCTGCTCAGTTCAATAAACAATTTCCTGTTACTGGTGAAAGTGCAATCCCTTTGTCAGTTGTAGAACAAATTGCATTGAAAACACTTGTAGGAGTGCACCAAACCCAATTTAACAACGCACTTGGTCGATTGCTTACTGCGGGTGGACGTTTTATGCCTTCATTCGCTGAGTTCCGCACTTGGTGTATTGGTGAAAGTTGGATGTCTCCTGAGGAAGCTTGGTCACGCGCTTGTAAATTCACAGCAAATCGTACGGTCGTAATAACTCAAATCACTAAGTACGCCTTAGACGAGGTTATGTATTTGATTGAAGGTGGGCAAATGCGAATTGCTCAAGATAATTTCTTCGGTACATACAACGTAATGGTTGCTCAAGCTCAATTAAAAGGTCGTCAGCAAGAGTTTTACACACCTCCGCTACAGCTTGAGCACAAAGAGGCTAAACACGTTCCTGTAAGCAATGATGAGGCTCAAAAGCATCTCAGCTCTCTAATGCAGCGCTTAAAGATCAATGGGCGTAAACCTGCACCAGTGCAAAAACTGGAGGCTAAGGAAAAAGAGCCTGAGCTCACAACCGAGCTAGGACCAGATCCTTTCGACAATCCGCATGAATATGCAGAGATGTGCCGCCGTGAAGGTATGCCAATCCCTAGAAATATTCTTCAGCAAATTGAAGGAGTGAATGGATGAAAACATACATGACAGAAGAAGATGTGCTAGGTGCAATCAATGAGGGTCAAACTGCTAAAGAGTTACTTGATTCGGTTGATCCTAATTACGCAAAGCGCTTTAAGCGCTTAAATACAGCGCTTGCAAAGTTGCTTGATGAAGTTCGAGAAAGCTTTCCAGATGCAAACTATTACAGTCCAAATGACGGAATGGTTCTTTTACTTGGGGACTCCCATACAGGCGGGGCAGTTGGTAACGCGCAACAAGAGTTAGTAGCGGTTTTTAGTGATGCCTTATGTTCTGGATTAAGCGGAGGCGACTGGTAATGCAAGCAGAGCAATTTATCAAAGACCGCGGTGTCAATGCTGCAAAGGAAAGATTAAAAGTCGCTAAAGACAGCGGGTTAGATATGTGGACTCATGGCTGGGGGTTTACGACTAAGCAACTAGAGCAAGCTCTAAAAGGTGTGAACTTAAACACTCTAGAAAATTTCGATTTAGAAAAAGCCATTGCTCGCCGTGACAAGCTAAGAGGCAGATATAACCGAAGCGGCCTATCAAATACAGATTACAACGAGTTACTTGAACTTGATAAGGCAATCGAGCGAGCACTTAAAGACAAAAAAGAAGGTGAAAATAATGGACAGTAAATTTTTAAAAGAAAAAAACCGCGAATTAGTAAAACTGGTTAATCGTGAGCTTCATTGCCCAGTTGGTTTTCACAATCTAAGAAGCCTTTATGAATTGGAAATTGCAGCACGGGGTAAGCCAACCATAGGTTATACAAATCTTACTCATAATCTTTATAAGCCAGATCCAATAATTAAGTTAAAGGAAGATTTGGCTAAGTTGGTAGAAAAATATAAACAAGATGCTCACGCATTAACGCTATTAGGTGATCTGGATAAATCACGTGTCTATAACTGCGTTGCTAATCAATTGGATCGTTTATTAAAGGGCGGTGCTTGATGTCATCAATGAGCCTTGCTGAATATCGTCAATTATTTCCTATTCAGAAAAATAAAAAGCGCCGTTCAGCAAAGCAAGGTGCCAGACAGACGAGTGAAGGCGAGTTAGTACTAGCAACTCACTTAACCGCATGCAAGATCAAGTTTGAACAGGAATACAAATTTCATTCAACACGTAAATGGAGAGCTGATTTTTTTATAACAGGTACAAAGATTTTGGTTGAAGTGGAAGGCGGGATCTGGAGCGGAGGCCGTCATACAAGAGGTAAAGGCTATTTGGGGGATATGGAGAAATACAACGAAGCGGCAATGATGGGTTTTACAGTTTTACGGTTCAGTACAGAGCAAGTGAAAGCAGGCGTGGCGATTAAACAAATTGAGCAATTGGTGGGATGAATATGAATATGCCAGTACAACACATTTTACAAGCGGTCGATTGGTCTAAATATAGTTTTGAAGAATGGTGCCGTCAGCTAGGGGCTTGGCTTAACGGCGATACTGAAACAATGGTCAAGATAGTTAAAACGATGCCAACGAAGCGCATCACTCAGCAGCAACGTGAAAATCTGATGGCAATGTACATGGGGGATGATAGTTTTAAAGATCGCTTATGCACTCGCCGTAAGGGTACATGCTGTCAGTTAAATGATAATGAAGGACGTGCTATTCATAAAATTCTACTTGATCTTAAAGCTATCGAGGATGAGATTGTTCATGAATGGATTGGGGCAATCTGGTGGCACTATGTAATGGGCGAGTCTATTCGTGATATTGCAAAGAGTAATAATACATACGGGTCACAAATCCAACAGGACATTAAATGCGGCTTAGCCTTTATTAAATCTCGTTATCCCCATTTTCAATTTGATAAGTTCATAAAAACAGTAGTAGTGGAAAATCAATTTTCTTGACTGTAAATACAGGGTATGGCATATTCGTGTTATAGTGTTCGAAGTCTAAGTAAAGCACTAGTTTTAAAGCTCATCATTTGATGGGCTTTTTTGTTTTGTGTTATATAACTATCTCCAAAATAAGGAGATAAATAAATGACAATAAATTGGTCACTAGAAATGTTAGAGCGAGATTTAAATCGCCTTTATGAAGAAATTATTGCTTTAGAAGATTTTAAGTTTTTAAGTGAGGATCCTGGAAAGATAGCTTCTATATTTTTATCAAAAGCTGAAACATATTTTAGGATTACCTATAGTCGTTCGGGCTATAGATTGAATTATTCTTATTACTTTCATCATAACAAGTTTGCTGAAATAAACTTATTGCAATGCCCAGAATTTAAACAACGTGAGCAATACATAAAATGGTTTATTGATCAAATTAGATTGGGGCGCGAAAATATAATTTTACATAGCTGAATTTTACTTCCTTTGGGAGTTTTTCTTTTGTGCTATAGTCCAGATTGATTTTATGCTGGTAAGTAAAATGAATATCTGTGTTGGTGGTGAGTTGGATGGGCAGGTGATAGAGAAAGAAGGGAAGCTACTTAAAGCCTCTGACATTGATCCATCCTTTGAAACTGAGTACTACAAACAGATTTATAACCGTGACAATGTTGTTTATCAATTCTGGTTACCCGTAGGATCTGATCTACATGAAATGTCTAAATTAGTATTAGATATCTTAAGAGCACCTAAGAACTAGTTTTATCGTTTGCCGGACGTATTACGGCGCAAAAGAGCCTCGCTAAATTTCGATTATTGGCGGGGCTTTTTATTTTCTCAGTTTCTACAACCCAAGCCCTGTCTATTTAAATGATAGGGCTTTTTTATTAAGGAAACCGCAATGGTTACTACACCAAAAAAAGCAACAATCGAAACTTTGAAAAATACCAATCTGCCTTCTGGCCATGTCGTGCTTGTTAAAATTGATGACAGTACTAGCTATGATCAGGTCCTTAACAATGTTCAAGTAATTAATGCGTTACCCGGTTTTACAGTTATTGGAGTAACAAGCCTTCCAAATCCTCCAACGTCAGATTGGCATTTGGATAACTGCACATATGAAAATGGGGTATTAACTCCTGCTGGTAAGCCGTTAGACTTTGGTACTCCTGAATCACCATTAATCATGTATGGTTATCATGCTTCAATCAAAGCAAACATTGGTGATACATTAGAAGTTATTGCTGAGAACATCTTAAACTCTTCAAACGATGTACATAGTGGTGCACGCTTACAAGCATCATTTGATAGCTATAATCTTGGTGGTTCGAATATTGGTTATAACAATACTAAAGATGAGTCTAATAATGGTTTTTCATTGTTAGAAACATTATTCCAGACCCAATCATTTCCAGTTAAGTATTCAATGAAATTTGTTTCGGCAACTGAAGTTGAGCATGTAATTACTTCAGTGGATGGCTTGACTGAAATCTATCGTAATACTCAAACAATTACTGCATTTACTGAAGATGTTTACTTTAACTTCACGCTTGTTTGTGAAAACAGCAATGAAGTTATTCCAACAACTATTAATGTGCTTTCTGCTGTATAAAGATTGCTGAAAGTATAAATCTGAAAAAGCTCCATTTGATCTTATGATTAAGTGGAGCTTTTTATTTCTGGAGCATTTATGAAAAATGAGATCGGCTTTCATGTTCCAGTTCGCCCAATGCCTCCAGAATACATTTTTGAAATGGGTACACCAAACTTTGTGCCAGCACCAGAAATGTGGGATTGGATTAAAGATGTTTTTCTAAATCCAAAATCAAAACTATATAACCCTGATCATATGCATTTGCGCTCTTTTCGATATCCAGAAATTGCAGTGATGTGGGCTAGATCTGGCTTTAAAAAGCAAGGTCGTCAGGTTATTGGCACTACTGAAAAAATAATGATTAATGCTGGTGGATGGAAGAAAGAAAGACAAGAAGAACAATACATCCAGTGGTTTGAATATCTTCCTGAATATTTAATTACGTTTGATGCTTCATATTCACTCATTGCGAATGATATGGACTTTTGCGCATTGGTAGAACATGAGCTTTATCACATTGCTCAACAGAAAGATAAATACGGAACGCCTGCATTTAACAGAGAAACTGGTATGCCTAAGTTAGCTATACAGGGCCATGATGTGGAAGAGTTTGTAGGTGTAGTTCGCCGATATGGAGTAACTGAGGATGTTAAACGCATGGTCGAAGCAGCTAATAAGAGACCTCAGCTCACACGTGCAGATGTTCATTACGCATGTGGCACTTGTAACTTGAAGGTGGTTTAAATTTTTTTGCCACTCTACTTGGACGTACTTGGACGATAGAGAAAAATGGCAAGGCTAAATAAACGGGTAAAACTCTATATTGTACGGTCGCTTGCCATGTATGAGACACCCACAGAAACAATGAGGGGCGTCCAAGAAGTATTTGGTATTGACGTTACTAAACAGCAGTGTGAAGCATACGACCCAACTAAAAAAACAGGACAGGACTTAAGCGAAGAATTTAAAACCGAGTTCTATAGAGTCCGTAAGGAAATGAACGACAACCTTAGTTCAATTCCAATTGCAAACATTGCATACCGCCTTAAGCGCCTTCAACGATTTATCGACCACGAACAATTCAAAGAAAACCCCGTTATTGTGCCGAGCTTATTAGAGCAGGCAGCAAAAGAGGTTGGCGGCTTATATACCAATCGCAAAGAAATTACAGGGGCAGGCGGCGGGCCAGTTAAAACAGAAAATACTGAAAAGCCACCAGCACCAGTATTCACACCTGAAGAATTAGAAAAACTCTCGCCTCAAGAGCTATCCCGTTTAGTGATTAATGGAAAGCTATGACTTACGCATTAGATGAAATAGCCCCTTTAATTAAAGAGTGGACTATTAACGTACGCTTGCCTGAAGTAATTGCCGAAATGTCACGGCGTTATTACTACAAGGCAGTAATTGAGCAAAACGAACTAAGCATTCAGGCAGAAATATACAAGTGTAGTAAGGATCCGGTGCATTGGTTTAACCATTGGATCTGGACATATGATCCACGTGGTATGGCATTTGGTTTGCCTGCAAATATTCCTTTTGTGTTGCGCCCGAAACAGGTTGAGCTTGTGGAGTGGCTAGAGGAGCGTGAAAACACTCAAACACACGGACTAATTGAAAAATCCCGTGATGAGGGTATGAGTTACGTTGTGCTGGGTTTTTTCTTGCATCGATGGTTATTTGTTGAAGGTTTTGCTGGTGGTGTCGGGAGCCGTAAAGAGGAACTTGTAGATAAGAAGGGCGACCCTAAAACCCTATTTCATAAATTCCGCGACATGTTCAGCAAAATGCCAGATTGGTTAAAACCTAAAGGCTTTGTTGAGAAAGTCCACGATAACTACATGCGCATTATTAACCCGGATAACGGTGCAACCATTACCGGTGAGGCTGGTGACAACATTGGCCGTGGTGGTCGAACCACGATGTACTTTTTGGATGAATGGGCATTCGTAGAACGGCAAGAAGCTGTAGATGCTGCTATCTCCCAAAACACTAACGTTCATATCAAAGGATCCACACCGAACGGTATTGGCGACCGATTTCACCAGGATAGATTTAGCGGCCGTTATTCCGTATTTACAATGCCTTGGCGTGACAATCCAGACAAGAATTGGACCGTTACATATAACGGCAAAATTATTTACCCTTGGTATGAAAAGCAGCTTGCAACACTGGACGATGTGGTTTTAGCCCAAGAGGTCGATATTAACTACGCCGCTTCAGTTGAGGGTGTCTTGATTCCTTCGGCTTGGGTTCAAGCTTCATTAGATGCTCACATCAAGCTAAACATCCAGCCTACTGGTGATCGTATTGGCGGCTTAGACGTAGCCGATGAAGGTAAGGATAAAAACTCATTCACAGGACGCCACGGCGTTGTCATGAATTACTTGGCCACATGGTCAGGTAAAGGTGATGACATTTTTGGAACCACTCAAAAAGCTATGGATATTTGCATAGAGAAGAACATCGGCACCTTGTTCTACGATGCAGATGGCCTTGGAGCTGGGTGTCGTGGTGATGCAAGGGTAATTAATGAAAAGCGCCGTGAGCTAGGTTTATCTGAGGTTAATGTCGAGTCATTCCGAGGATCTGGTTCAGTTCATGATCCTGAGGGTGAAATGGTTGAAAAGCGTCTTAATAAAGACTTTTTCGCAAATCTTAAAGCTCAGTCTTGGTGGTCGTTACGTTTGCGCTTTCAGGAAACTTTTAGAGCCATTGAGGGGCGTGATTATGATCCAGACATGATCATTTCCCTATCTACTGAAGATATTGATGCCAAGGAATTGGCATTACTCACAACAGAGCTATCTCAGCCAACCTACACAAAAAATGGTGTTGGGAAAATCCTAGTCAACAAACAGCCTGACGGTGCCGCTTCGCCTAACCGCGCGGACAGCGTCATGATCTGTTTTAACCCGCAAATTGCTGAACTCAATGTCTGGGGCAAGCTGTAAAAGAGAAAGTTATGGGCTTAATTAAATTTACTAAAGACTCATTCCAGAATTTCGCCGCTCGCGTTGGCTTAGGTTCTGGTAATCAGCATGATCAATCTGGATATGACTTCAATTATTTAAGCCGTCAACGTTTGAAACTTGAAGCTATGTATCGGACGTCTTGGGTAGTTGGACAAGTCGTTGATGTAGTAGCCGATGATATGACACGTAAGGGTGTCAAATTAAATGGCCTTTCAACTCCCAAAGATTCTGAAATGATTGATCAAGAAATGGATCGTCTTCAAGTATGGGAAAAGCTTAATAAAACTATTAAGTGGTCTCGCCTCTACGGCGGGGCATTAGCAGTCATGATGATTGACGGTCAAAATGTTTCTACCCCGTTAAATCTTAATACTATTGGTAAAGATCAGTTCAAAGGGCTATTGGTTTTAGATCGTTGGATGGTTCAGCCAACTTTAGAAGATCTAGTTACTGACATGGGGCCTGATTATGGGAAGCCAAAGTACTACGATGTAATTACTGATTCAGTAGGGCTATGTAATCAACGTATTCATTATTCCCGTGTCATCCGTATGGATGGGGTGGAACTACCTTATTGGCAATCTATTACTGAAAACCTTTGGGGGCAGTCTGTTATAGAGCGGCTAGAAGATCGTTTAACGATTTTTGATAGCTCAACTTTAGGTGCTGGTCAGTTGGTCTATAAGGCCCATCTAAGGACATATAAAGTTAAAGGCCTACGTAGTCTAATTGCAGCTGGTGGACCACTTTACGAAGCGCTAGTTAAGCAAATCAACCAGATCCGGTTATGGCAATCTAATGAAGGTTTAACCTTGATGGATGCCGATGATACTTATGAAGCACATCAGTATAACTTTTCAGGTTTAGATAATATCCTCCTGCAATTTGGACAACAAATTTCAGGTGCAACAGGTATCCCACTGGTACGTTTGTTTGGTCAGTCTCCAGCAGGGTTAAATTCAACTGGTGAATCGGATCTAGCCAACTATTACGACAACATCAATCAACAGCAAGAAGGTCGATTGAGAACACCATTACAGATCCTTTACGCCGTGTTGCATATGTCTGTGCTTGGTAGGTCATTACCTGATTCATTTAGCTTTAAATTCGCATCATTGTGGCAATTAGATGATGAGAAAAAAGCTAACGTTGCAAAAGGCGTAACTGATGCTGTTATTGCCGCGGAAGAAGGTGGACTTATTAAACGCTCAACTGCATTAAAAGAGTTGCGTCAATCAAGTGAAGTAACAGGAGTTTTCTCTCATATCACAGATGAGGAAATCAAAGCGGCTGATACAGGGGATGAAGATCCACCGCCACCAGGTGAGAAGGTAGACGATGAAGAGCCAAATAAGTCGGATAACTCCGAACCTAGCGAGAAAGACCGAGATACGTTACAGCCAGCAGCTTAGAAAGATTGCTGGTTATGTCGATACCATCGTTAATGGCTTTGATGTAAACGATCCAGCGACCTACCCACTTATGGTGGCATCATTAAATGAGTATGCAAATACACTTCAGCATTGGGCACAAAATGCGGCAGGACGAATCATTACCGATGTGGCATTACGTGATGAGAAAACTTGGCTTATTTACGCTAAGGACCTTTCGCGTGGTGTACGTGAACAAATCCGTAATACTGATATAGGCGCTGTATACCAGCAACTTTTAAATGATCAAGTAAGGCTGATTAAGTCATTACCGCTAGATGCCGCCCAGCGTATTCATGATCTTTCTACTCGATCGCTAATCGAGGGTGTGCGTTCAAGCGAAATTGCTGGCTTAATCATGGCTACTGGCCATGTGACTAGATCCAGAGCAAACACAATTGCGCGTACGGAAGTAAGTCGAGCTTCATGTGTATTTACTCAAGCAAGAGCCGAAAATCTTGGTTCAGAGGGTTATATCTGGCGCACAAGTGAAGATGGTGACGTACGGCCTAGTCATAAGGCCATGAATGGCAAATTTGTTGCCTGGGATAATCCACCAACTTTGGACAATTTAAAAGGTCATGCCGGGTGTTTGCCTAACTGCCGCTGTTATGCCGAACCAGTAATTCCAGAGGATATTTAAATGCAAATTTTCTTTACCATTTTTGGTGGTCCACATGATGGCTACAGTATTTCTCTAAGTACTCCGATGCATAGCATAGACCTAGAGGAAAGCCCTCAAAACCGCAATTATTGTGCTTCCATTGGATATTGGCCTAGCCCCATAAAAATTATTCGATACACAAAGCGAAGAATGTTTCTTCAAAAGTATGGAAGGATATTTTTTAAAGATGTGTATGCCTCTAACGAAAATGATTTCAAAGAAGCATTAAGAGCTTTCCGGCAATACTTCAATCCAGTTTATAAAAAACAAGACCACCTTCGGGTGGTTTTTTAATGCCTGAAAAAAGGTGAACCATGTTTAAAAGCAAAAAGACCAAAGATCATAAAACAGTTGATCGATCGGAGATCTACACCACTGGTCAGCTAGGTCGGACGCGCGAAACAACTCCTGAAGGTTACTTACTTTGTCGAGACGTCCCAATCGCACGTATTGGGACATTGATGTATGCGGATGGTGAAGGAATTCCAGTTACTCCAGATAACACAGGTTTAATCCTTATTTATCGTGGAGAGGATGTTTTATTTGATCCTATAACCATTGCAAGTACAGAAGGAAAGCCAATTACAGATAATCATCCTGAAGATTGGGTGACACCTGATAACTGGTCGATCTTAGCAAAGGGTGTGGCAAAAGATATTCGCCGTGGTGTGGGTGGTGAGTCAGATTATTTAATCGCTGACTTATTAATTATGGATAAAAAAACCATTCAAGCTGTTTTGGATGGAAAAGTAGAAATTTCTCTTGGTTACGATGCTGACTATACAGAAACCAGCAAGGGCAAAGGGTTACAGAGCAATATTCGGGTAAACCATATTGCATTGGTTGAAAAAGGGCGTTGCGGTTCCCGCTGCTCAATAGGAGATAGTTTTATGTCTGCCAAAAAGACACAAAAGAAAGAACCTTGGTATCAAAATTTACTTGGATTAAAACGCACAGTCGACCAAGCTCTCGAAGAAGCAGACAAAACTGCGGATTCGGATGATGATGACAAAACCGAAGATGACGATGATGAGCTTGAGGATAAAAAATCCAAGACTGGTGATGCTGCTATTAATCGTCAAATTCTGAAAATGCTAAAAACAATGGATTCTCGTTTGGTTAAATTAGAAAAGAAAACCAAAGATTCAGATGATCCAGAAAAGAAAACCGAAGACGATGAAGACGATCCGAAAGACAAAACAAAGGATGATGGCGATCTGACAGAGCCTGACGGTGCTGAAAAACTTTCGGATGCCGGTGTACAGACATATACAGGTGATTCTTTAAAAGAAGTCCTTTCACGTGCTGAAATTCTTTCACCAGGTTATCGCATGCCGACATTTGATAGTGCGAATAACGGCAAAGCAGTTTTAAACACTAAGCGAGCTGTTCTTAAAACTGCATATGCAACGCAAGACGGTCAAAAGGCTATTGCTCCTTTCGTTGGTCCAAATCCTGATTTTGACAAGTTGCCAACGTACACGATCGATGCTGCATTCGCTGGGGCATCTGAACTCATCAAACAACAGAACAATGCCAAAGGTGTTCGTTCTGGCATTACTACTCGTGATTTCGGTCGTGCAGCTCCGACACCTGCTGAAATCAACCAACGCAACCGTGATTTTTGGAACAAGCAAGGATAAGAATTATGCCTAATGTATTTTTATATCGCATGCCGAGCGGCATCCCTGGTGATGTCTCTCGAAAAAGTCAATCTACTATTGAATCGCATCCAATCGGTGGCCAGTTCTCTGCTTTTGGTTTATTTGGCAAGATCAGTAAAGTAAATGGAAAATTTGTTCCTTTAGAAGCTGCTGACACTGTAGCCGATATTTATGGCTTATTTGTTCGTGCCTATCCAACGCAATCAGCTCAAAACGAGCTTGGCAAAGCCACACCACAATCAACTGGCATTCAAGATGTTTTACGCCGCGGTTATATGACGGTGAAATGTAATGCGGGTACAGCTAAGAAAACGGGTGCAGTTTATGTGCGTATTGCTGCTGGTACCGATGCAAAACCAGTGGGTGGCATTGAAGCAGCGGCGGATGGTGCTAACAGTATCGTATTGCCAAGTGCATATTTTATGCATGATGCCGATACTCAGGGCAACGTAGAAATCTCATTTAACATTTAAAAATTATTGAACAGCACGGCCACCGATTAGGTGGTTTTTTTGTGCCTGGAGAAAAGACAATATGAGCAAGCTATTAGTTGCAAGCACAATTGCACAAGCTGTGGCCATGGGGACAGCAACACCAGTACGAGCACGTACACGTGACCACATGATGACCTTTGACTCACAAACTACGGATAGCACTGGTGCATTCTTAGTTGGTGAATTAGAACGCTTAGATCAAACGATGCATGAGCCATTAGCTGATGTAACTTGGTCTCGTGACATTGATCTACGCTCAGACGTATCAATTGCTGATGAAATTTCCAGTTTCTCAAATGCCACGTTTGCTGCTGCTGGTGGTGCATCGCCTCAAGGTAAATCTTGGGTAGGTAAAAATGCTGATGCTATCCAAGGGATCGCGTTAGATATTGGTAAAACGGCACTGCCTTTAACTCTATGGGCTAACCAGATTGGCTGGACCATTCCCGAGTTGGAGTCTGCTCGCAAAGTAGGTCGTCCTGTAGATGCCCTTAAGCATAGCGGCTTAATTCTTAAGCACAACATGGATACTGATGAGCAAGTCTATATCGGGGATGATGTAATTGGCGTTCAAGGTCTGTTGAACTCTGACAAAGTCGGTGCAACAAACGTAAATAAGAGCTGGAAACTTGCTACTGCTGATGAAATTTTGGCAGATGTAAACATGATCTTATATAACTCTTGGATGGCTTCAGCTTTCGCCGTATGTCCATCAAAGCTTTTGTTACCGCCAGAGCAATTTAGTTCGATCGTGACACGTAAAGTGTCTGATGCGGGTAATATCTCGATCCTTGAATATATCAAGGTCAACTGTATTTCTAATGCCAAAAACGGTAAGCCTTTAGATATTCAACCATCTAAATGGTGTACTGGCCGTGGTACTGCAGGCACTGATCGCATGATGTGCTACACACAAAGTGAAAACCGTGTTCGCTTTCCAATGGTGCCGTTACAACGCACACCAGTTGAATATCGTGATTTACGTCAGTTGACTACCTATTATGGTCGCTTGGGTGCAGTTGAATGGGTTTACCCTGAAACAGCGTTTTATGCCGATGGTCTATAAGGGGAATTAGCACATGAGCAAACAAGTACAAATTCTTCTATCTCGACCATTAACTGTGAATCTTGGTACTGATGAGCATGGTCAACCGAAATCAGTAAAGTTGCCCGCTGGTTTACAACAAGTCGAATCTGAAATTGCAGAAAACTGGTTTGTTAAGGCTCACTGTCAAGAGATTTCATCTAATGACCTTCAGACAAGTGAGCTGCAAAAACAACTTGATGATGCAAATGAAGCCTTGCAAGCCCTTCAAACGCAATCTGATGAGGCCACGAAAAAAATCGGCCAACTGGAAGGTGATTTAAAAGAGCGAGATACAGAAATCGCTAATTTAAAAATCCAGCTTGATAAAGCCCTTCAAACGCAATCTCCAGATATGAAGATGAAGGAACCAGCTAAGGCTAAAGACGCGCCAAAGGAAGCCTAACCCATGATCGATGAGCAATCCTTTCGGGAAACAATGCCGGCTTTTGCTGATACAGCGCAATATCCGACATTTCAGTTTAATTTCTATTTAAACCTTGGCAAAAAATTGCTTCGGGAGGAGCGTTGGGAGGATATGCTCGATTATGGTTTGACCTTGTTCATTGCTCATTATTTGGTGTTATTTAAGCGAACAATGATGATGAATGCCATCGGTGGTGATGTCGGCAAGATTGTAGGTAACGAGACATCTAAATCCGTTGATAGCGTTGCCAAGTCTATGGATGTGTCAGGTGTTTTAAATACTGATGCTGGGCACTGGAACCAAACAACCTTCGGCGTTCAGTTTTATCAGTTAATGATGATGGCTGGCGCGGGAGGCATCCAGCTATGAGCAGTGGTGTTAAGGCAAGTGGTAATGGTCTAGCCGATATGTTCCAAGCCTTTGCTGAGCTATCACAGATGGATGTTTTAGTAGGTATCCCACATGGTGAGGCCAGAACCGATGGTGACGGCCTTACCAATGCGCAAATTGGTTACCTTCAGGAAACCGGTTCACCTTCGCAAAACATTCCTGAGCGACCTTTTCTTGTGCCGGGTGTTGAGGAAGTTCAAGAGCCGGTCGGCGATAAACTTGTTCAAGCGGTAGATGCAGCAATGGATGGTAACCGTCAAAAAATGATGCGAATGCTTGAGTTAGCAGGTAAAGCTGCAATGGATTCAGTTCGCATGTATTTCGTGAATGGTGAGTTTGCACCACTGTCTTTAGCCACAATCAGAGCGCGTGCACGCCGTGGACGTAAAGGCGCTAAGAAGTATCTTAAACAGCTTGAAACTGGCCCCGCTGAGTCGGGTCTAGTTCGGCCGTTGATAGATACAGGTGAGCTTAGAAAGTCGGTAACTTACATCATCATGAATAAGAATCAGGAGATTAAACGTGCCTCAACTTGATGTCTCGGATGTTCTTCTTGATCCTGACTTTATGTCCATAGGAATTATTTGCAAGCGTACAGAAGTCATCGTGGGGAATAATGGCCGATCGCAAGAGACGACCACCTCAACAACTTTTAACGGCGTTGTTACAACAAACAATGGCCTTAACATGGACCGCCGACCAGATGGCACCTTGATTAAAGGGGCTATCAATATTCACACACAGTTCGCTTTAACTTCAGGCGATGCAAAAAACAAAGCCGATGAAATTACTTGGAAGGGTAAAACCTACATCGTTTCTCAGGTTTTGGATAATTTGCATTATGGCCAAGGTTTCATAAAAGCAATTTGCGAGCTCAAGCCGCTGGGGTAAATCATGGGTGACTCTGCTTCGGGGGGATATATCACCCCTAGCAGCGGATCTGCTTATGACCAAGACCTTGAAGACATTTTCCAAGCTTTCATTGTTGGGGTTACTTCTTTACCCGGTGATATGGTTCGGCCTCGTTTTCAAAGAGATCCGCCACCATTTCCCGAAATTGGTGAGGATTGGTGTGCCTTCGCCGTAAAGAATATTAAACCTGATGATGGGCCTTATTTCGATCAGAAAGACGAAACAATGGATTCAATTCGACATGAAGAATTGACGCTGTTTTTATCGTTTTATGGCGACCACGGCCAATCGATCGCAAACGTCCTTAAAGATGGTCTAGGCATTCCGCAAAATGTTGCGCAACTCAAAGCGCAAGAAATCAAATTTATCAGTACCAGTGAGATCATCACTGCGCCTGATTTTCTCAATAATCAGTATGTACATCGATATGACTTAACCGCTGTCTTTAAGCGGAAAACATCACGCACGTTTGCTGTTAAGTCGTTTGTAGATGCTGGAACAATTAAACATTCTCAGGAGTAGTCCATGACATTGCCCGTTTCTAATGTCGTAAATGTCAGCATTAGCCTTGCTGCATTGGCGGCGGGACCGCGCTCATTTGGTTCTCTTTTAATTCTCGGAACTACCAGCGGAGTTATTGATGTTGTAGAGCGCATGCGCCCATACTCAAGCATTACTGAAGTTGGTGAGGATTACGGCGTAGATGATCCAGAGTACAAAGCTGCATTGGTTTATTTCAGCCAATCACCTAAGCCACGTACTCTTTATATCGGCTACTGGCATAAAGAAGGTGCAGATGCTGAAACAATTCAGCAAGTCGTTCAAACATGCCTTAAATCGCTTAAATGGTACGGTCTTGCTATTGCTTCGAACTTGACCGAGCAAGAAGTTTTAGACGTTGCAGCATTGATTGAAGCGGCAGATCCTTCACGTTTATTCGGCTATACATCACAAGATGAAAATTGCTTAAGCGCAACGAGCACTACTGATATTCCATACAAGCTTAAAGCTAAGAAATATCGCCGTACGTTCACCGTATTTTCGAGTGATAACCCTTACGCCGCTGTTTCAGTGTTTGGCCGTGCGTTTACAGTAAATTTCTTAGGGACTAACACCACGATTACTTTGAAGTTTAAACAGCTTCCGGGTATTGCTGCAGAAGATCTCGATACAGGTGAAGCTAAAGCATTAGTGGCTAAAAATTGCAATGTATTTGCTGGATACAACAATGACACAGCCATTTTCCAAGAAGGTGTCATGACAGATGGATCCTTCATTGATGAGATCCACGGACTGGATTGGTATCAAAACCATTTAGAGACAGCTTTATTTAATCTCTACTACACCAATACGACCAAGATCCCGCAAACGGGTGCTGGTGTAAACCGTCAATGTGCAGTACTTGAACGAGCTTGTCAGCAAGGTGTTACCAATGGCCTGCTTGGTCCTGGTCGCTGGAATGGTGACAGCTTTGGCGTGCTTTCAACGGGTGATTACCTGAGCAAAGCATTCTATGTTTTTGCAAATAGCCTTGATGACCAGCCTCAATCTGAACGTGAGGCTCGAAAGGCGCCAGTCTTCCAAATCGCAAGTAAATTAGCAGGTGCAACACACTTTGCTGATGTTCTTGTAGCTGTAAATCGTTAAGGAGTAATACGTGAGTACATATTCTTTTATGGAC
>Ga0157367_1000302_pt1 | contig 25469 bp, 31 predicted proteins | sample AttbisABBM2_FD_113142 | JGI IMG/M metagenome (GOLD analysis project Ga0157367, IMG submission 113142) | Fungus gardens microbial communities from leaf cutter ant in Botucatu, State of São Paulo, Brazil - Atta bisphaerica ABBM2 | ecosystem: Host-associated > Fungi > Mycelium > Unclassified ... | reverse complement strand
CTTACAGGCAGTTACTGAGGTTGAAGGACCACTTACAAACACATTATTGATGATATTTGCAAAAGAGTCGCCAGCCGAGTCACCGGCGATGTATCCTCCACCCCCTCCCCAATTATAAACCTGAATAATATCTGCAGTTGAATGAGGAGTTAAGGAACTCAACATACCACATTGTTAACAAACTCGTTCACACCCTTGACCTTGGGATTTCTAGTCTTATTGTCAATGTATAAACTGCGAATGATACTGACGCCGCCGCTTGTTTGAATGAGGCCGCCACAAGAGTGCGTCTCGAGTCCCTGTGCTATGATTGAATCGGAAATTGTGACGTTAGAAACGTCTCCGTTGATGGAGAAAGTTTCATCGCGTCCCCAGGATACACTGACATGGTCAAAAATCATGTTCTCTCCATTTGCTATCGTGATGGCATCTTTTCCAGAGTCACCTGTGCCCTATCCATCACTCCCACGATGCATTTTTAGTTTAAGGATATACGCACCTCCCGTTCCCATCCTGTAACGGATGTATCGTGTTATGGTATTGGTTGCACCCGAGTAGGAAACACCGTTTCCATAGACTGTAATACCCCCGCCTGGAGCAGTTTGTCCAGCTATAGTGACGTGAGGGCTGACTACGATTCGGTCGTTGATGTTAATGATTCCTCCGACGGCGAAAACAACTATCTGTTGACAATGAATACTCACATTGAGAAAGCCAGAGATAGGCTCACTCTATTCGATTGGGAGACAGCGTCACGGAAACTACCTGTCCCGGAGTCATTGAGATTAGTAACAACGTAAACAGAACCTCCCCGCCCCCCTGTTGCCTGAGCACCGAAACCTATATATATGTAGGACAAGAGGTCAAGTCAGAAGGTCAAGTCAAACGTATTGTTTCCAAAGTGGCATGCGTACCCTCAGCGCCTGGGAAAGCCAGAAGACCGGAGCAGAATGTAGCAGATCCCAGCAGAGATAAAAAGTACGCAGTCAACTTCATCAGGGTCTGACCTTCATGAGACTCGCAACCTTGCCAGTAGTTATATGCAAGTTACTGCCTCCGGAAACATTGAGACAAGTATTTTGTTATGTCACATGAGCTGAGGAGAAATCCAAAATGTCATGTCCACAGGGAGACACGGGCCGCAGCATAAGTAGCATAAGTAGTTGATCCAGAAGACATATTCCCAAATTTTCAGAACAGCAAACATCAGCACAAATTAGTCACGATGCTACGAGCATCAGGGAGCACCAGAGACTAAGTTAGTCCAGGACACTGGCTGGTCCTCATGATACGCAGTTAGCCAGCGGGACGCAACAAAAATGAGGCGGGCCGCGAATGACAGCACATGAGATCGGCTTCTTGCAGCAAAATACGCATTTTCTTCGGGAACACAGAAGAAGAGAAGAAGAGAAGAAGAATGACCGATACAACTGTTTTCGGCGAACAATAAGCTGACATCAAAGCTTTGTCAAGCAACTCCTTCACTTGGCGCTATTTGTTTCAAGTCATGACAGAACCTGCTGTGACCATCCCTTCTGTCCTCGCGCTACATGTGTGGCCCGGGAAATGGGGTTTACCTTCCTTTGATCCTACTTGTCTTGCAACGATACTGTACTTTCAGCTAGTGCTTCCTGGGGCGTTTAGTATCTTAGAATGTAACAACCCTGACATTTCACCATCGGGTAGGTGGGTACTCGTCTGCCTTTAAGCTTCATCCTCACAGCTCAACCTCCCCTTGTAGGACAACTTCCCTTTCTGGTCCACAACCAGGTTACAGTCACTTCCTTCCCCGCCATCACAAAGTACATAGCGAATTTAGAGACGTTTGGTCAACATGACCTTGACGTGTCTTTGTCGCCTACTGAGAAGTCTCAGAGGGTTGCTTGGGCTTCCCATGTAGAATCCCACTTTGGGAATCTCGTGGTAAGCAGGAGCACTCTATCTACCGTGTATCGCATTCTGAAAAGGCTTCAGTATCACACCTTTTACTCTTGTCTGAATAATTGGGAGAAGGTTGTTCGTCCAGCGCTTGTAGAAATTTATGGTGTGCCGCAGAGATATTATGTCCCAGAACGTATTCGTGCATCGTTTAAACCTCGCCTGGAAAGCGCTGGTTTATGGACCTTACCTCACCCAGAGCCAGAAAAGAAGTCATTCAAGGACAAAAAAGCTGGTACCCTTCGAAAGCAGGTGAAAGAAGCCTACAATCAGACCTTGGAGAAGGAGAAGGTGCTCATTCTGTGGATCCTTCTTTCTTTCTTTCTTCCTCATTGATTTTCAAGATACAAGAGAAAGCGAGAGAGGTCATGGGAATTTATACCTGTTTACTTGAGGAAAAATAGTATGTTTATCATGGACGGTAAGACCGGAAAATGCATCGTACTATGTTTTGCTTACATACTCGTAGCCCAACAACATTGGACCTCCTTATTGCAGCACATACACTCCTCCTTATTATTCCTCCTCTGCCAGATACCCTCACAAGAGAACTTGTTGAAAATACGCTTGCCGACCATGCGAAACGAATACAGACCATCGCATTTGGAAATGATCGACCCAAGCTTCACGTCTGTTCCTCGCGAAATTCTATCTGGAATCTGGTCCCTTCCTACCGAACTGTAAAAACAGTTCCAGCCAGAGAGAGAACTCCAGAAGATGCTGAGCACGAGAAGCTTACATGGGTCTTTTTTGGTCTTGCACTTGGTAGTGTAATTGCATATTTTGCAATTATGGGCTCTCCTATTATAGCTGTAAGCAGTGTCCTCCGGGACAAGGCGGATGGGGGGACGAGGACGAGGGAGATAGAGAGAGATAGATGAGGATGGTGAAGGCATGGTGAAGACGTCCAGTTGGATCAACAGTGAATGATATAGATACATTGTATGTCAGATGTTCCTTGAACAAATTCTCGTATACGAGCTTCTTTTAACTCGTCTTGTCGCCCTTTCGGCCGACCTGGATGGCTTCTAAACCGTCCCAGTCACAAACCTCCACTAGAAAGCTTCACATATATATCTACTATTACCATTACCCATAGCTATACCATTGTCTACCCCGTTCCCTTGTGGTTCTGACCGCGCCCGAGTGCTTGTAGTAGTATTATAGCATTCTGAACCCAAATACAGTGCACGTGACCAATCTCTGTCCTGTTGTTTTCGTCTTTAGATGTACTAGTACACCAGATGGAAGAGGACCTGATCGTCGTTGATGACATAGATGTCGAAACTCAGCCGGATAGTCTCTCCAACGGTCTCCCGTCATCTCAGTCCTTACCTCAGCGAACTTTACCTGAACGAGCATCCAGCTCTCGATTGCGGAGTGGGTACAACATGTCTGGAGAAGGCTCTGAACGAACGACGCGCTCATCGGCAATGAAACCCAAACTACAGCCCAAGCTCAAGCTGAAATTGAGTGAAAAGGCCGCTGCTCAGGCACCGGGCATGTCGTTCCTGGGGCCTTACGACCGGGAGCTGGACTCGGACGAGGAAGAACTTGCATTTGAGGAACAATTCATACTACGGATGCCACCAGGAGAAGATAATGAAAAGTTAAGAAAGATGATGCAGTCAAGGGAGGTGCCAAACGATGTGTGGTTCAAGTTCAAGGGTGGACTTTGCTAGTTTTTCTCGTTACTATCTCCCCCACTGACAAAAACAATAGACTCTCGCAGAGCGATATTCCACATTGGAAAAAATGCATACTCCGCCAAGCTTGTCGATTTGCCGTGCATCATTGAGTCTCAGAAGACACTGGACAACAAACAAATGTTCAAAGTCGCTGACATATGTCAGGTTATGTCTGTTCTCGCCACTGTGGTTATGATGCTGACTTTAACAGATGCTCTTGGTTGAGAATAAATTTGAGAATGATGAACAGATGGGGGCTCAGAAGAATTTTAACATTGACGAATTCATCTGGCCTCATGGAATCACACCCCCGCTTCACCATGTCCGGAAACGCAGGTTCAGAAAACGTGTCAATAGACGAGTATGCCTGATCGCCCCATTCTACATCAGCTTACTGAGCCATCACTCAGACTATTGAGAGCGTAGAAGAACAGGTGGAAAGATTACTTGATGAGGACGCTCTTGCTACAGAGGTTAAATATGGTTTGTTTGAGGCCTGCTTCTATGCCCCTTAGTGAAGTAACACCTTGCCTCTTTAGAGGTACTTGAAAATGTTAATCCTGATCTATCGGACTCGGAGTTCATAGAGCGGGAAGAGCCGTTGGACGCGCCAACCCCCGCTATCTCCGACGCAGCAACACCGAGGGAGGACTTGGGAGAAGGCGAAGAAGATGAAGAAGAGGGGGAAGAAGTCGAAGGTGACATTGATGAAGAACTAGCTGCTGAGCTCGACCTTGCCCTCGGAGACGAAGAGGATGCTGGAGATGAGGATGAGGACGATGAGGACGATGAAAGTGAAGAAGAGGATTCAGAGGATGATGACGACGAGGATGCGCAGGCCAGGAAATTACTCAACGAGGAAATTCGGGACCTAGAGGCTGCCGTCTTGAAGAAAAATAATGAGATCGCAAGCTCAGCAAACCCACTCATCAGAGTAAGTGAGCGCTATGATCATATTCAAATTGCTCACCGGTGACCTCCACAGAAACGCTTCGAGGATGCATTGAAGAAACTCGCCGCGGATCTCGAAATGAAAGAGGCTCAACGAGAAGAGCTCAACGAGAAACAGCGCTTGAAGAAGGAAGGGATTGTTATGAACGGAGGCGAGGATACGGATCCAGAAACGGCGGGTGACCAAGATGTAAGGGCAAGAAATGATGATCTGTTTGGGTCCGACGACCCCTCTACGATGGAGATGGGATGAAGTATTCTCCTGCGTGCCATTTGAAGATGTACATATTACATGAGTGTCACAAACGTGGTAGCGCACACACGATACCGGCCTGCATAACAAGAGGCATATAGATAAGACACACAAAAGGAGCAAACCATACAGAAAGGATCTCCCAATTCCAGATCGCTCCCTGAGTTTCCTGGTGGAGGAAAAGCCACCCTGATGCAAGGGATATATAAAGAAGACCCTTCAGTCGAGAAAGAAGTTTCGAAGTGCTGGAGCTCGAAAAGGTTAGGGAAAGTCCAAGTGTAACTGCAAGCAAGGCAGCGAGAGAGAAGTTGAGTACAGTGATGGTGGAGATCACTGTTGACGCGAAGCACAAATTCAGCGCCTTCAGGACTAGCCATAAGGGGGCAGCACCTTGATCGAGAGGGTAAGGAATCTGAGATAGTGTAAATGAAACCACCAAAATTGCAAGCATGAAAGCAGGCGCATATAACTACAAGTTGAGTCAGATATAGTCAAAATGTTCATTGTGAGTCTTAACCTTTTGATCATTTAAGAACCATGAACTCCGTATGGCAAAAAACACAATCACCCCCAGTAGATGTGTCAAAAGCATGATTACCAGAGCAGGTAATACAGGTCGGATCCGGGTAGAAGATACATTTTTGTGTGAATGATCAGCTTTCTCCTTGAAAGGGCGAGCAGGGCACCGTCTTGCATTCACCCAGCATCGAAGTCCTTGAAACATCATTGCAACACTGACCAAAATAACACTCGGAATATAGCTTCCGATCTTCATGAAACGATCAGGTGCTGTAAGAATGAAGAAGAAGAAGGATGCATGTAGACGTTCGAGGAGATTGTTCATTGTACGAAGACTCGATTCTACGATGCTATCGATCATCATTAATAATGTTGGTGAAATGATCAGGGAATTGGAGGTTCTCACCGTCCAAGAGCATGGAAACCATGAGGTCCTGTCGATGGTACAGCAAAAACTGTGATGGCATCTATACGGAATCTAATTCTAAGAGGTAAGGCAATTGGAGGAAACAAAAAAGATGTACTGATGATAGAGGCCATGGACACCACTCGTTTGTCCCTTTGCTTGATACCCGATATGTCGAGCTATGATTTTGGCTCGATGAACGAAGTTTCTAACTCCAGGGTTGTGGTGCAAAGGTGATGGCAGGAATGGGAATTTCGAAGGTGAAGCAGCGGAATCTCGCCATTCAAGATGATCATAGACTGTGACGGGCACACCACCGGTGCCACGGGCTATGTGCTGGACACAGTTCATCAAGTCTTGGTTTGGAAGCCTACCATTGAGACCTTCTGAGAAAATCTATCAACTGGTGATTTTACTTCAGTCTTCGTTTGAGCTTACCAAAGAAAAGTCCAAGATGAGAGAACGAATGGCCCGGATAGTCAAGATTAAGGGCAGTCCAAATAACGCCTGAAGCTAATTCAAGAGGTTCTGCATCAAGGTCTGAGGAGGCATTGGGATAAGCACTCAATATTTGCTGTTAGTCCCTTGCTCACTTGGGAGTTGTGCTCCATGATACATGTTCAGCCATGCATGCATTCCGTCAAGGTAACCATCGCTGATGACGAAGATCAAATCCTTTGCCCACAAGGAGTAGTCTAGAGAGTTTCTGGTCAAAATCGTGAAACAAGCAGCATGTTCTTACTTCTCAGAAATCGGGCCAGGGCTAGGACGGTAGATACCCCTCGAAGGTTCAAAGTCCCGTTCCCTTCACCAACCTTGCTTAGCCATGAAGCACCAATTACGATTGCTTCATTGCGTGGACCGCGGGACGAAGCCAAGACAGCATATGCATTTGTGCCCAGTATATTCTTTGCTACACTTTAGCCGTATAATGAGATACGGCATTAGATAAGCGTACCCCTTTGTTCGAACGAAAGACATATTGTTGTGTTGCAGACGACAGACCAAGCTTTGAGAATTCGTTCTTCAGGAAATGTGCCCTCCTGTGGTCATGAGGTCATTGCATATCAGAATTCTAGAACCGACAGAATACACACTGGTCGCTAGTCGCGTTTGAATCTCTCAAACGTTCTAGTTCTTCAAGATATTTGTCCGCAGCATGGACGTCTCCCCAGTTCCAGTATGTAGAGACCTGGACGGACTTCAATTCCATTTGCTGAGCCATAGGTTTCTTGGGAAACGTACTTGGCCAGGTTGTAAAGCATTTTCATCAATGTAAACCCAACGATCCAGGAATGGGGAGGGCAACACTAGTAGCCAGAAGTGTCCGGCTAGTATAAGAGCGATTCTGCCTGACTGTGAGTGTGTTGAGGCGAGTCATTAGAATAGCTACTTACATTAAGCGCGAGAGGTGACAAGTAAATAGAGATACGAATGCACGACGTCGCTTCAATCGTGTTACAGAAGGATTCCCATTTTGTGCAAATATTTTCCCAAGTTTATGGACGATTCTTCTAAGGAACGAGACGGGAGGTCTATTTTCCATGCCACGAAGGATGGCGTACGAGTGAGATGTTAATTTTATTCTGGCGCTTACTACATTTGTTCCGCGCTTCAGAGCGTTGCCTGAGTCTACCTTACTCCCAACCGCCAGTATGCCTCTCAGGCGCCGCAAATGTAGTTCACCTCCGAGGAGGGGTCTTGCACCCGGAGAATCTCTCAATCGTTATCTTGTCCCGACTCACAATACACAACCTGCTCTCTGGGCCTGGGTTGGTTCTGAGGTTACCCAGGAGTCGGATGTCTCTACTGAACACTGTCTCATGACTTGTGGGATGTCAGCAAGGAATGTCTATCCGTTCTGCGCAAACAAATATGCAGCATCTCAGATTCCTAACACAGCTGCCAAGGAAGAAATCGCACTGGACGAAGAAGTCGAAGAAATCATAATTGTATCTGACGACGGCATCAAATGCAGCAAGAAGGGCTGCAAAGGAAATCCCAATTGTCTCAACTATCTTGGGCAGGATAAGTGGGAAGACGAGGGTATGTACTCACATGCGCCTCCGCTATCTTCACTCATCAACCAATTTGCACAGGAAAAGCAATGCGAGAATTTTTAGAAAAAGCTGGATCCAGTCCAAACGTAGATCGTCGAGTCAGGGAACACCCAGTGGGGTTGCGGGTGCGCAAAAGAAGATTCATCGCTGCTGCCGCCTCCTAATCACTGTCGCTTAGAATCTAGGAGCCACATGTTATGCAAATGCATCACTCCAAGTACAAATTTGTGTTTGTTCTCCGAGGCAGGCGTCTATTACTTTGGATTTGTAGGTTTGGTTCCGCAATTTGGCATTTCGGAGAGCAGTGTATCAGTGCGAGCCCCGAATGGCTAAAACGGCTCTGAAGGTCTGGATGAATATCGTCGTTTTCTGTGTTTTTCTTCTCACTATGATTAGGACTCTCCCTTATTTCAGCTACAGGCTACCTTTGCTGCATTACAGAACAGTCAATGTAGGGTATTTGACCCAACGCCACTCGTTGAAAGTCTCCAACTTCGGGCGGCCGAGCAACAGGATGCTCAGGAGCAAGTCTCGACTTTTCGACTTGGTTTCCTCTCACTGATTGAATTTCATCTAGGTTCTCCAAGCTCTTTATGTCTCTTTTAGGCGCTGAGTTCAGGAAGCAAGCAGTACCAGAGCTACATTCCTTCGTTTCGGACCAGGTATGCGACCATGTTGTTTCGGCCTCTTCCCCTTATGACCATCCCAGTTTCAAGGTATCCAAGTTTATGGTACAGCCTGTGATGTCTGCCAGTACCGCTCAGAGAGGACGACCGACTTTCTAGAAATAGAAGTTAGATTTGAGGTAAAGAAAATCGGCAACTCTTCTGACCTCATCTATTGATTAAATCAAGGGTGACTCTACGCTCGAAGATTGCATCGAAACCATGCTGCAGGAAGAAAAACTCGTTGGTGATAACCAGTAGGTGTAGTGCCTTCGTAAATGTTATTCGTCTGACATACTTTGAAGGTACCGTTGTCCGAGATGCGATGACTTCCGAGATGCGACCAGATACACGCAAATAAGCCAGCTTCCCCCCGTTTTAAACTTTTCTCTTCTTCGCTTTGTCTACGACTTCTCCACCATGGAGAGACGAAAGTCGAAGTGTGCACTCTCTTTTCCCCTTTGGCTGGATATGAACAAATTCTTAAACTACGGAACCAAAGAAGGCGATCAAGAAAAAGAGGACAATGTCTATGAACTAGCTGGCATCCTATTGCACAAGGGAGCGAGTGCTTATCATGGCCATTATGAAGCCCAAGTTTATGATACAGAGTCTGTCCAACAAAGTCATTGTGGTGAAAAATTGATGAAAAAATACTTTCACTATAGACAGCGTTCCTGGTACCAGTTCAATGATGAAGTTGTGACGAAGATTAAGATGCTTGGTGACAAGAAAAAAGGCCCCAAGGATGTGCCCATTATTGAAAATAACGAACAACCAAGGTGATCTTCATCTGAGTCTTGCGAGTCTCTTGGACTGACTTCCTGCAATGAAAGCCAGATTAGACGTCCCGCAAAGAAAAGATGCAGAGTAATTAGTGGGGATGAGGCAGAGCACAGGCACAGGTGTAGAGAATTGAAACTTGAATAGACAATTTCGATAACATAATATTTTTAGCCCACTGCATTCCTCTACACTGCCGAAGTACGTCACCATACAACATCGTGAGGCGAATTTAACTCAGCATTTGACTCAGGATGATCTCTTCCAAAGACGCATATATGCTCGTCTACATCCGCCGGAGCAACAATGTCGGGGATGTTGAGGCGCCTCAAACCCCGAGACAAGCGTCGGAATATGTCGATTCCTTAAATTGGGAGCATGAAGAAAAATGCAGAATCTTTGAAGAACAGTAAGCCTATGTATTGTCGTTTGACCCATTATCCGAACACTCACTTGTCTGGCCAGACAAGAGTCTAGCAAAAAGCGATTTAGATCGGTTCGCCAGCAAGTGATGGATGTGTACAGAACATGGGACGTAAGATCTGTCGACGACGTAAGCTCCTAGTTCCAAATCAAGAGTACATTCTCATCCGATCTAGGATTCTGTTGTTTTGAGCTCAGAGTGGCTACAAGACTGGTTTACTCGGGAGTGCATGAACATGGCCGCACCTCCACAGATGAACGCAAGAACTGAATGCGCAAACAAGCTAGTGGATCAGGGCAATGATGATCCAACACCACCCAACCTAGGCGACGGTATCATCTGCATACACCGAAAACTCGATCCGGCCAAAGCGAGACATATGAAGCGCATCAAACGAGTGAGTGTCTCGGGCTTCTGTTATACATCGAAGATTAACTTCAGTAGGTTGTTTATCAGAAGATGATGGAATTGACGGGATGTAGCAACAAGCCTTTACTATCACCTCAAGACGTTTGTCGTGATTGCGTATTGGTAGAATTCCGAGGTAAGTAGATATCTCTCATTACTTTGCATTGACCATGATGATGTATAGAATACCTTTATACGATCGAACATCCCAAACTCGTACAAGAGTTTGACGAGGTTTCGGAGACCAATGCGAGCACAGAAGGGTATTGGGTGTCAAAAAAGTGGGTAAAGGGTAAGGGATGATTTTGAGTTGTAAAAGGAGCTTTTGTCAATTTATTCCCAGACTGGCGATTACTGAAGCCTAGAATGCATAAGGCATCCCAAGAAGACCCGGCTCCAGATTCATTAGAATATCGAAACGATGTTTGGTGTGAACACGGATCGTTGGCATTGAATCATCTGAATCGTCGGAGGATATCTAGTGAGGTAAGGTGTCCGCCTTGGGCATTTGATTTATTTAGCGCGACTTCGAATACCTTAGGGAGTTGCAGTGCTTAGGAGGATATTTCCCTCCTGGGAACCCCCGCATGCCGATGTTGAGCTTTGTGCAATCTGTAATACCTCCCTCCATATCTCGAGGGAAGATAAACGACAGTTGAAACGACGTGCCGAAGAAGAAAAAGTACTGTACATCGTGAATATCGAAGCTTTTTGCTGAATAAGTCTCTTTCAGGCTCTTCTCAAGACTATATACGAGGGCATACCTTTCACTCAAGAGGACAGCAGCCTCGCGATCATACCCACCGACTTTCTCAGGGGCTGGCTTCTGTGGCTGAATAGCCCGGTGGATCACACTCGGTTCGATAAATTGGATAATTCATCCTTCTTGTGTGAACATGACCATCTCATCTTTGACCCCAATTGTCCGTTAGACACTGAGATGACAATAACCGTCATTCGTCAAAGCGACTGGGATATCTTGCGTAATCTGTAAATTGTCAAATATCCCTCTCAATCGGCATAGCAAATAATCCTCCTCTCCTTTTCCTTTCCAGGTATGACAGTGGTCCTCATATAGGATTAAGGAGGGCAGAACCGCACAATGATAGCAAGCTCCGCTACGAGTCTGATATTCCTGTCTGTGAAGGTTGTCGCCTCAAAAGGTACGGATTTTTTCGTCATATGGTATTTGCAAATCCGAACAGAAGAGATCTGCTCAGAAAAATGGAGTGGGTATCCACAGATATCTTTGTACAACTACTTCGTGGAGAGAATGTAGGGACATTGTCAAGTCATCAACCTACGGCAACATATTCGAATAAGAACGGGATACGCCATTCCAAGAGACTTCGTCAAATACGTGAGAACGGGAAAAGGAGATTTGCGGTAACAAAGAAGACTACGGTCAGGGACATCAAAGTGAAAGTAGGATATGCCAACATGATCTTTGAATAAACATGCAAACTGATTCTTGCATCATGGATGATAGATTCAGGAGAGTTTCAAGATGCCTACAATTTGTCAACGACTTTTTTTTCGAGGACAGGAACTCCAAGAGAACGAAGTGACAGTGGAAGAACTTCGAATGTTTGCGAATGAGATCTTAGATTTGCGAGAGGCAAATGAAGTGCACGAACTCGATAGTGATGTGGACAAACAGCCTGTCAAAAAGCGGAAGAGAGAAACAGAACGAGGATTCGGCGGAACATTGCTTTCAGTCGGCACTGACGAACGATGCCACGGCTCGGATTCGTGCGAAGATATACATGATTTCTTACAAGTGCCATCTGAGAAAGTCTGTACAGTCTGCACACTGTTGAACGCGTACGATGCTATTGTGTGTCAAGTATGTGATACACCCTTTGTATGAAGAATAAAACTACAAAATCCCAAAAGAGAAAAAAAAGTTGAAATGGAAGTTCTAAGATCAGAGAAAGATGCACAAGATAACATATCACAGAGCAATTGTCCCATGGATAACCAATAGGGTGAGAGGAGCATACAATTCAGGATCCCGGTACGCCCAAAAATGAAAAAAAATCACATAAAACCAAGAAAGGATGAGGAGATCTGAATGTTTACAAGCGCCAATAGAGGACCAAATATTGGTGGGAGACGATCAAGAATACTCAGGAAGAGGTGAGAGATAACTGTTAATTAGAGGTGGATTGATCCTGGTCTGCAAGGCTCCCGTGGTTACAGAGCGTATCTGCAATGGAATTGCTTGTACAGCGTCCGATTCCAGCTTAATGATACCGGCAGCCGTCCTGACAATGTCGACCTCTGTAGAAGCAGTCCCATTTCTTTGAACTGCTCTAGCAATGGCATCTTGAGTAACTTCGGTCAGTTCACCAACAGTTACGCTCTGGATAGCGGCCTCGCCCTGAAGCGGCACACTGCCACCGCGATCAACATACACTTTCTGTGCGGCTTGAACCACGACATCTTGGGCGGCAGCTGCCAAAACACTCGCTTCATCCTGGCAGTGACCCGATAAGGCCCTATCATAAGCATCCACGGTCTGGTCCAGAACGTGCTTCTGCTTTACGAGGGCTTGCAGACTGTTTTTAGGAGAAGCTGATACCAGCTGTGATTCTGCTTCTTGTGTGACACGTTGAGCTGCAGTCTGCAAAACTCGAATAACGCGGGTATCAGCAGATTCAACAGGGACGGGTATAACACGTGCCCTAGCCCTGTATGAAAATGATATGAACATCTATAAGAATAGCAGAGGATTGAACTGGCGGACTGTTGTGGAGCTTGGAAGAGAGCAGAATCGCTTGTGCTCCGTTTTGGTGGTTCACTTGCCAAGGAAGGTCGACGAGAACGAGAGAAAGAAGTGGCGTCAATAGACGACACAGGGGCTATGGTAATTGTAAACGTGTGCGATAAGTGTCCTTCCTGCCCATCAATCACAAACTAGAAAAGTGGATATGAGTAATAGCTCAGCGAAAGAAAGAAACAGGTTTACATTCGCATCCGCGGTTATAGTGCAATTCTCAGCATCAGATGGTGGTATTCCAGATAGAAGGTCCTCATTCCAAGAAAGCCATGCCGGCAAGCTGGGAGAGCTATAGGTAACTGGCACGTTCTGCCAAGAAGCTTGAGGATCCCAGATACGCGGAGTCCACGACCAGCGCAAACCACAATATGCCACACTCGGAGGAGTTCCCGCAAGCTTTCGCTGGAAGGGTCTAAACTCCCATTTTCCATCCCCGGCCTTCCTGGCTTCTATATTCCAGATGTGATTGCCTTTTGATTTTGCTTTTTTCCCATCCTCGTTGAATCGCAGGATATAAGGTTGATGCCAAAGATAGTTACGAATCTGGCGGATATCACTCAGCACGGTTTATTAAACGCTGAATAGACGTTATTTACCTTCTTCATAGGAATCTTTTCTTCAGGATATCCTTGGCGCGAAAGCTATTCAAATGAGTACGCTGAACTTTGTCCACTTCTTGATATGCAACAACAATGATTCACCTCTTCCAAGAAAGCCATCGTAAATGCTTGAATACGGAATTTGAACGGTCGAAAATCAGGAGATTCATCCAAACGTTGCATCTTCTTGGCCATGAGCGTCTGATGAATTGGCTCCCCTTTAGAATCAGTGGCATCGACTACATCATAGAAAAGTCAACGCAGTAAGGCATTGACCGATATCTAAGTGCGTACGATTTGAACAGATCTTGTTCAGGTACTCAAAAAAGATTCGGTCCACTTCTGATCGATACTCAACGGGAACATCAGACGGTATCGAGGATGACGCCCCTGGATCGTGATTATCACTTGAAGTCTGTGATTCATTGTCAGGTTTTGATATCAATAAAGGCAGTGGTCAAATCCACCTTCTTGTTGGCGGCTGATCTCGAGCGTGATTCACTGGCATCAGAATCATGGTCGTCGTCATTTTCCTCGGGGTCTGACGGAGTGCTTCGAGAGGTAGTTGGTGCAGTACCTGCCATAGTGCTTGAAACCTCGGAGGCTGTTGAGGGAGAGGCCGACGGGCCAGAATGCTCCGAAGGACCAAAATACCAGTTTGATTGTGACTGAGATCTTGAAGCGTAAGGCGTTGGAGGCATATCTTGAGTTTGCTGTGAAGTCGTCAACCAACTAGGCGATTCTTTTGGTGGATAGCTGAAAGAGAATGAATTACTGTAAGCAACTCCAGAACCTGAGCGTGTCATTCGTCCAATAGGCTGGCTGATCACAGGAGGTGAAGCCGTCATCATAGAGGGAGGTATGACGAGGGCTTTGGGTGTATACGTGTCAGGAAGTCGAGCTATGGTCGTATTGACAGGTGCAATTCCCATTGCCTGTATGGGCGAGGTGATAGCGCCCGTAGACAAGGAGTGATGGTGACGTGACGCTAAAATGATTGATTCTGTCCATTGAGAAGCAGATGAGGCACCAGGACCAAAAGTTGGAGGGGAGCCAATTGATGAGCCAATTTTTGGTGGAAACTCGATAGCAGAAGAGGATGGCATAAAAGCCGAGAAATCTGGACACGTACTAGGCTGAAGTGGGGTGAAGGAGGCACGAGGTGGAACAGCACCCCTGAGAGGACTAGAGGCGCGAGATGACGGATTAGAATTCGAATGCGGCAGAGGTGCCACCGGCCGTGTGACGCTACTCTGAGGATGTGCTGATAGTGGTGTGGGATACGTCGGTGATTGTTCAGCCGTAATTGAGACAGAAGAATCAATTTGGGGCAGAGACAAAAGGATGTCTTCTTGAGGTTCTCTTTTGAGAGACTTCACAGCGCGCTCTTCATCTAGCTCGGCTGCGGATCGTTTGCGCGATTGCTCTAATCTAGACATTGACAATTTTTCTAACATCTCAGCGACCTTTGAGATATTGGCCTTGAGCTCATCAACTTTCGATGAAGCTGATTCATCATCATGGTTGCAGATAGCATATCCTGCAGACTCAGCTGTCTGCGCAATTCTTAAAAATGGAACACGAGCCTGTCAATGAGATGAGAGCAGATAAGATTCACATGACTCACTGCTTGAGCAGGGGGACAAGGGAGAGTTGGGGTCCCAGAGCAGAAGGGGAGGTGACTGGCACTGATGGAACAGGTTCTGCGTGGGGGTAGGCACCAGAAAGAGTGTGATGCATAATTTGGGGGAATGGTTGAGGGTTGGTGGGAGGAGAAACCGAGGTGTTGATTCGATTGTGATTTGTCGAAATACCTGTCGGGTCTAGTGCAGATTCTAAAGATGATGACATGCCCATTGCGAATGCAGAATTTGAACTATGTCCCACTGACAGGCCAATGTGCGATTGGGGTGGTGATGGAGACAAGGTGTGGTCAGATGGCGAAAGTTCAAGAGCCATGGGGTTTTCTGAAGCAGGGATCAAGGTAAAGGAGATAGGCTGGGGTGTGAAATTAGGGGGAAATGATACTGTGTGAGCATCAAGGGTGTCCAGAGGAGTGACAAATGTGGAAGTAACAAGCTCAGGCATAGAAACATGCATTGATCGAACGGCAGCATCTATATGGTCTGACTTGTCGAGATATAGCGGGGACTGAAGGAGTTGAGGAGAAAGGGTTTCTGGAAGGGGTGGTGGTGGTGGTATTGGAAGAAAGGCAGGATCGACGACCTGAGAAATTGGAGAGGTGTCCATGGCATTCACAGCATCATCCTGACTATCCTGCACAAATGGAGCAATAGCTAGTGTGGACATTGGTTCGTGGCAGTCACCAGAAGACTTGGAGAGTTTAAATAAGGATCTCAGAGCCTGCGCAGGACCTGTGCCTTCAAGATGTTTGTATTCAAAAAGCAAGAAGGATCAGAAGGAGGAGGAGGCGACGGCCTTACTTACAAGACAAGACAATGCTTGGGACTCAAGCTCCGTTTCGCTGCTTGGGTATTCAAACTGTCACACTGTGTCACGCGTCGATGCAACTCTGTCACCTGCGTACTCAGCTCGATCTCACAGCCCCTGCGTAATTCAATTCAGTTAGTCTTGTCCACGTTGCTGTCCACGTACACACGACACTAGTCACTAGTCACCGTCGTTCATCCAGCCTACCTGTATCACTCGTTACGAACCTTTTCCTCATCATACATGCTTTTAATTGCCGCGATCGTTCATGGACCCTGCATTAGCTGTAATCTAAAAACACGCAAGATAGACGATCACTCCTGAATTCAATCAATCATCCTACCCGCTCCATTTCAACTCCTGCCGACAGCGCTGTCGTATGAAAACTTTATTATCATAACAACTCACCAATGCACCAATCACAAAATCGTTGCTCACTCTTATGTACAGCTAAAAATTGACGTGAAATTGCGTCGAGAAAGCGTGATCAATACCTCCGCCTGCCTGGGCTTCTTGAGCGCTCCCTGTCCCTCCGCCTATCACTATAGTGCATTCAGATGACTGATCAGTGTCTCGAAACGAGCCAAACTGATGGTACTCACTCATATCGCAAAGAAGAATGTCGGTCATGGCCTCGGTCACGATCGCTTCGGTCACGGTCGCGGTAGTCATCACCACGGGACGAACGATGGTCGCGAGATGGCCCCAAAGCCGGACCACCAGGACCCGAGACGGATGCCATCCTAGACTGTTTATTCTTTTCACGCTCTTCCCTAAACGTTTTCAACATGTTCCGGAGTTCGTGATAGCCAAGGTGCATCTACGATGTTTAATACCATCGAATGGTGTAGAGGCTGATCCCACAAACCTTGCCACCAAAGTGATCAGCGAGGCGACGATCTGAATCCAATACCGAAAGATATGCACCGCAGACATCACACACACGCAGCTTTTGATGTCCCGAGGCTCCCGAGGTGTCCGTCAGTTGCTGCAACTCTCGCTATGAACAGCACGGAGTAATTATTGAGAATTTGAGTCTCGATAACCACAAAAGGCTCAGGCTCACCTCCTTGTCTGCCTTTTCACTCTTCAACGCTTCGATGGCTGCCATTTCGCGCATTGACTCCTCTACCTTGCCTTGATCGCCTGTTTCAGAGTATAACTATTTAGCAACATTGACGTAAAAACGCAACAGCCACTAACCGAGTGCTTCAATCTTCTCGGTACCTCCCTGAATAGCGAGTTCAATTTCTGCAATCTCACGCATCTGCAGCACGAGGCAATGGTTATCAGCACATGTCTTGAGTCGTGAAGCGTGAAAACGTTTTCACACCAAATTGGTTGTTTTGGCGTTTTCTTCCGGCGTTTTCTCCAATCGACGATGCGCAGCACTAATTCGTCGATCACATTCAGTTACAAACGAAGTGATATTTTGCTCATATTCGAGTTGGAACTTGTGGAAAATGTTATTATTCGGATCGGCTTCTCTAGCTGCGAGGAATTCGGTCTTGAGGCGTTCTGTATGAGACTTTGGACATGCGCCAAGATCCATTTTCTATAATTGATATTTGAAAGGAATACCGAAACGAGTGTTAGCGCGCTCCTGTATGAGTAATCCCTCTCGACCGCTAATATAGCTAGCTGCCTGTGAACCGTTGATCTCTAACCTCTGGATCTTCATACCCAGACGATTTTCAAAAATTCCGCCGGAGCTTAAAGGCGAGAGGGATAAGAATGAGACCTACCGTGTTTGTGAAGAGTGTATGTGGGCAGGTGCCACATAAGAAATTCTTGCAAACCTTGTCATCCGACCATTGAATATTGGCATTTGCGAGTCCCATTGCCTCTGGTCCCATCATTTGCTATAACACCAGACATGCCACGAGCCAACAACCCAGACAAGACACCCGTTAGCTTTTCCAAGTTTCACGGAAAATCAAGATTTTAAATTATCTACCTCCAAGAGCTTCCTCTGCATCTCAGCTAGCCGTCCCATTGTTTTTCAGGAAGGAAATGATTCGGGACTAGAAGTCAACACAAGATTGCCAGTGTTTATTCCTGTTTGAGAAAAATGATGCTTACTATCATGATGCATGAAATTCTAAATGATCAGATGTACTATATGGGTTGTGTCATAACCATGTACCATTGAGAACGTCCCCGGCTCTCCTATGCCCTCTACCGTGGAAGATCAATCATAGTCATTTATTTTATTGTCGGGTTCCACAAACATTGTGGTGATCTCCCTGAAAATTTCCATGAATCCAGTTCCCAAATAGAAGAAATCTTCTCGTGACTGAATCACTTATTCCGTTCTTATTCACAGCTAACCAATGTCCCCCCACGAATTAGTGTCCTGGAAGGTCAAGAGCGCATTGTTTACACTGGCTCAGGCTTTGTACCGGAAAGAGAAGATCTGAAAATATAGGATAAATTCCTGACCTAAGGTCGGGGAGAGGGCAGGAAAGATAGTTCTTTTTAACGGCTCCAGATGGACGTAAAGAGTTTTTAGAGTATCTTTATGGCGAATTCTTCATGCTTTACTTCACTATCAACGCTATTTACCCAGACACTGTTCTTCCCATGATTAAATGTGCTCCTGTGGCTGATATGCAGTATGTGGATGAATCATATATACATGGAAAGTAATATAGAAGCTGCGAGTCAGCGGTAATTATTGCAGCGAAAACTGCCGAACGAAGTTTTCGAGCACACTGACACTGAGAACGGATTGTTCCTGCATTCTTTTCTTTCTTTCGCTCGACTTAATTTCCTGCCCGACTATCAGTTATAGTGTAAGTAAAATAAAGTGATCCATATTGACTCTGTCTCGCTCTCTTACTATTTAATCATTGACACAGAACCCTGTCTGATCTAATCAATAACTAAATATCAAGTCTTGCCGCAAGGATGAATAAAGATGGATGTAGAACGAGCGCACTTGGACGGTCACAGCGGTGATTCACAGTAATCCACCGAACACTGATCAATGAACTTTCTACAGAATTACCGACAAAAATTCCAGGGGACTTGGCAGCATACTCTCCGAGTGAGGATCATAGTCATCTTTAAAGCAGCCAAAATCTGAATGTCTGTAAGAGTAAACTACGTAGTTTGGAGGCAGACCTGGGCTTCCTCAAGCTCTCCGATGCGCTACCATTCGGATTCTTGTCTGCTGAGTGCGAAGTCCGTGTTAATTTTGAAGAATAGGCAGTTTGAGCCCTTCAAAAGAACCTGCTTGTGTGTGATTTTCAGCTCTTTGTCAATGAGCGTACATCTGCATTGATTTAAGTGTGAGAAAAGTGACGAAAACCGACCCCGACGTATGCTTTCCAAATTTGTCTTCCCATTCTTTGCCTATCCATGAGCTCGATTCAAGAGTTTGCTACACCTCATGCAATACCACTAGATAATCCAGTTGAACATACTTCTCAACCAGGTTTCTTTCTGAGCGGCGTGTTTGGGGAGAAGTGGGTTCACTTACTTACTCCGTTTTCAGTTATTTACAACTTCATACAAACAAGTGCAGCCCATACTTCCAAGCGGGCTTTGGCCTCATGGTGGATATGCTACTGTATTCTGGGCTTCTAGTGAAACTGATGTGATATCTAGGGACTAGGCGTGGGCCTCACTGTGCTTCGTCAGGGATTCGTCTTGGGCACAACAGCTCTTCGGCGGCGCATGCTCGTCTCTCTTGAGATAAGCAACAAAGATCGCTCTTATGAATGGTTTCTAGCTTGGATGTCACATCAAAATCAGCTTGCACAATACAATGCTCGTGTGCCATGGGTTCGAAGCCACCAACTCAGTGTCGAGACTATAGTAGAGCAACGGGAAAATGGTAGTTCTTCTGCTCTTTTTAATCTAGTTGCAGGACCTGGTACCCACTATTTTAAATATCGCGGTGCTTGGATGCAAGTGAGATCTTTCCAGAACCATGTATCTGATCTACACAACTTACGTCCAGCTGACAGATGAAACGTGAGCGCGAAACGCGGTCAATGCAACTCATGTCAGGAGTACCTTGGGAGACAGTCACACTAACGGCACTGACTCGCGATCGCTCTCTTTTTCCCCACCTGCTCACGGAAGCGAGAGATCTTGCTGTGCGTGGTAATGAAGGGAAGCTTGTGATTCATACCGCATGGGGTATCGAATGGAAGCCATTTGGGCAGCCAAGACGGAAGCGGCCGCTTCGGAGTGTTGTACTCGAGCCTGGCGTTTCAGACAGGATAGAAACCGACATTAAGGCATTTCTCGATCGGCGCCAATGGTATGCGGACAGAGGCAAGTAAGCACATTCCATTGAACCACTTGTTTGTATTCATATACATCTGACTTTCAGGTATCCCTTACCGCCGAGGCTATTTACTTCATGGCCCGCCTGGCTCCGGTAAAACTTCCTTCATTCAAGCATTGGCTGGCTCTCTCTCATACGACATATGCCTGCTCAACTTATCGGAACGAGGGCTTACTGATGACAAACTTTTTCATCTACTGTCCAATGCCCCGGAACGAAGCTTTGTGCTGATTGAAGATATTGATGCCGCATTCAATAAACGTGTACAAACGTCCGAAGACGGGTAAGCCACGGAGACATCATCACTGATTCCTTATTAATACTGAAGGGCAGTTATCAATCTTCTATCACATTCTCAGGTTTCCTGAATGCTCTCGATGGTGTAGCATCTGGTGAAGAACGCATCATCTTTATGACTACCAATCATATTGAGAGGCTCGATCCTGCACTCATTCGCCCTGGAAGAGTGGACTCAGCACACCTCATCGACGACGCAAGTCCAGCACAGGCGCAGTTGCTTTTTAATCGCTTTTACGGTGGCTCTCTTAAGGTTACCGGACTATCGGACGATATAATACAAGCAATGGGTATTAAGCTCCATGATATGGTCTCGGAGGAATTAAAAACTGGTAGGAGAGTAAGCATGGCCGCTTTACAAGGTCACTTTATTCGCCACGAAGCAAAAGATGCCCTAGATAAATGCCGTGACTTGTTCACTCGTTGATAGTCTGAGTTCATATGATATATTGTCCAGTAATTAGAGACTTTAAGATCAAGGGAACATTACTAGTTGCAACTGTAGGACTTCAGAAAACTGGCTTGCGCTTCCGTCCCGTGTACTTGGAGTCTCGGGGAACATCTTCCTTCCCTCTCTTTCTGTAGAGCTAATGTGCACGTTTTGTGAGAGTTGCCTGTGGCTGCCATGTGAGGACTCACCTCTTTCTTCTTCAGAATCCAATCTTTATCCTTAATGCTCTTCCGCTTCCCATTTTTTGTTCTCAATCTTTCTCTCTCTCTCCGCTTCTCAAACAGTGCTTTACCGTCTTCCTCTTCTTCCACTTCCAACCCCTTTGGCATCTCCTGCTGCCCCCCTCCCCCTCCAACAAATAGACACAGGAAAACTTTCTTTGCCTTTCTGGAATTTGGATAATCTACGACAATACCACCGCCAAAACCGGCCTTTTGCGCAACGGAAGTGATTAGTTGAATTTGATCATCTGATGAGGGATAGAATTGGAACACAGCACGCGAGGGATTGCGGAGCGCAGAGTGAAGGGTTGTGAAGAAACGGTGAAGTCGATGAGGTGGAGAAGAAGTTGGGTGGGATGTTTCAGCATTGAGCAGCCACTGTAGGACTGATATACTGAAATGCCAACCATTTTTCAGTCGGTAACTCGTATATGTAACAATTTCTGATCCACCAACCTAATAGCACCATCGAAACTTCCCGGTCGGAAACCCAGGCCTTGCCCGATGTCTTGCAGAAATAGGTCACCCTCAACCTCTCTCTCTAACGCAACCTCTGTGTATATTTCCTTAGATCATCCTCAATACGAAGACGAAAGAGAGAGAGACTAACCCAACATGCTTGGAGCGATATCCACGCCTACCCAGTTGTACCCCTCCTCATCCAAGATTTCACCTGACAATCCAGAGCCACAGCCGACATCGAGCAAGAATGCGGACTTTTCTGGTGGTAGGTTCAGTAGTTCAAGAGCTCTGTATGTCATGTCTGCTTGAATTTGTTGGTTTCGGGAGCTTCGCTGGGATTAGGATCATGTTGGAAAGGCCGCTATTGTTAAAGAACGTACTTTTGAGTGTACTTTTTGGCCTCCGAGTCGCCATAGTACTATGTTCTAGGTATTAGAGTATTCGGAAGTGTAATTTGAGCTCCTACGATTTCTGGTGGGGACACAAGCTCTGGTCTTGACATTTCGATTAATGGAATGAGAATCGAAAATTATTTTATCGTCAATTTACGGTAATCAGAAAAAGTCCGGGAGCCAAAGCTCCAAGATCACTGCTCGATCACTACTCCTCCTCCTTTCAACATTTCAGTCTGACCTGCCGACTTGTGCAGTCATTTGCATGATCCTTATCAAGTAGTGTTCATTGTTTAAAGATCGCCTACATTCTTTAAAAAATCATGAATTAATCATCTCCGACAGGAACCTCTTCCTCTAAGTACTTGACTAGTCGTACACGAATTTCGGTGCTTTCGTCACCGCGAAGGACATCGGATATGAATTCTGCTTGCACTTGCATTTGTATCTGGAAGTAACGACTGATATGTTTAATTTCGTGAGGTTGAGGGAAGAACCTACCATCTCCAGCGCGCCCCGGATGACACCGCACAAGACATTGCTGAACCATAACCCTCCATCCAATGCCTCGTCCGGAAGCTCTACGAATTCTGCCAATGGATTCTCATCTAATATCAGAGTGAAACATGACCCTGCTGGTTGGCTGCTGGTCGAATCTGGCCTGGATGTCGTTGGTTGCAAAGAGACACCATGGGAGATGATTGGGGTTATATTCAAGAACGCTTTAAAACCAACCTAGACACATATTCACTTGTAAACTTGGTGCACAGCTTATTAGGACTGTGAGATTTCACCTTGGCGATCACTTCGCCTGTTTCTCTAAAATCAGTACATCTCCCTAGATTCGACTTGGCAAGGAAGTCTTCGATCAGGCGAGTACCGATATTGTAGCCCATCTTTTCCAATTCTTTGTTTACTTCATTATAGTCCTCGTAGTCCTGAATGAGTTGGACAACTAAGGCCCCATATGTGAGGGCAAACAGCTCTGCATTCTACGTGAGTTAGATGAAAGAAGACCAAGGGCCAAGAAAGTCTGTACAATCTTCTCTGTCCGGTTTTTCCAGAGCTCCTCGCCGATAATTTTGTAGTTCTTGGTCGCCATGGACAGAGCGAGGAAGGGTTGTCACACGCGCGATAAATTAGTCGTGTTGTAACTCAAAATACATAAACATTCTATGTAATGTCATAGCAAAAGAGATGTCAGCAAAGAAGGGATTGCGGAGTGCACAGCATGAGACCAAAAATCAATAACGGTCCAACTGATTGAGTTTCTTAGCCGTCTTGGCATTGTTCTGGGTGTTTTGCCCTCTGACCGGGAGATGCATGGCGTGTCGTTTGCCAACATAGCTTCCGATCATCCTCTGGTGGGCAATGTTCTCCCGTATCTCTCTCCTCAGCTCGGACTCGACCTTGAGGTTCTTCATTGGTTCAACATAGGGTTTCTTTTGCGGATTGCGCGGTAGAGGCGAAGTCTTCCTCCGCCTTTCCATTTCTTCCCACTTTTGGGAGAAATTGGCCTGAATCTCCTGGATGGGCGTGGACGGAGGTGGTGCAACATAGTTTGGGTGGGCAAGGGGATACTTGGGGAGTGGTGGCGCCGTTGCAGGTGAGGAAAGGAAGGAGGCTAGTGCAGTGACTTGCAGGGGAGTCAAGTCCTTGATCCTTGCACGATCGTGAATTTGGAAACGCGCACAAAGGCGATGGGCCGTTTTGAGGCCGACGCCATAGAATTGAATGAGAGCAACCTGAGCAGATGAAATAAATATCTTGCCATTTTATGGAGGAGTAGGACGTACTCTTGCAAGACACTGGTCTCTAAGCTGTACACCAAGGACATGCATCGTGCGCCGTAAAAAGGCCTTGTCACGGTGTGACTCGTGTCACATTCGCACTCAAACCTCAATGGCTTCCAACAAAATGGAAGGCCGCAGAGAGGATGCACTCGTCAAACAGCGTCTCCAAGCTAGAGAAGAATATGAACGCCAAAAGCAAAATCTCATCAATGAAACCGAAAAGGCTCGCCCCTCTGCCAATAGGTTTGTTGGGCAGAATGACTCCATGGAAGAGTCACTCAAGAATAGCACTGTTGGACTGGTCAAACTAGAAGACTTCCAGCAAAGACGCAAAGAGCTTGAGGAGCAGAAAGTCAGAGAGGCTGCACGTAGCAATGAGCTCAAGTATGTCACCATTTTCCTTTCATGTCCTCTCCTCTTCTTGCGCCAGTGTATGTCACTAATAGTGTATGGAGGATATGTTTAGGGATAGCACGAGAAAAAGTAAGAAGCGTAAAAAGAAGACAAAGGCAACATTATCTTTTGCCTTAGACGACGAAGAAGTGGACGTTGACGAACTCTCCCGAGAAGAATCCTTCAAGGAAAGGGACGAGAATGAAGATACTCCCCTAACCAAACGTAGTCGCTCTCACAAGAATCCTGACGTGGATACCTCTTTTCTACCGGATCGGGAACGTGAAGAAGCGGAACGTCGTGAACGCGAGCGGCTCAGACTTGAATGGCTTGCGAGACAGGACACTATGAAGAAGGAAGATATCGAAATTACCTATTCCTACTGGGATGGCAGTGGACATAGAAAAAGTGTTATGGTAAGTCACCTGTACTCGCCCACTCTTCCTGTTGCCACTGCTCTCCTATCCAGTGCAAGAAAGGGGACGACATTGCAAATTTCCTTGAAAAATGCCGCCAACAGTTTCCAGAATTGCGAGGCATCAGTGTCGATAACTTGATGTACATCAAGGTGTGTTTGCATCCGCTTTATGATACGACCGTCGTAACATCTGCCGCAGGAGGATCTTATTATACCACACGTACGCCTTCATTCCCTTATAGATGACGTTGACCAAGGTTTGTTTTCCTCCCAGCATTATACCTTTTATGACTTCATAGTCAACAAGGCTAGGGGAAAGTCAGGCCCTCTATTCAACTTTGATGTACATGATGATGTCCGGCTTCTTGCTGATGCTACGAAGGAGAAAGACGAGTCGCATGCCGGTAAAGTGGTGGAAAGAGGTTGGTATCAGCGTAATAAACATATATTTCCTGCGTCACGTTGGGAGGTATGAATATCGATCTCTTCCCTTTCGATGTCATGTTCAAAACACTGCTTCCAGGTTTTTGACCCCGAAAAGAATTATGGAGAATACACTATTCACTAAACAGATAATCTATATATCCTCCGTGTAATTCATTCGGGTTTTATTTTGTTGACCACGACACCACCCCTCTTGTGCTATTGGCTATTGTAGACGTAGACAATGTTTTCGGGTGATCCAATTCAAAAAATGAATATTAGATATTTACGACGCCAGCAGGATTCGAACCTACGCCCTCAAAGAGGAACAGATTTCTAATCTGTCGCCGTAACCACTTGGCTATAGCGCCTATAAATTTACTTTCTGATTT
>Ga0157367_1000301_pt1 | contig 25486 bp, 22 predicted proteins | sample AttbisABBM2_FD_113142 | JGI IMG/M metagenome (GOLD analysis project Ga0157367, IMG submission 113142) | Fungus gardens microbial communities from leaf cutter ant in Botucatu, State of São Paulo, Brazil - Atta bisphaerica ABBM2 | ecosystem: Host-associated > Fungi > Mycelium > Unclassified ... | reverse complement strand
CGAGCAGCTTTTTACTTAAATGCGTCGATATACATTTAAAGTTCTGATAAGGTAATTCATCTGAAGCTGTTGTCAAAAAATAGGTATATATACTTGTTTAATGCAAACAGCTTCTTTTTTTCTGTTTTAGCTAAGCCAAAGAAATTGTTCAAGGATAATTATGCTAGCACTAGAGCCTCAACATATTCATATGAATCAACATGCTGTTGATAAAACACATGCATTAAAGTGTCTAGTCGATATATTAGAAAAAGATGGGTTAGTTACACCTGAATATATAACAGGACTTGTCAATCGTGAGCAACAAAGTGCGACTTATTTAGGCCAAGGTATTGCTATTCCCCATGGTACTCCTCAATCACGTGAATATATTTTAAAAACAGGTATTCGCTTAGCTCATTTCCCGGAAGGAGTGATTTGGGATGGAGAAAATAAAATCTATTTAGCTGTCGTGATTGCAGCAAAATCTGATGAACATTTACAAGTATTGCAAATTCTTACTCGTGCATTAATGCATGATGTGAGTGAACAAGTCAAAAATGCTTCAAAGCCTGAACAAATTATTGAATTACTACAAGCTCAGCCATTATCTTTAGCGCTTCATGAAAATCTCATTCAAACCGAAATCGATGCGCAAGATATCGAAGACTTATTTTGGGCAGCCTCCCAAACGCTCAAAAAACATAGTTTTGTAAAATGTGGTTTCTTAAGCTCACTTGATCCAGAACAAGCCATTCAATTACAGGATCAAATTTGGTCTATTTCAAGTCATCACTTTGTTCAGCAACCTGCTATTAGCATTATTAAGCCCTCAAAGACTTTAGAGCTAAATGGTAAAAAGCTAAATACTCTGGTTTGTATTGCAGCAAATGACCAGCTCGATAATGAAAGATTTAATCGTTTAATTGATATTTTGTTCAATCCAGAGCAAGTTGCCGAGCTAGACAAGACTCAAACTCCAAATGAAATTGCAAAAATTATTGGTGCTGATGTTATTCCAGACTGGCCTCAACGCTCAGTTGTATTAGCAAATGCACACGGCTTACATGCTCGACCAGCTACACATTTAGTCAATCTCACCAAAACCTTTCAAGGCGACATTCAGGTTGCTGTCGATGATGGTAGTTTTGTTTCTGCGAAAAGTTTGACTCGCCTTTTAGCTTTAGGCTGTAAACGTGGCCAAACTCTACGTTTTATTGCAGAGCCAGAAACTGATGCAGTGAATGGCCTAGATAAAGTGGTTTTTGCAGTACAGCAAGGCTTGGGTGAGGAAGTTGAGGCAATACCAGTAACTAGCGAAGTACCTGAGCAACCCCCTGCACAAACTATAATGTCTCATGCTACAGCATTTGGTAACAATACAGGAATCGCTGCATCTAGCGGTTTAGCTTTTGGGCCAGTACATGTCATTAAACCCAAGGTTTATCAATATGAACGTATGGGTTTAAGTGTAAAAGCTGAGAAAGAAAATTTAGATATTGCATTACATGCTGTAAAAAACAATATTCACCAAGTCATTGCTAAAGCTGAAGCTTCTGAAATTAAACAAATCTTTCAAGCTCACTTAGAGATGCTCGATGACCCTGATTTGATTAACGGTGTATATCTAAAAATTAATCAGAATTTATCAGCACCAGCCGCTTGGCATGAGCATATTGAAGCTGCTGCTAAAGCACAAGAAGCTCTACCAGACCGCTTACTCGCTGAACGTGCAACAGACTTACGTGATATTGGTGACCGAGTCTTAACACAACTATGTGGTGAAGTAGTTATTGAAGAGCCTAAAGAGCCTTATATTTTAATCATGCATGATGTTGGGCCAAGCGATGTCGCTCGTCTCAACAAAGACCGTGTTGCGGGCATTTTGACTGCTATAGGCGGGGCAAGTGCACATAGTGCGATTGTGGCACGTGCTTTAGGAATTCCAGCTATTGTTGGTGCTGGTGAACAAGTCTTGGAAATTGATCATAAAAGCACCCTACTCATTAATGGTGACACGGGGACTTTTGTTTTAAATCCAGATACGGCGCAAATCGAACAAGCAAAGCAAGAGCGTGAACAACAACGTCAAATTCGTGAAGAAGCTGAACGTCATAGCCAAGAGCCTGCCATTACTTTAGATCAACATCAGATCGAAATTGCTGCAAATTTAGGTAAAGTTCAAGCAACAGCACAAGCAGTAGAATGTGGTGCAGAAGCCATTGGCTTACTACGAACTGAACTTGTGTTTATGTCTCATAGCAGTGCACCAAATGAGACTGTTCAAGAAGCTGACTACCGAGTGGTATTAGATGCACTTGCAGGCCGTCCACTTGTAGTACGTACATTAGACGTAGGTGGTGATAAACCTTTGCCTTACCTACCAATTGCTGAAGAAGAAAACCCATTCTTAGGATTAAGGGGAATTCGTTTAACCTTAAGACGTCCTGAGCTTTTAAAACAGCAATTAACTGCTTTATTAAAAGCATCTGATAATCGTCCATTACGAATCATGTTTCCTATGATTGGACGTGTTGAAGAATGGCGTGCTGCAAAAGCGATTCTTGATGAAGTAAAAGCTCAACATCCATGTGACAATTTACAAGTCGGCATTATGATTGAAGTTCCTTCTGCTGCTTTACTTGCACCAATTCTTGCACAAGAAGTCGACTTTTTCAGTATCGGTACAAATGATCTGACCCAATATACTTTAGCAATTGACCGAGGCCACCCAATCCTCTCAGCTGAAGCAGACGGATTGCATCCAAGTATTCTCAATTTGATTGATCAAACTGTGAAGGCTGCACACAAACACGGTAAATGGGTAGGAATCTGTGGTGAGCTTGCAGCAGATCCAAAAGCCGTACCTATTCTCATGGGATTAGGCGTAGATGAGCTCAGCATGTCACCAAATAGCATTCCATTGGTAAAAGCTCAAATTCGTACACTAAACTACAGCCATGCTCAAAAACTTGCGCAACAAGCTTTAGCGTGTGATAGCGCTCCTGCTGTACGTCAACTATCTGAACAAGACTTATAAATTGGGAATAGTGATGGCTAAAATTTTAACAGTTACTTTAAATCCTGCGATTGATGTAACCATACAACTAAATGAGTTACAGATAGGTGAAGTAAACCGACAAGAATCGGTAGAAGTTCATGCAGCTGGGAAAGGTCTTAATGTTGCTCAGGTATTAAAAGACCTAGGACATGATGTAATCGTAACTGGTTTTTTAGGTGAGCATAATCGACAAATTTTCGATACACACTTTACCCAAGCTCAATTTCAACCTGAGTTCATTTATATTGATGGTGAAACACGCCAAAATATAAAGATTGCTGAGCACTCTGGGCGGATGACCGATTTAAACGGTAAGGGTTTCTTTGTTTCTGAAGTAGACAAACAAAGCCTTTTTAATAAGATCGAAGCTCTTTTACCACAAGTTGAGGTGGTTGCAATAGCTGGTAGCCTACCTCAGGGTTTTAGTATTGATGAGCTACAACAGCTTATTCAAATTATCAAAAAGCAAAATAAAAAAGTTGCACTAGATACAAGTGGTAAAGCATTGGTTGCTGCAATTGCAAGTCAACCTTGGATGATTAAACCTAATACTGATGAGCTAGTAGAAAGTTATCAGTGTTCTGCAACAAGCTATGCCGAACAAAGAAAACTTTTTGAAAGCTTAGCTGACATTGAGCATGTGGTGATTTCAATGGGTGAAGATGGCGTAAATTGGCTGCATGATGCTCACCCCTTACATGCTCAAGCACCAAAAGTTATTGTAAAAAGTACAGTCGGTGCTGGTGACTCCCTCTTAGCAGGCATGATCCATGGACTTGTAAGCCAACTTTCTCCTGAAGAAACTTTAAAAACTGCAACAGCAATTGCAAGCCATGCTGTAACGCAAATTGGTTTTCGAATCCCTACTCCCGAGGTTCTAGATCAATTAAAAGCACAAACTACTATCAATTCATTGAGTGAATCTGATGCAAACTGCTAAACATTTATTATTTGTCACTAATAGCCCGCAACAGCAAATCAATGCTTTGATTTTAGCTCGTAAACTTGCTTTAGTCGCAACACAGCGTGGATATAAAAATAGCGTTATTTCACTCGATGAATTTGAATCAAGTGATGACTTTGATCATGTTGTTATTATTGGACAACAGCCTAAAAACCTAAATATTTTTGGGCAAAGCGCTTTATCGTTAGTATCTATTGAAGATATTAAACATGATGCAGATCATGCACTTTTAACGGCGCTTGAACATTCGAAACCTGCAAATGAATGGGATCAAAAACCTAAACAAGCATCTAATACAGCGACTCACTTTGTTGCAATTACTGCTTGTCCAACTGGGGTTGCTCATACTTTTATGGCAGCTGAAGCATTACAGCAAGGTGCAGAAAAACTTGGCTATCAAATTGATGTAGAAACTCAAGGTTCTGTGGGTGCAAAAAATATTTTATCAGCCCAAGCCATTGCTGATGCAGATATTGTTATTTTAGCTACTGACATTGAAGTGAACACAGACCGTTTTGTAGGCAAACGTGTTTATCGATGCAGTACTGGCTTTGCCTTAAAACAAACCGACAAGGCATTTGCAGAGGCAATTGCGAATGCTCAAGTTTTAGAACAAGGCAAACAGCAAGCTACTACAGAAAATAAAGATAAAGCTGAAAAAGTTGGTGTGTATAAACACTTATTAACCGGTGTTTCTTATATGCTGCCTATGGTTGTTGCCGGTGGTTTGTTAATTGCTCTTTCTTTATGTTTTGGTCTGAATGCAGCAGAACAAGCTGGTAGCCTACCAGCCATATTAAAACAGATTGGTGCAGCAGCCTTTACACTAATGGTACCAATGCTATCAGGTTACATTGCATATTCCATTGCAGACCGCCCTGGCCTTGCACCTGGTTTAATTGGTGGGTTATTGGCAGCACAGCTACAAGCAGGATTTTTAGGAGGCATTGTTTCTGGCTTCCTTGCTGGTTATATCGCGTTATTTATTGCCAAAAAAGTTAAATTACCAACCAGCTTAGAAGCACTTAAACCTATTTTGATTATTCCCTTACTCGGAACACTATCTGTTGGTCTCATTATGTTCTACGTGGTTGGCCAACCTGTAGCACATATTTTTGAGTTAATGAAAGATTTCCTCAACAACATGGGCACTACAAACGCCGTATTAATGGGAATTATTCTGGCAAGTATGATGTGTATTGATTTAGGTGGTCCAATTAATAAAGCTGCTTATGCTTTTACAGTCGGTTTACTTACAACCAATACTTACATGCCAATGGCAGCCACCATGGCCGGCGGAATGGTTCCTGCAATAGGTATGGCAATCGCAACCTTCCTCGCTAGAAATAAATTTAGTACAGGTGAAAAAGATGCAGGTAAAGCTGCTTTCGTGCTTGGTTTATGCTTTATTTCAGAAGGTGCAATTCCATTTGCAGCAAAAGATCCAATGCGTGTTATTCCAACTTGTATTTTAGGTGGTGCAGTTACTGGTGCATTGGTGGCTTTATTTCACTGTGAACTTGTTACCCCACACGGCGGTGTATTTGTACTTCTGATTCCGAATGCAATCAATCATGCATGGTTGTATCTTGCAGCTATTGCTGCGGGCAGCATCGTAACGGGTGTAAGTTATGCCATCATTAAGAAGAACCAAGAAGAAAAGTTATTACCGAATACATAGCTTATAAAAGGGAGAATTAATATTCTCCCTTTTTATTTCTTAGATTATTTATTAATTTGAATCGCACGTGCCATAACTTGTTCAGGAATATCTTGAGCTAATATCACTGCAAGAGTTGGCTTTTGATTAGATTCTTCTTTTAAGTTCTGAGCTTCTAAAACTACATTGACATCTTTTGGAGCTAATCTATACATCGCTCCGGTAAATGGATCTACAATTAAAATTCCAATTAAGCCGCCAAAAAGAATATTACCAAAATACCAACCACTAAGTGTTCCTGTTACTTCTACAGTTTTAGTTTGATAACCAGCTTTACTAAAAGTTACTTCATATTTTTCAGGCTTAAAGTACCCAGCTCCTTTTTTCAAACTAACAGTAACAGGTGTTTGGCCAGTATGTATTTTCTTTCCTTTTCTATTTTTAATTTCAATAGAAGCTGACTCTGGCACACTTGTAAAGGTAACTACTTGCGAAGACCCAGTTATAATACTCGCACAGCCATTTAAACCTAAAGTAAAAGCCAATACAGAAGTAACTAATATTTTTTTCATGATTAATACGCAAAAATTTTCATTTCTCATTTGAACGCGCACCACACCAAAAACAAACAAAAAAACAACAATAGTGCAAAACTTAATAGTTCAACAATTAATCTAATATTCAAGTTAAACAAATAATAAAAAAGTTAAAAAATCAAAATTCTTAAGAAAAGTTAAAAAACTTCTATTTTTCAATTAATTATTTAAGATAAATTTTAATAGTTTAGATTAAAAGATGAATTATATTAAATGTATGGTAAATTTCCACTTTTCAAAAACCACATAAGAAGTTGATTAAAATAAATATTTTTACATAAAATGGATTTATTTTTTATAGTTATGACTTTGTAGACAAAAAATTTTTATAGAAATGTCACGTTCAAAACATATTTTTTTTTCTAGGATTCTCATGCAAAGAAGTATCGTTCATTTTACGAACAAGCGAGTAGTCAAGTTCAAATAAACGGTAAGAAATAAGTTTTATCAGAATAGTAAAATTTATAGTTTGTTCTTATTAAATCAAACGATATAAATTTTGCTCATGACTTAAAGTCCTGATATAACTTGCTTAGTGAAACTATATTTTTCAACTATTAAAATGAGTTTCATAAAATGCGATCCACCAAGGTATGGGGAAAAGTCAATGACAAAGAAGTATGCGCGTTTTTTACCAACAACAGAATCTTTCACTCTTGAAGATTTTCCTTATTATTGGATTACCCAAGTCCATGCTCAATATGTTCAAAATATTGATAATGCTCTTAAAAAATATGGCTTAGATAATTCTCGTCGACGCACTATGCTTGCGCTAAGCAGTAAACCCCATGCTAGTGTATCTGAATTATCCGACATGATTATTTCAAAGATGTCGACTACAACTAAGATTGTTTACCGTTTAAAAGATGAAGGCCTAGTAGAAACATACTCTTGTCAAACCGATGGCCGGATTACACGTGTATATCTTACTGAACGTGGTATAGAAATGATTGCTAAAATTAATGACTTAACCAGCGTCGTACTTGAGCAATCATTTGAGGGGATCACTCCTCTACAACTAGAAAAAATGATGGAAAGCTTAAAAATGCTTTTAAAAAATCTATCTCGGTAACTATCGTATCTTTTTTCAAATATGTTTAAATCTCAAGCTCTCTATGAGAGCTTTTTTATTTACTACGCATAAGTAAAAATATAGTCCTCAGAAAGTAGTCAATTGAACACTAAGCTTGTTGACTTGTTCTCCCAACTCCAGTAGAAACTTTCTTTTCATGTCTACATTGTAATTTTAGGAAAAAATGGCTAAAAGAAAATATAAAAGTGATAAGTTTCAGGTACGTCGTATTAACCGCCAATGGTGGGTACTGGAAAAAGATTTAGAAACTCATCGCTATTCTAAACATGAACAGGTCGCTACAAAAACCTTAGCTAATAATTATGCAGATGATTATATAGAGCAATACTATATGAATCTCTATATTCAGCAGCAGTTAAAAAAACCGGAAACAACATAAAAAGCCTTCATGGCTTTTTTTATTTATAATTCAATATATTACTAAATATTTAAATAATAAAATTTTGCCATAAAAAAAACCTACATCTTGGGGAAAATGTAGGCTATAAAATGCACAAAAAGGAAATATATATCCTTTTTGACGAAAATAATTTTACGACAACCTAAGCCCTTATTTTATATTACTTTTGTAAAGTTAATAGTAGTTATTGTATTATCACTTAATAATTTAAATTGATTCTTTATATAAATTTTTCTAAGAAAAATATTTAAAACAATTTATTTTTGACCTGTTAAAATATTTTATTTGCACTCAATCCTTCTATTTTCAAATTATAAACAACTGTTTTAACAAGTTTTTTACAAAAATAAGCATAATTTTTTTAAGTTAAAACTCTATTTTTTTTAATCTTCATTAAATTAAAAGTTAATAAATAACATATGCATAGATGAGTAATAGAAATTTTATTTTCGTAATTCCTTTATTTAAGTCTAAAAAATAATCAAATATTAAATTTTTATAGCTTTTGCACTTACTACACAACTATTACAATACAGATTATAAATAGTTTAACTCTTCAGCAATTTTTAGGCATGTTATGACTTCAATGTCGAACACTACCCAAAAGCACTTTATTGTTGAGCAGATTCCTCTACCGACGTGGGTCAGTGACGAAAAAGGCTTAATTTTATATTGCAATATGGAGTGTACAAAATACTGGCGCGATACATCCCCTCCATTGTTACAACAATGGTTAGATTTCGTGCACCCTGCTGATTTAGAAGAAGTCAAAAATAAATGGTTAGATGCAATACGTATTCAATCAAGAGTTGAAATTAAATGCCGTCTTTTACATAAAGGCCTCTACTATCGATGGTGCAAACTTTCTATTCAACTATCGAAATATCATGAATCTTCCCAAGAAAATGAATGGTTCATTAGCTTTTTAGATATTGACCAAGACATTCAAGAACAACAAAGCTTACGCAAAGATATCGATATACAGAATCAAATGCTCGATATTAGTGTCGACTGTATTAAGGTATTAAATACAGATGGCACAGTATCACATATGAATAAATCAGGATGTCTTGCTTTAGGTGTCCCTGTAAATGAAAAAAATTTCGGTATGAGATGGTTAGATCTTTTACCATCACATATACGTAAACGTGGAAGAGTCGCCTTAAAAAAAGCCTTACAAGGCAAAGTAGCCCGATTCGCTGGCATGAGTTGTTTACCAAACCAAGATCCTGAATATTGGGATAATATGCTGACCCCAATTCAACACACAAACGGCGAAATTATTCAAATATTGTGTGTTTCTCGAAATGTCACTCAACAATATCTCACTGAAAACCGACTAAGAGATATTAGTGAAAGAGATGAACTTACCGGATTATTTAATAGACGCTCATTTAAGCTTCAACTAAAACGTACCCTAGCCTACTCTAGAGAAACTCAAACAAGTGTTGGCTTACTTTTAATTGATTTAGATCATTTTAAGCATATTAATGACACCATAGGCCATAGCGCTGGTGACCACTTATTAAAAATCCTGTCTAAACGTTTTAATCAGTGCGTAGACCATGAACGGTGCTCTGTTGCTAGATTAGGTGGCGATGAATTTGCAGTTATTGTTAGCCATTTAAAAAATGAAAGTGATGTTCAAGGTCTTGCAGAAGTATTACTTCAACAGCTCAATCAGCCGATTACATATGCAGGAAATGTGTTAAATGGTGGCATGAGCATTGGGTCTGCCATTTACCCTCAAGATGCAGTTGATCAATCCAGCTTACTAAGCTGTGCAGATATGGCTCTACATGACTTAAAAGCTCGAGGACGTGGCGGTATACGTATGTATAACCCAAGTATGATGCAGTTAACGGAAGCAATTGCCTCTCAACTTAATATTGCTCGTCAACTTATTCGCCACCACACCATTCAACCTTACTATCAGCCTAAAGTTGATTTAAAAACTCATGCAGTAGTGGGCTTCGAAGCATTACTTCGTTGGCACACGACTTCAGCCCAAAGAGGATTACCCTCTCAAATTGCTGAGGCTTTTAAAGATTATGATTTAGCAAGTAAAATTGGTGAAATTATGCAGCAGCAAGTGTTGCATGATATTGCTAAGTGGATAAAGTTAGGCTTTAACCCACTTCCTGTTTCTTTAAATGCTGCGCCTGTTGAGTTTTTAAGAGATAACTATGCTGAACGTCTATTAAAAAAGATCAATCAACTTGAAATTCCTACACATTTAATTGAAATAGAAGTCACTGAGCATATGCTTGGAGACCGTGGTTCCGAATATGTTATACGCGCACTGACTAAACTCAAGCAACATGGTGTACGGATTGCTTTAGATGATTTTGGAACAGGATTCTCTTCTTTAACGCATATACGTGATTATCCTATTGATTGCTTAAAAGTCGATTGTAGCTTTATACAAAAGATGCAACATGACCCATCAATTTATGCAATTGTTCAGGCCATTGGTTTACTTGCTCCAAATTTATCGCTAGGACTTATCGCAGAAGGTATTGAAACGCCAGAACAAGAAGAGTTACTACTCCAATTTGGATATAATGTAGGACAAGGCTTTTTGTTTGAACCAGCTATTGATGCAAATCAGGTGATGTCTATTCTTAAACAAGGCCAAGCCTATTTCGAAAGTCATTATTCTATGAGTTAATCAGAATATTTAACTCAAATAGCTGTTCAATTTTTCACACTAAAAGCACAATATAAATTATTAAAATTGGCGATAATACAATCATAACGATAACAAACTTAGCTTTTTACCTATAAATATTGTCAAAAGACAATAAGGAGCAATATATGAGTTACCACCATATTTTAGTTCCAGTCGATGGTTCTCCTACTTCACTTATTGCTGTTAATCATGCTGCAAGCCTTGCTAAAGCTTTTAATAGTAAAGTCACTTTAGTTTATGCGCTCACTATTGATCCTTTTATTTCGGTTGAAATTATTGATAGTACAGAAATTGCACAAGATTACTTTAATAAAGCGAGAGCTTCGATTCAGGGCATTTTAGACCAAGCCAAAGAACAATTTAGCCAACACGGAATTTCTGTCGAAACAAAAATTGTTGAAGGTCAGACAATTCATACAGAAATCATTAAAGCAGCAACTGAACTAAAAGCTGATTTATTAGTGATTGGTTCTCATGGGCGAAAAGGCTTTAAAAAGTTCTTCTTGGGAAGTGTGACTCAAGCGCTGTTAGGAGAAATCCATATTCCTGTATTAGTCGTTAATGAGTAAATCTTAAATTGAATAAAAACCCAGCTATATGAGCTGGGTTTTTCAAATAAATTACTTGGCTTTATAGGTAAATTTAATTAAAGAACCCGGATTTTCTAAAGTGTTAGTTACAGAGCCGTTATCTTTTTGTACATTCCCAGACGTATCAGTCAATACATATAAGACATTGCCCTCTGGACTTGCAATGACGTCACGGTAGCGATTATTGCTTTTAAACATCGGGATCGCATCATCTAAAGTTGTACTATACGTTGGATCTAGCTTAATACGGAAAATAACACCGCGTTTTAAAGATGGTACCAATAATGTATTTTCCCATCCTTGAATCGCTTTTTTACCACCCGTGTATACATATGCCGATGATGGTGCAACTGTTGGCCAACAAACATAAGTCATATCACCACACGTTGGATCGTTATAGTTATATGTATCTTGCACGGTATATAGCGTTTTTAACGGTGGTACAAAGTTTTTGCCTGTCCATTCAGACTCTTTAGTAACAGGTACACCAGCCGCTACTTTTACACCATTTTGGCCTAAATCTTTAATTTGTGATTTGTTGGTTGCAGCCGAATAATTGGCATAGGCATAGCCACTGTCATCTTTATATCCGGCTACATTTGGCCAACCATAGTTCCCACCTTTTAAAATGAGATTAATTTCATCATCAGAATTTGGACCTTGCTCAGACTGCAAAAGCTTTCCATTAGGAGCAAAGGCCAGACCTTGTGGATTACGGTGTCCTAATGTGTAAATATGACTAACAACACCGTTAAAGCTTGGGTTGTCTTTAGGAATACTTCCATCAAGATTTAAGCGTAATACCTTGCCCATATATGTATGATAATCTTTGCTATTCAGCTCTTGTTGAGTTGGGGTGTGCTGCGCCTGATTTGGTAAAAATAAATAAGCTAACTGGTTACGACCTTGGTCACCAATCGTATAGTAAATTTTTTGGTCTGGCCCAATAACAAGGCGACCGGACTGATGATCTTTCGATGAAGGTAAACCTACGAGCAAATCGACAGGTTTTTCAAATGTATCTGTCGTTTTGTTATAGGTATAACGACGGATAATTGTTTGGTTAGGTAGTTCTTTATCTGTAGATTTTGGATTTTTAAAAGTACCTGAAATAGAGATATAAGGGTTATGTTTAAAGTCAGGATGGAAAGCAAAACCTAACAAACCATTTTGTCCATCAGCATCATTTACAATTTCAGGAACCTGAAAAACTGTTTTTACACTACCAGATTCAGGATTTACTCTTAAAATTTTACCAGTTGCGCGTTCAGTTAACCAAATCTGATTATCTGGTCCCCATAACAAAGCGTGTGGTTTATTTAAGTTAGACAAAATAACTTTTTTATCAAAATTTTCTGTTTTCGCTTTCGCAAATTGGGCCGGCGTAAGAGGAACATCCGCAAATGCAGTGTTAAGAGTAAATAGTTGTGCAACACCTAACAAAGTGATTTTTGCTAATAAATGTTTATTCATAATTCCACCTTATAAATTTTTAAAGACTCATGTAAACCGCAAGAACTATTGGTTTATATACGTTCTCGATATTTTTGTATTATGATGAATAACCGTTTTATTAGAATCCAAATTACTGAAAGGCTCTGTTGCATAAAAGTAGCTATTCAAACAATCGTTTGCTCCAAGAGATCTAATAACTAACTGATATCATCTCCAGTTTTTATATCAAAAACAAATTTTTAATAAAGTAAATGATCAGTAAAGATTAATACTCAAACAGACAATTCAAACGATAAAACCATACAGAATAAAAAGCTAAAACATTCACCCTATAGTTTCAGATTAACGTTATAAGTAAGGGTCTATCATGTGTGCAAATTTTAAGCCTCTTAAGAGAGAGCATGCTCATCAATTAAACCTATTTGAACCAACTTTCGATTATAAATCTGACGTCTACCCCAGTGATAACTGTCCACTTATTTTATCTCATCAAAATGAACAAGAATGGCGAAAAGTTATATTTGGAATGTTGTCTCCCTATGCAAAAGAAATCTCTTTTAAATATGCAACCTATAATGCAAGAACTGAAACAGTTGCACAAAAACGTTCTTTTAAGCATGCATGGTCAAATGATCAATTTGGGCTTATACCAGTTGAAGCTATTTATGAGCCTAAATATATCAATGGAAAAGCACATTGGTATGGCATATTCCGTCAAGATGGTAAACCTTTTACGCTTGCGGCAATCTACGAAGAAAGCGTAATTGATGAGCAGAAAGTTAAGACAATGTCACTATTAACAATCAATGCCGACAATCATCCTTTTATGAAACAATTTCATAAACCAAATGATGAAAAACGTTCAATTATTGTGATACCTGATGATCTTAGAAATGATTGGTTAAACTGCAAACATAGTGAGGCCCGTGATTTTTTCTTGGATATGCCATCAAATGAGTTTATGGATATGCCTAAAGCAGATATGAAAAAATAATGGTTAAGCACTTTATACTAGAGATTTGCCAAGCCTAAATGACTCCCTCTTAAAACTTATGCTATTCTTACTGCTCTTTTAAAGCTCCACTTCTTTATATCCATGACACTTACGCCACCTTAAGTTTATTTACCCTTCTTAATCGTAAATAACTCATCACTGTTTAGTGATGTGGTGTAATCGCTTGTGTGTTGGTATATCACATCACTAGCCTTTTTTAAAATTTATAATCATAGGCTATTTCCATGTTAACGAATGTCCGAGAACAATGGTTCTCTAATATCCGTGCAGATATTCTTTCTGGTCTTGTTGTTGGTCTTGCATTAATACCAGAAGCTATTGCTTTTTCAATTATTGCCGGTGTAGATCCCCAAATTGGTTTATATGCATCTTTTTGTATAGCAGTCATTATTTCTTTTGTCGGTGGTCGCCCTGCCATGATCTCAGCAGCAACAGGTGCTATGGCTTTAGTCATGACAACGCTTGTAAAGGAACATGGTCTTCAATATCTATTTGCGGCCACAATTTTGACGGGGGTTATACAAATTCTGGCGGGTTACCTTAAACTTGCTAAACTCATGCGTTTTGTTTCTAAATCTGTGGTAATTGGCTTCGTGAATGCTCTCGCCATACTCATTTTTATGGCCCAGCTACCAGAGTTGATTAATGTAACTTGGCATGTATATATCTTGGTAGCAATTGGGCTAGCTATTATTTATCTATTTCCATACATACCCAAGCTTGGAAAGATTTTCCCATCTCCCCTCATTTGTATTGTTGCGGTCACATTACTTACTATTTTTTTAGGTTTTAACGTTCGAACAGTAGGTGATATGGGAGCTCTACCAAATACTTTACCTATATTTTTAATTCCTGATATTCCACTTAATTTAGATACTCTTTTTATTATTCTTCCTTATTCATTAGCCCTTTCTGCAGTTGGCTTACTTGAGTCGATGATGACAGCAACCATAGTTGATGAAATGACGGATACTCCAAGCAATAAATTTCAAGAATGTAAAGGCCAAGGTCTTGCCAATATTGCCTCAGGTTTTATGGGCGGAATGGCTGGATGTGCCATGATTGGACAATCAATGATTAATGTTAAATCAGGTGGCCGGACACGTTTATCCAGCTTTTGCGCAGGTATATTCTTACTCATTTTAGTTGTGTTTTTAAGTGATTGGTTAAAGGTTATTCCTATGGCAGCGCTTGTTGCTGTCATGATTATGGTATCCATCAGCACTTTTGAGTGGAGTTCACTTACCTACTTTAAAACTAATCCCAGAAGCAGCAATATTGTTATGCTAGCAACTGTTATCGTCGTCGTAGCGACTCATAATCTGGCATTAGGTGTCTTGACGGGTGTATTACTTTCCGCACTCTTTCTAGCGAACAAGCTAGAAAATGATATTCATATCATCTCTTCATTGGAAGGAAATGCGCGTTTGTATGATTTAAAAGGACAAATATTTTTTAGTTCTTCTGAAAAATTTATGCAAGGTTTTAATTTTAAGGAAGATTTAAAAGAAGTTATTATTGATCTCACACACTCACATATTTGGGATGTCACTTCAGTGGCCATGCTGGATTCAGCAATAGAAAAATTTCAAAAGAATGGTGTAAAAGTTACTGTACGTGGTTTGAATGAAGCCAGTTCAATCATGATTGATAAGTATGGTACACATACCAAAATCTAACCAAGGTCCTTCGGGACCTTTTTTAATACAATTTTTATTGTGGTTCAATCACATAGAAATATAAAACCATGATGATTAAGACTATAAGCATGATTGCCAGATAAGTGCCAATTGTATTAAAACTTTTTAAAAACTTTAAAATATCCATAAAATCATATAAAAAACCGACCTCTACAAATTATTGAAAAATTTTATAAATCTATCAATCAAAAGAAATTTACATTTTTTTTAACTATCCTTTATTCGTACAATAAATGTATAAATATATTAATGATGAAATTAATTTTAAATTTTTCTTATAGACAACTTATTTTACTGTTCCGTAATCCTAAAATCTCTTAACTACTCATATCAAAAAGTTTACTTTCTTCATATAAGATTTAGCGACTCCAACTCATCTTAGTTATGAGTTAATCTAGTAAGAAAACTAGTGCGTAAATAGCTATCTGTTAATTTAAATTTTTAGCGCCCTTCTATAGTTATAAAACATTAAAAAAACACGTCAAGTAACAATATTTTTAGTTTTTTCAGTGATATACAGAAATTTAGAAGCCCATACTTTTGTATATTAAATATACTATTATTTTTTTCTTTTTAAAAATTTTAATTCTTTCGAATTTACAACTAACTTAAGACTTTATTTTTTAATAAAAAATACCCTCATAGTTAAAAAAACATGAGGGTATTAAAAATAAACAACTTTACAGACGCAGTATATGCAGTACTAAATATATACCTTTAAAGATATATTTACAATACCTCTTTAATTTTTTCAGTTAAATTAAGCATATGTGAGTCATTAAATGCCGATTTAATATGCAAAACTCAGTTAACAATTGGATATAAAAATAAAAAAGTCCGTCTCTTGGGAAGCTACGGACTATAAAACTCATCTAAGCAACAGCTAAACAGTTTGTCGATTAGAGAGAAAACACTATCTTTTTAATCTAGTTGAGATATTGACTGCGGTCAACTCCAATTATTAAAACGTAATAAAAAACCAAATAAATGTGATGTAACTTACATTCACACTCAGATATTTTTAATTTTAAAAATTATATTTAAATAAAAAACATATTATTCAATCTATTGTTTAAAACCTTCTGTTATGAGTACTATTTTGCTATACATGATATTGCTCAACCTTAGCTCGACCCACCCTCTTATAACAATCATGATTTCTCACCCTACTTAAATATAGATTTAAAATAGTAATCTAGAATAGAGTAATGATTAATCTCAGGCAAAATATCAAATGAGGCCAATCCCTGCCCTTGACTACGCCTATATTTAAAATAAGTTTCGCTTTGCCATTTCAACTCATCTAATTCAAGACTTCCACACAAAATAGTACAAGGAGTATCAACAGTTTCTTGCCTATAAATAGGGCTATATTTCATAACATCTGACTGTGACAAATTTAATGCATGATTTAGATGAGTCTCTTGTATAGGTGCTAAATCATAAATACCACTTAATAAAACTGCTTCAGATAATAAAGGATGGCTTAAACATAATGCTCCAAGATGCGCACCTGCTGAATGGCCCACTAATAAAACTTCATCCGTTATCCAATTCTGTTGTGCAATAAAATCGAGAGCTTTTTGAGTTTGAGCCACTATTTCTGAAATATGACTTTGAGGAGCCAAGTCATATTCTACAAGTACACATTGTGCTCCTTTTGCCAGTATATACGGCGCTATAAAAGCAAAGTCCGATTTATCACACCACTGCCAATATCCACCATGTATAAAAATCACGGTTTTATTGGCGTGCTCTAAAGGAAAAAAGTCAATTGTTGATCGGGGCTGCAAACCATATGGTATATCTTTTATATGATGGTAGGTTTGATAGCTCAGCAAGCTTCTATATTGAAAGCTTGCTAATATTTCACCTTCATTTGCTACCGTTGTGGCATTGTCATATTGTCTCATATAGCGATTACTTCAATGTCTCTTCACTAGAGTTAAGACTTACTTTTAAAGTTGAACGTTTTAAGTAAAAGCAAAATATCAAAACAAGTACTAAAGGTACGCCAAATTGCAAGGTAGACTTAAACTCACTCGTAAACCAAGTGGTTACAGTAATACTCAAAATTGCAATGAAACCGAATAGTGAAATGAATCGACTAGCCGGAACTTTGAATTTTAGCTGTATCTTTTGTTGAGCCATATGCTTTCTAAAAAACATATGTGTTACAAAGATACTCCCCCAAGTGAACAACGCACCAAACATTGATAGTGCAATCATGATTGGAAACGCAGAAGCGGGATTAATCGTGTGAACAATGCTCGCAATACCAATTCCAACTGCAGATAATAATAATGCATTTACTGGCACACCATTACGACTAATTCGGCCGAAAATTTTTGGTGCATCACCCGCACGCGACAAGCTGAACAACATACGAGTTGAAATATAAAGCATGCTATTCATCGCAGATAAGGCAGCAACAATCACAATAAAGTTTAAAATACTGTCCGCATATGGAATGCCTACTATCTTCATCACCATAACAAAAGGACTTGTTGCATCGGCTCCAATTAAGACAGTCCATGGAACTAAAGCAACGATGAGAAATAATGACAATAAATAAAACAATATTAGCCTGAGTGCGGTACTTTTGAATGCTTTTTTAACTGCTTGTTCAGGGTCTTTAGCTTCACCAGCCGCAACAGCAATCATTTCTATACTCAAGTAACTGAATATTGAAATAATGACCCCAATCCACACGCCACTAAAACCATTTGGGAAAAAGCCTCCATGCCCTACCAAATGAGTAACAACTTGATTTGCCCCCCCTTTACTTTGGGTCAAGATACCAATAGATAAAAGAATAAATACGATAATGGCAAAGACTTTTATAGTAGAAAACCAATATTCCACTAATCCAAAGGCTTTGACACTATAAGCATTTACAATAAGCAAAGTTAATGAAAAAAATCCAATCCAGACCCAAGAGCCTACATGTGGAAACCAAAGCTTCATATAGTCAGCTACAGCGGTAATCTCGGTGCCCACAGCCAACACGATACACGCCCAATAACAGTAACGGACCAAAAAGCCAGCCAATGGACTCATATAATGTTCTGCATATGCACCAAATGAACCTGAGGTCGGATGCTGAACTGTCATTTCAGCTAAACAAGCCATAAGCGCAAATGCGATTAAACCACCAATGGCATAACTGACTATGACTGCAGGTCCCGCAAAACTAATCGCAAATTTGCTTCCCATAAACAATCCAGTTCCGATAGCTCCACCAATAGCAATCATCCCCATCTGTTTTGCAGTTAACTTTTTATGCAGTCCAGCTTCTCTATTTTGTATTTCATCAAAACTACTCATAGGCCCTCCTAGCCATTTTTTTATTTTGATCCTAAAGATCAGGTCACTTCACCCCGAACCAAATAGCGTTTATTGGCCCACTCATTATTCAGCATGGTTTCTTTTAAATGCTGTACTGCATTCCAAATGTCTTCAAAACCGATATATAACGGAGTAATTCCAAATCTTAAGACGGCAGGTTCCCGATAGTCACCAATGACTCCACGTGCAATGAGTGCCTGAATAATTTCATACCCAAACTCATGGCGATAACTAACATGGCTACCACGATGTTTATGATCTAATGGTGTAATCAACTCAAAACCAAATTGAGAGCATTCTTGCTGTACGAGTTGAATAAATAAATCAGTTAATTTCAGAGATTTCTCACGAATTGTTTGCATATCAGCATGTAAGAAAATATCGACACCACATTCAATAAGACTCATAGAAATAATAGGCTGAGTCCCACATAAATAGCGGCGAATACTATTCGCTGGCTCATAGTGCTGTGCCATATCAAACGGTTTTTTGTGACTCCACCATCCTGATAAAGGCTGCCAGAACTGATCACGATGCTTTTTATTCACCCATAACAATGCTGGTGAGCCAGGTCCCCCGTTTAAATATTTATAGGTACAACCAATCGCGAAATCACTACCACTTTGATTCAAATCCATTGGTACAGCACCAACAGAGTGACATAAATCCCAAATGACCAAAGCATCTTTAGAGTGAATCTGCTCATTAATAGATGACATATCATAGAAATACCCAGTACGGTAATTCACGTGAGAAAGAACGACTACAGCAACATCTTTCTCTAAAACCCGAGCTAAGTCTTCTACACCATCAATTAATTCAACTTGATAGCCTTTTTGAATTAAATCAATGAAACCTTCAATAATATAAATGTCTGTTGGAAAAGCATCTTTTTCCGCAACAATGATTTTATGTTCAGGAAATTTGTCAGCTTGAATTTTTACTCCAGCCGATAAAACTTTAAATAAGTTCAGCGTAGTTGAATCTGAAATAACAACTTCACCTTGATCGGCACCGATCAGTTTGGCTACTTTGTCACCCAGTCTTGTTGGTAAACCCCACCAATCAGCCTTATTCCAGCTATTGATCAAATCTTCTCCCCACTCTTGAGAAATAATATGCTGAGCAACAGACAAAGATTTCTTTGGTCTAGCACCTAAAGAGTTACCGTCTAAATAAATTACATCTTCTGGCAATGCAAATTCGTCTTTAAATTTTTTAAGTTCATCTTCCTGATCCCAATAGAGACATTGTTCCTGAGTAATCATTTGTTATTTCACCTATTTAAAACATTTCCTTGGTTTTTGAATTTTATCACGCCAATTCTTTCTATTTATTCGATAATATTTGATTAAAAACTCCTATTTTCGTATAGAATTTTAATTAAAACCAAAAAAACTGGATGAAATTCGAAAATGAATGTAGATGCAATTGATTTAAAAATTTTAAAGTATTTACAAGATAACGCCCGCTTAAGTAATCAAGAACTTGCTGATCTTGTTAATCTTTCAGCATCGGCTTGTCATAGACGCGTCAAAATTTTAGAGACCAATGGAATCATTGAAAAATATCAAGCGAAAGTTAATTATGAAAAATTAGGCATAAAAATTGAGGCAATAGTTGAAATAAAACTTGCTCAACTCACCGAAAATGACCACAACTTTTTCTTAAGCCAGATCAAGAATTTTGATGAGGTGATTAATGCCTATATCATTACAGGCGAATGTAACTATGTACTGCATGTGGCCACTAAAGATCTAAATTCTTTTTCTCATTTTGTTATTAATACACTCAATAAAATTAAAGGAGTGGTAAGCATTAATTCTAAGATTATCTTACAGAAAATTATACAAAAGCCACTGTAGAGCATGTGGTTAAATTAAAGATTTCTAGTTAAAGAGCTTTTACTATGATCGAAACTGAACGTTTAATCTTAAGACAATGGAAAGAAACCGATGGTGATCCTTTTATCAAAATGGGCTTAGATAAAGAGGTTATGCATTTTTTTCCAAATATTTTATCTGCGACTGAAAGTACAAATTTAATTCAAAGAATTTCATCTCTCATTAATGAAAATGGCTGGGGATTTTGGGCTGTAGAATTAAAAGAAACTCATGAGTTTATCGGTTTTATTGGACTACATAATCAACCCGAACAATTTGATTTTTCTCCCTGCATTGAAATTGGCTGGAGGATTGCTACAAAATTTTGGAAACAAGGTTATGCCACTGAAGGAGCAAAAGCAGCATTGGACTATGCCTTTAATGTTCTAAATAAAGATAAAGTGGTTTCATTTACAGCAACGGTGAATAAGCCATCTCAAGCTGTGATGAAAAGACTTGGAATGCAAAAAGTTAAAAACTTCAATCACCCCAAGCTTCCCGATGGACATGCCCTACAAAAACATGTTCTTTATGAAATTTATAATCCGAAATTTAAGTTGGGATTATAGAAAATATTGATATATTTCAAGCATTCCTATCAATTAAAAATAAAAATTATTCATCGAAGTCATAACCTACAGAAGTGGAATGCTCCCAATATTCATTAATTTTATCTGCAATAGCTTCTTTATCCATAGTGGTTAAGACATAGAAAAGCTTAGCTTCTTTATTTTTTCTCAAAATCAATAAATTGTAATAATCATATTCAGGACCATTCAGACCTAAAGATGGCTGCTCTTCACAATGCTTTTCTGCCTTGTAATGCCATTCTAGTTTGTAAGTATCAAGCCCATTGGCAGCATTAATTACTATGCCATCGTTGGCTCCTCCAATAAATCCAATTTTCATTGCCTGCTCTAAATTGTTATTCGGACAATTTTTAATATAACTTTAAACAGGTAAGGTTCAATTTATAAAATGTTTGCCATTACGTATTCTATGTAAATCAAAATAACGAGTTTTTTTATTTCATAGCCCGTAAATATTCATATGCTTCTTTTTCACTACTCTCCAAATGAACGATTGCATCCGTTTCATCATTTAAAGTTTCATTAATTATTCTAGAATTCTCATAAGAAATTTGATGCCCAATCTGAAATTCCGCCCCTAATGCATCAATTACAATAAATTGCCCAGCTGCGTTTGAAGCTATAAAAAAACTGTTGTTACGATACCCGTATCTAATTGTATACAATCCCACACTTATTCCAACTTTTAATAATATTTAAATAATGATAATTCCATATAAACACTACAAAAGCAAAAATCCCATAAAAAATTTAGCCTTCAGTATATATAAATATTTATTTTAAAAAACATTTTAAGTTACTTTCCCTCTCTCCCACTCTATAACCGTTTTCAAAAAACTTGATTCAAATAACAATAATTTGGTAGTTGTATCATAAAATAGTTTATTAAAAAAAGTAAAAACAGACTCATAACTCATGCTATGGCATAGTTCTCTTCGCTTCTGCCCCCAAGTCAATAGTGAGCACTTTAGAAGCACCACAAATATATTTATCATAAACAAAAACTGCTTTAGGGGAAAAACTTCCGGTGTAGCTCTACTAAGACAAACCTAATGCACGGCCTATAAAACCAACTAACAAGTTAGAATTTTTTAATACACTAATTACTATAAATTATTAAATTGAAATATTTTTAGAAAATTAAATAATGAGACAACAAGATATTGATCATTTTTATAGAGTTTAATGCTTATAATCCTAGGCTACTTTTCCATGTATCATAAAACTGGAGCTTCCAACATATGAGTAAAACTGTACTATTTGACATGGATGGAACTCTGCTAGATTTGGCTTTTGATGATTTTATCTGGAATGAGTGTTTACCTGAACGACATTCTCAAACCCATCAACTATCTTTGATCGAAAGCAAAAAAATATTAAATCAGTTTTATCACAGCTACAAACATACCCTTGCCTGGTACTCATCAAAGCATTGGACAAAAACTACTGGAGTAGACGTTTTAAAACTCCAGCAAGAGTTCCAACATAAAATTAAAGCACGATTAGGTTGTATCGAACTTCTCACTGCTCTAAAAAAACAAGATTATCAATGTTGGTTAGTCACCAACGCCGATTGTGCAAGTTTACAATTAAAGCTCGATAACATTCCTATTAAAGATTTTTTTGATGTCATTGTCTCTAGCGAACAAATTGGTCATGCAAAAGAAGACATTCAATTTTGGCAAACGTTACAACAATTACACCACTTTGTTCCAGATGAGACCATTTTTTTAGATGACACACTTCCCGTTTTAAAAACTGCAGAAAAATTTGGTATAAGACACTTGTTTACTATCTTACAGCCCTCAACTCTAATGGGTATAAGACAGCCACAAGAACTAGAGTATGAAGCCCTAGATCAGCTTACGGAGCTACTGTCTCTTTTGAACCAAATTGATAGAAAGGATAATGATGTCAAAATTGCGTGAAGACGATGCTGTAGAAACCATGCGCGTTGACAAATGGCTATGGGCAGCACGTTTTTTTAAAACCCGTTCTATTGCTAAAGCTGCAATCGAAGGGGGAAAAGTACATCACAATAATGAACGTGTAAAAGTTTCTAAAGAAATTCGTGTTGGAATGGAACTCATTATTCAACAAGGTTTCGACAAAAAAACGGTTGTTGTCAAAGCTCTTTCCAACACCCGAGGACCTGCTCCTGTTGCCCAACAACTTTATGAAGAAACCGAACTAAGTATTGCAAGACGGGAGTTGATTGCATCCCAACGAAAATTGCATAATCTAGCTCGACCTGACCATAGACCAAGCAAGAAAGATCGGCGACAAATCAATCGGTTTAAACAGGATAACGATCAACATTATGAAGACCATTGGTCTTATGATGATGAATAAAAAACGTCGAGTTGTGTCGCACTCACGTATACAAAATATAGAAGCTAAAGAAAAAATCTGTCACTATTAGCCCTGTGAAACAAGTTGAGATTCAATGCATCCACTTGGGTTAAACGTGATGAACATAGAGTATTGAGGTTTTTGAGATGGATGAGAATAAAAGCAAAGCATTACAAGCCGCTTTGAGTCAAATTGAAAAACAATTTGGCAAAAATACGGTTATGCGTCTCGGCGATAACACTGTTCAAGCAGTTGAAGCCGTATCTACAGGTTCTTTAACTTTAGATATCGCATTGGGGATTGGTGGTTTACCAAAAGGTCGTATTGTTGAGATTTATGGCCCTGAATCTTCTGGTAAAACTACAATGACATTACAAGCAATTGCGCAATGTCAAAAAGCTGGTGGTACTTGTGCATTTATCGATGCTGAGCACGCATTAGACCCTCAATATGCACGTAAGCTTGGTGTAGACATTGATAACTTACTTGTATCGCAGCCTGACAATGGAGAACAAGCACTTGAAATTGCGGACATGCTAGTTCGCTCTGGTGCAATTGATTTAATCGTTGTCGACTCTGTAGCTGCACTTACACCTAAGGCAGAAATTGAAGGCGAAATGGGCGACTCTCACATGGGTCTACAAGCACGTCTTATGAGTCAGGCTCTACGTAAAATTACAGGTAACGCTAAACGCTCAAACTGTATGGTTATCTTCATTAACCAGATCCGTATGAAGATTGGTGTTATGTTTGGTAGCCCTGAAACTACGACTGGTGGTAATGCATTGAAGTTCTACGCTTCGGTACGTTTAGATATCCGTCGTATTGGCCAAGTAAAAGAAGGCGACGAGATTGTTGGTTCTGAAACTCGAGTTAAAGTAGTGAAAAACAAAATGGCTCCTCCTTTCAAAGAAGCTATTTTCCAAATCCTATATGGTAAAGGTACAAACCAGCTAGGTGAACTTGTAGATTTGGCTGTACAACAAGATATCGTGCAAAAAGCAGGTGCTTGGTATTCATATCAAGGCAATAAAATTGGTCAAGGTAAAAATAATGTAATCCGCCACTTTGAAGAAAATCCTCAAATGGCAGGAGAGATTGAAAAAGTTATCCGTGAACAACTGCTAACAACCGGCACTAATGGCGCAGTTCAAATTGAAGATGAAGAAGAACCAGATCTTTTATTAGAATCTTAATTACACATAAGTCATAAAACGCCCTTCGGGGCGTTTTTTACAAGGAAATTTATATGTTCAAAAAAAATAATGAGCAATCTCAACAACGTCCACCTCTCACGGGCCAGCGTTTGCGCTCATATGCTTTTGCTTTACTCACCCGACGAGATTACTCTAAAGCAGAGCTCATCGAGAAATTAGCTCGTTATGCACAAAATTTACAAGAAGTTAACCAGCTAGTTGAAGAGTTATCTGAACACAATTACCAAAGTGACCAACGTGTTGCTGAACAAATGCTCGCAAGCCAGATTCGTAAAGGTAAAGGGCCCAAACGTATTAAACAAGCTTTAAAAACTAAACAACTTGAAAGTGATTTAATTGCAGAAGAACTTCATGAAATTGATTGGGCAGAACAAGCTTATCAACTTAAAGTCAAGAAATTTGGTGAGGATGTAGAAAAAGATCCAAAGCTTAAAGCGAAACAGATCCGATTTTTACAATATAGGGGATTTGATTTAGATGTAATTATGAAAGCAATCCAAAGAAGAATGGATTAAAAAGAATGGTGGCAACCCCACTAGCAAAACTTCGGCACATCATAGATCTGCTACCGTTGCTACCTTCCGGTCCTGGCGGGGTTCACAGAGTACAATTGCGAAGCCACCAGCGGGGCTACCATTGCAAAACAAAGTATAGAGATTTTTAAAAGAGTTGCAACCCTTCTCTGCTGTTTTCAGCAAGTTTTTGTTTCGATTGATTAATTCATCAGCAAAAAACGTTTAAAACTTTAAAAATGTAATTTTATGAGCTTATGCTCTTTTCTCATTTTGCATAAAATATGCTTGAAGATTGTAAACTATCCTTGCATTTAAATTGTTAGCTGCTTTAATTGCATTGATCAATGAAAAACCTTAGATATTTAGAGAATTGTTT
>Ga0157367_1000299_pt1 | contig 25595 bp, 21 predicted proteins | sample AttbisABBM2_FD_113142 | JGI IMG/M metagenome (GOLD analysis project Ga0157367, IMG submission 113142) | Fungus gardens microbial communities from leaf cutter ant in Botucatu, State of São Paulo, Brazil - Atta bisphaerica ABBM2 | ecosystem: Host-associated > Fungi > Mycelium > Unclassified ... | reverse complement strand
TCCGCAATCGTCGGATCAAAAATTGCAAACACAACATCACGACCACAAGCCAAAAGCTTTCAGAAAATCTGCGAACTCACTCACAAATCTAAAAACTTTTCGTTCCGGCTCAGGAAGTGCGGCAACTATAGGTATTTGCTGGAGGTTCCTCAACGGACAAATTATAATGCCTCGGATTAAAAATTCTAATACGTAAACGCTTTGTATAAGCCTGCGTATTTTTCGCCGATCCGGATACGGAAAACCATGTCGAAACGCCTTCCTCCTCTTAACGCACTGCGGGTTTTTGATGCCGCTGCGCGCCATTTAAGCTTTACCAAAGCCGCTGAAGAGCTGTTTGTCACCCAGGCTGCCGTAAGCCATCAGATTAAATCTCTGGAAGATTTTCTGGGGTTAAAGCTGTTTCGCCGGAGGAATCGTTCGCTGTTACTGACCGAAGAAGGGCAAAGCTACTATCTCGACATCAAAGAGATTTTCTCGGCAATTAACGAAGCGACCCGCAAACTGCAGGCGCGCAGTGCCAAGGGCGCGCTGACCGTCAGTTTACTGCCGAGCTTTGCTATTCAGTGGCTGGTTCCCCGCCTCTCCAGCTTTAATATGGCTTATCCGGGAATCGACGTACGTATCCAGGCCGTTGACCGCGATGAAGAGAAACTGGCCGACGATGTCGACGTGGCAATTTTCTACGGACGCGGCAACTGGCCCGGCCTGCGGGTTGAAAAACTCTATGCCGAATATCTGCTGCCGGTCTGTTCGCCATCACTGATGACCGGTGATAATCCGCTGAAAACGCCAATGGACCTCTCACGCTTTACCCTGCTGCATGACGCCTCCCGCCGTGACTGGCAATCGTATATCCGCCAGCTGGGTTTACAGCATATCAACGTGCAGCAGGGGCCGATCTTCAGCCACAGCGCCATGGTGTTGCAGGCGGCGATTCATGGTCAGGGCGTGGCGCTGGCCAACAACGTCATGGCGCAGAGCGAAATAGAGGCCGGGCGATTAATCTGCCCCTTTAATGATGTATTAGTCAGTAAAAACGCTTTTTATCTGGTTTGTCATGACAGTCAGGCAGAACTGGGTAAAATAGCCGCCTTCCGACAGTGGATCCTGGAAAAAGCTGCAACCGAACAAGAAAAATTCCGCTTTCGCTATCAACAATAACATCTTGATTTATTTGCATTACGATGCAAAAGCATCCTGAGGATAGGTTAATGTCCAGTCGTGCCATGTTTGTTTTTGCGGCTATCAGCGGCTTTCTGCTGGTGGCTTTTGGCGCATTTGGTGCCCACGTTTTAAGTCAGTCGCTGGGTGCGGCTGAGATGGCCTGGATTCATACCGGGCTGGAATATCAGGCTTATCACACGTTAGCGGTGATGGGACTGGGTGCCGCGATGCTACGCCGCGCCAATATCTGGTTTTACTGGAGCAGTGCGCTGATGGCGCTCGGCACCGTTTTGTTTAGTGGCAGCCTCTATTGTCTGGCGCTGTCACATCTGAAGTTTTGGGTTTTTATCACACCGGTAGGCGGGATCTGTTTCCTCGCCGGTTGGGTATTGATGTTGATTGGCGCGCTGCGTCTTAAACGAAAGGCAGAACGCCATGAATAAAGTTTTACTCTATTGTCGTCCCGGTTTTGAAAAAGAGTGTGCGGCAGAAATCAGTGCCAAAGCAGCGGAACGTGAAATCTTCGGCTTTCCGCGGGTTAAAGATGACTCCGGCTACGTGTTGTTTGAGTGCTATCAGTTTGAAGATGCTGAGCGTCTGGCGCGTGAGTTACCGTTTGACGAGCTGATCTTTGCCCGGCAGATGCTGGTTGTCGGTGAAATGCTGCGTGACCTGCCGCAGGAAGATCGCATCACCCCGATTGTTGGCATGCTGACCGGCGTGGTGGAGAAGGGCGGCGAACTGCGTGTTGAAGTGCCGGACACGAACGAAGCCAAAGAGCTGACCAAATTCTGTCGCAAGTTCACCGTGCCGCTGCGTTCAGCACTGCGTGAAAGCAAGATTCTGCTGAACTATGAAAGTCCGAAACGCCCTGTGGTGCATGTGTTTTTCATCGCGCCAGGCACCTGTTACGTCGGTTACTCCATCCGGGAAAACAGCTCACCGTTTTACATGGGTATTCCACGGCTTAAGTTCCCCTCCGATGCACCAAGCCGCTCGACCCTCAAGCTGGAAGAGGCGTTTCACGTCTTTATTCCTGCGGATGAGTGGGATGAGCGTTTAGCCAGCGGCATGTACGCCGTGGATCTGGGTGCCTGTCCGGGCGGCTGGACCTATCAGCTGGTCCAGCGCAGCATGATGGTTTATGCGGTCGACAACGGACCGATGGCCCCCAGCCTGATGGATACCGGCCAGGTGATGCACGAGAAAGCCGACGGGTTTAAATTCCGTCCACCCCGCACCAATATCAGCTGGCTGGTGTGTGACATGGTCGAAAAGCCGGTGCGTGTGGCTAACCTGATGACCGACTGGCTGGTTAACGGCTGGTGCCGTGAAGCCATCTTCAACCTGAAGCTGCCGATGAAAAAGCGTTATGAAGAGGTGACGCAGAATCTGGCCATGATGCAGGAGCGCTTTGATGAGAATGGCATCAACGTGCAGATTCGCGCCCGCCAGCTTTATCATGACCGCGAAGAGGTAACGGTACATGTGCGTCGTATGTGGGCAGCGACCGGTGGCCGTCGCGACGAACGTTAATCGCCGGGCTGAGTGCAGCTGCACTCAGCCGGTATAACGCAGCGTATTCAGATTGCCCTGCAATACCAGATCCCGCTTCAGCGTGGCCACCTGACGGCTGATCTCAGCCATCTGCTGGCCTTCTGCAAGCTTTTCCCGCCATTTAGCGGGCACCTGATCCAGTTGCTGATAGATCCCTTCAAGCGTGTGAAACTCTGCCAGCAGCTGTTTCGCACTTTTCGGGCCGATGCCGGTGATGCCTGGAATTTTACTGCTGCTGATGCCGCATAATCCCCAGTAGTCGGGGAGTAACTGGGGTGCCACGCCAAATTCAGCCTCGATAAAAGGCAGATCGAGCCAGCGTTTCTGGAAGTAGTCGCGGATGCGGATTTCGGGGGCCAGCAGCTGACAGTAACCTTTGTCGGTGGACACGATGGTGGCCAGGTGTCCGGCCTGCGCCATTTTCACCGCCAGCGTCGCCGCTAAATCATCTGCCTCATCCTCGCCCGCTATCCAGCAGCTTACACCTGCCGAACGAAAGGCCTCCTGCAACGCCGGCATCTCTGCCTGTAAATCGTCTGGCATCGGCGGGCGACCGCTTTTGTAATCGGGCAGCAGCTGATGTCGCCAGCCCTGATGACGTGCCTCGCCATCAAATACTGCGACAGCGTGAGTCGGACGGGCGTGACCCAGTACCTGGCGCAGCGCAGCCACGCAGCCGTCGACACAGGGTGAGCCCTGTACCGCATGCAGACGGCGAATCAGATTCAGCGCGTCAACAATAACAAGATGAAGAGCCATGAGCGTATCGGCAGCCCGGGGGCTGCCTCCTGGGTTATTTGATAATTTCGTAGCAGGGGATGTAGGCGGTGCCTGGCAGTTTCATGCGTTGCTGGGCAACGAATCCCTGTAGCAGCTCATCCATGCGGTGCATGATGTCGGGATCGCCATGCAGTCTGTAGCGTCCCTTCTCGCGGATTTCGCGGATGCCCATCTCTTTAACATTACCGGCGACAATACCTGAGAAGGCGCGGCGCAGGTCGGCAGCCAGCTTCTCGGGAGGCTGATTGGTATAGAGATTGAGGTTGGCCATATTTTCATGCGTTGGCATGAACGGCACCTGCAGATCGGGCTCAATGCGAATCGACCAGTTAAAGCTGTACGCATCGCCGGTTTCACGACGGTTCTCTTTCACCTGCGGCATCGCTTTCTTCATCAGACGCGCCACTTCTGCCGCGTCATCAATGATGATCTGGTAATGCTTACGCGCCTGTTCACCCAGTGTGTTAACGATGAAATCATCCAGCACGCGGAAGTAATCGGCGCTCTCTTTCGGCCCGGTCAGAATCAGCGGCAACACCTGATTGTTGTTCTGCGGATTCATCAGGATGCCCAGCAGATAGAGCAGCTCTTCAGCCGTACCGACGCCGCCAGGGAAAATGATGATGCCGTGGGCGATACGCACAAACGCTTCCAGACGTTTTTCAATGTCCGGCATGATGATCAGCTCATTCACCAGTGGATTTGGCGGTTCAGCTGCAATGATTGAGGGTTCGGTGAGGCCGATAAAGCGGCTGTCGCGATAGCGCTGCTGGGCATGGCCAACCGCTGCGCCTTTCATCGGTGCTTCCATCACGCCCGGCCCGCAGCCGGTACAGATATTCAGCTCACGCAGTCCAAGCTGCGTACCGACATTGCGGCAATACTGATACTCAACGGCGTTGATTGAGTGACCACCCCAGCAGACTACGGTGTTGGGATACTCGCCGATATGCAGAGCCCGCGCATTACGCAGAATGGAAAACACCGTGTTGGTAATGGTGGCGGAATCATTCTCTTCGGCTGCACTTAACCGGCCCGGTATGTTGAGCTGGCCGCTGACAAACAGGATGTCACGCAGCACCGCAAACAGGTTAGCCTGCAGTGAGCGGATGATGCGGCCATCTACGAACGCCTCTTCCGGCGGATTGATCAGTTCCAGTTTGACGCCGCGCTCCTGGCGCAGCACGTTGATGTCGAAATTCTCAAAGCGGGAGAGCAGTTCGTGGCTGCTGTCAGTCTGGCTGCCGGAGTTAAGCACGGCCAGAGAGCAATTGCGAAACAGCTGGTAGAGGTCGCTGCTGGCTGTGCGCTTGAGCATGTCGACTTCCAGCTGCGAGAGCAGATCCATTGAGCCAAGTGGGCTGATATGGGTAATCAAATGAACTCCTTTGCACCCGCCTGGGTGCTGATTGGCACTGCAATGGCAGTGACGAAAATCCCTGGTCGGCAACCCGCAGATTGCCGCCTTCACCAGAGTAGCCTTGTCGGCCCGCACAGCTCAAGCGGAACTGCGCTTACGGCACCCAGCCTGAGAGAAGTCTCGCAAACTACTGACGGACCAGCCGCGAAAAACCGGGCGAGAAGGGCACATTGGTGCGCCACGGGTTAATATCCAGCCCGCCACGACGGGTGTAGCGCGCATAAACGGTCAGCGCTTCCGGATGGCAGAATCGCATCACATCATTAAAGATGCGTTCAACACACTGCTCGTGAAATTCGTTGTGCTGACGGAATGAGACCAGATAGCGCAGCAGTGCTTCACGCGCGATACGCGGGCCTTTATAGCGGATCATCACCGAGCCCCAGTCGGGCTGGTTGGTAATCAGGCAGTTCGACTTGAGCAGATGGCTGACCAGCGTCTCTTCAACGATTTCGCTGCCTGCGGCATCCGCCAGATAGTCAGCATTGAAGCGGTAATCCTCTATGGCGATATCCTGCTCATCAATGCAGCAACCCTCAAAATGACCAATCGGCTGACCTTCTATTTCATTGAGACGGAACAACGCGACCCGCGCTTCCCCTTCAGCACAGGCACTCAGATCCCGCTCCAGCGTCTGACGAACCTCACCCCAGTCGGCAAAGCGGGTCTGATTGAAACTGTTCAGGTAGAGCTTGAAGCTTTTCGACTCGATAAGATTACGGCTTTGCGCATCCAGCACCACTTCGCCAACGGCAACCTGTGGCAGACCTTTGCTGTTGAGCCACGAGAGTTCATACAGGGTCCAGATATCGCTGCCGGTAAAGGGCAGACTGTCGGGAAACAGGCCAAGCGGTTCACGGTTCAGGCTGCGCGGCACCGCCTGCAGTAAGCTGTTGTCATACCGATCGTGATAGGCTGTGGGTTTGCCCAGCGTCAGGTTACTGAGCGCCTGATCCTGTTCGTGAGTAGTCATTGCGGTTACCACCAAAATTAATCAAAGTGGCTAAGTGTAACCTATCAGAAGTGAGAATATGAATGATGCAGCAAACTGCCGCCGCATTGCGCGACTTTACCACCCGATACTGCCAGCACTGGCTTCAGCAGGCGGGACATGGGCCGGCCAGCAGCGATCTCTATGGCGTTCCTTCGCCCTGTGCACTTGAAGATTGCGAGCAGCGGGTCGTCTGGCAGCCGCAGCCGTTTAGTCTGCCAACGACGCTGGATGCGATTGAGCGGGCGGTCGACATCCAGCTTCAGCCGCCGATCACGGCGTTCTATACCACGCAGTTTGCCGGCGATATGCAGGCCCGTTTTGGCGAGAATCAGCTGACCCTTTTGCAGGTGTGGAGTGAAGAGGATTTCCTGCGATTACAGGAGAATCTGATTGGGCATCTGGTGATGCAGCGCCGCCTCAGACAGTCGCCTACGCTATTCATTGCCACCACCGATTCAGAGGAGGAGATCATCTCCCTGTCTAATCTCAGCGGCGAAGTAATTCTGGAGCAGCCTGGTCGTAAACAGCGCGTGGTACTGGCAGAAAGTCTTGAGATATTTCTTAAGTCATTACAACCGGTTATCATCTGAATTGCAGTGATTTGCCGCCTGGCTTGTGAGACATCTCTTACATATGCTGTGAGAGATCGCCATATAACAGTTGAGACATCCGGAAGGCCGTGATGTAAAAATATTGTGAATCATCAACTTAATGGCGTTAATCTGAATTTGTGCAGCACATTTCGTAAAGTTTCGCTGTAAGTACCTTGTGCGCGTAACGAGTTCTGTCAAAATGTTTCCCACTGCAGGATGCTCAGGAAACAGATATCGTCAGGATGATGATAAGCCATGAGGCAGGAACGTAACGGAGCTTACGGCACACGGAAGGTTTCAGGATGAAACAGGATCGCTCAGGAGTGAGCAAGGGACACCTCCAGGATGGAGAATGAGAACCCCCTCAGAAGAGGTGGTGGGCCAGGATGCTAAGGATACATCAGGACGATGCGCGACAGGAGTTCGCACTGGACAAGTTGTCATGGAAGAGCAGGGAGCAAAAACGTAGCAGGATGGCTGCAAACGAACCGGGAGCACTGTTTATACAGTGCTCCCTTTTTTTGTGCCTGTGCCAACAAGTGATATGCTTGCCGCCCATTTTTGACTGCTTGCCGGAGGTGGCGCATGACGCCTGAACAATTGATTACGCAACGGCTGGAGCAACTGGAAGCGGTGATGCGTGAGCACCATCTCTGGCAGAGTACCCCTCCGGCCGAAGACGCGCTCGAGAGCCGTGAACCCTTTTGCCTGGATACGCTGGAGCCGCTGCAGTGGCTCCAGTGGGTGCTGGTCCCGCGGATGCATGCCCTGATTGCTGCTCAGTATCCGTTACCGCAAAATTTTGCGGTTGCTCCCTACTACGAGGTGGCGCTGGTGCCTGACCAGCCCGGTATTGCGCCGCTGCTGCTGACCCTGCGTCAGCTTGACGCGTTAATCAAGGATGCAGCCCACTGATGCTGGAGATACTCTATCAGGATGAGTGGCTGGTTGCCGTCAACAAGCCCAGCGGCTGGCTGGTTCACCGCAGCTGGCTGGATCGCCATGAAACCGTGTTTGTGATGCAGACCGTTCGCGACCAGATTGGACAGCATGTGTTTACCGCGCATCGCCTGGACAAACCCACCTCAGGCGTACTGCTGATGGGGCTTTCAAGCGAAGTCGGTCGTCTGCTTTCCCTGCAGTTCGAACAGCATCAGATGCAGAAAACCTATCATGCCGTGGTACGCGGCTGGCTGGAGAGCAGCGGAACGCTCGACTATCCGCTGGTGGAAGAGCTGGATAAAATTGCTGACAGGCACACCACTGAAGCGCGCACCGCACAGCCCGCCGTCACCGATTATCAGTCACTGGCGACGGTCGAGATGCCGGTCGGCATTGGCCGCTATCCTACTTCGCGTTACAGCCTGGTTGAAATGGCCCCTAAAACCGGCCGCAAACATCAACTGCGTCGTCATATGTCGCACCTGCGTCATCCGATTATTGGCGATTCGGCGCACGGCGATCTGCGCCAGAACCGGGGGGCTGCTGAACACTTTGGCGCTAACCGGCTGATGCTGCACGCCAGCAGCCTGGCACTCACCCATCCGGTGACCGGTGAACCTTTACTGATCCGTGCCGGGCTGGATGGCGTCTGGCAGAACGTGATGAACCAGTTTGGCTGGCAGGATCGCATTCCTGAGGTGCCGCGGGTTGAGTTTAACGCAGCGCCAGGACAGGATAACGTTTCAGAATAAGGGAGAAAGCAGATGGCAAAGATTGGCATTTTTGTAGGGACTGTATACGGCAATGCGCTGCTGGTAGCGGAAGAAGCAGAGCCCCTTCTGCAGCAGCAGGGTCATAGCGTCACCGTGTTTGACGATCCGACGCTGGCAGACTGGCAGAACTATGCTAGCGACGTGGCGTTAATTGTCACCTCAACCACCGGACAGGGCGATTTTCCCGATACGATTTCAGGCCTGTTCCATGCGGTTAAAGATAAGCTCGGTCATCAGCCTGCGTTGCGCTACGGCGTGATTGCGCTGGGTGACAGCAGTTATGACCATTTTTGTGGCGCGGGTAAAACTTTCGATGCGCTGCTGCAGGAGCAGGGCGCACAGCGGGTCGGTGAGGTGTTACTGGTTGATGCCACCGAAAATCCTGAGCCGGAAGCGGTGACCTCTCCGTGGGTTGAAGCCTGGGGCGCGCAGCTCTGATGGCAACGTCAGGCTTATCGCAGCATAAGGATAAGCCTGGCGTGTGATATCAGGTCACCGGTGCCGGGTTAAACACCGCCAGCTGATTACGGATGCCCCAGCGATCGGACCAGGTCTGCTTCCTGCCACTGGCAATATCCAGAATCAACTCAAACAATCGCCAGCCCACCTGCTCAATACTCTCTTCACCGGTCGCAATCGTGCCGGCATTAATATCCATCAGATCGTGCCAGCGCTCTGCCAGCGCATTGCGCGTTGCCATCTTGATGACCGGAATCGCAGCCAGACCGTAGGGCGTTCCGCGGCCGGTAGTAAACACCTGTAGCGTGATACCGGATGCCAGCTGCTGCGTACCGCAGACAAAATCGCTGGCGGGCGTCGCCGCGTAGATCAGGCCACGTCGCGTAGGTCGCTGACCGGGCGAGAGCACTTCGACAATGGCGCTGCGCCCCGATTTGGCGATCGACCCCAACGCTTTTTCCACCACGTTCGCCAGACCGCCTTTTTTATTGCCCGGCGACGGATTCGCGCTGCGATCGGTCTGGCCCTGGTCGAGGTAGTTGTCATACCAGGCCATCTCCTCCAGTAAGCGCTTACCGACTTCCTGATTAATCACCCGCGGCGTTAGCAGGTGAATCGCATCACGCACTTCAGTGACTTCCGAAAACATCACCGTCGCACCGCAGCGCACCAGCAAATCAGACGCGAAACCCACTGCCGGATTCGCCGTTACGCCTGAGAATGCATCGCTGCCACCGCACTGCATGCCGACAATCAGTTCTGCAGCAGAACAGGTTTCGCGCTGGCGCTGATTCAGCTGCTGGAGATGGCGCTCCGCTACCTGCAGAATCTCATTTACCATCGCCCCAAAACCGACCAGCTTCTCATCCTGCAGGCGCACAATGTCATGATCGTCCAGCGAAATCGCCTGCACGTCGGGCGTGCCGGTCAGCAGACGCTCCGGCTGTAACTTCTCACAGCCCAGGCTGACGATCATCACTTCGCCACCGAAATTGGCATTCAGCGCCAGGTTATGAATGGTGCGAATCGGCACCACCGCCGCGGGTGCATTAATCGCCACGCCGCAGCCATAAAGGTGATTGAGCGCGACCACGCCATCCACATTCGGGTAGCGCGGCAGTAAATCCCGTTCAATGATCTGTACGACATGATCCACCACACCGGCCACGCAGTGGACGCTGGTGGTGATGCCGAGCAGGTTACGCGTGCCGACGCTGCCATCCGCATTGCGATAACCTTCAAAGGTATAGCCTTCCAGCGGCGGCAATTCAGGCGGAACCTGCGTGGCTAACGGCAGACTCGCCAGCGGAGGCGCTTCCGGCAACGCGACCAGCGACTCATCGATCCAGCTGCCCTGGGCAATATCCCGTAATGCATAGCCGATGACTTCGCCGTAACGCACGATCTCTGCACCCTGGTTAATCGCGCGCAGCGCGACTTTGTGACCCTGTGGCACATGCTCCGTGAGTGTCAGGCCATCCGCAAACTGCGTGCCAGCCGGCAGGCCAAGGCTGTTAACCACTATCGCCACATTGTCGTGCTCATGGACTTTGATATAGAGCGGTTGTTCATCTGTTTTGGGGTACATCGCTCACCTTCCCGTCTGTCGTGCCGTACTTGTGCGGCACGCTGTAATGTTCTGACCTGTCACACGTTTGTTTGCCATCTTCAGTATAGGGAGGCGGAGCAAGGCGCGCATTGTGCAAATGACCACCATTGAGACAATTCACCTTATCGATTTGGGGCGATTATCCAGAAGCAAGTGAAGAGCCTCACAAACAGCGGGGGAAAGCGTTACCTGAGGCGGTTATTGCTCAGTTATTTGCCGCTTTCGTGAGCCATCCCGCAGGGTTTTGTGCATCCGCCACACAATCACTTCTGCACGGGCATTATTCCAGGGCGATGTGCCAATGTGCTCGCTTCAGGCTGTTCTTATACTGGGTTCCGTTAGCCAAAGTCAGGTTATCTGTCACGACGTATTACTCATCCGCAGAGGTCGCAGAAGCGCATTGGCTGCCACCTCGCAGATGGATAAATAAAGGTTTGCCAGAACAAAAAGATCGCCGTGTTTAACCCAACTTCTCTCTGATACCCAACGCGATGTGTATGCAGTCAGAGCGAATGTAGCTCACGCTATATTTCAGGAGTGCATCATGAATAGTTTCAGCCAGACCGCGGAAACGGTGCAGAAGCGCACCAATGCCCGCTACTGGATTGTGGTGATGTTATTTATCGTCACCTCATTCAACTACGGTGACCGCGCAACCATCTCGATTGCCGGTTCCGCGATGTCCAAAGATATCGGCCTCGATTCGGTCGGACTTGGCTATATCTTCTCTGCCTTCTCATGGGCGTATGTTATTGGCCAGATTCCGGGCGGCTGGCTGCTCGATCGCTTCGGCTCTAAACGCGTCTACTTCTGGAGCATCTTTACCTGGTCGCTGTTTACGCTGCTGCAGGGCTTCGTGGATATCTTCAGCGGCTTCGGCATCATCATGTCGCTGTTTATTCTGCGTTTCCTGGTGGGTCTGGCTGAAGCGCCTTCCTTCCCCGGCAACAGCCGGATTGTAGCCGCCTGGTTCCCGGCGCAGGAGCGCGGCACGGCGGTAGCGATCTTCAACTCCGCGCAATACTTCGCCACCGTGATCTTTGCACCCATCATGGGCTGGCTGGTCTCTGAAGTGGGCTGGGCGCATGTGTTCTGGTTCATGGGTGGCCTGGGCATCATCCTCAGCTTTATCTGGCTGAAAGTGATCCACGATCCCACCGATCACCCCGGCGTGAACAAAGCTGAACTGGAGTACATGGAGCAGGGCGGCGCGCTGATCAACATGGATGTCAAAAAGGATACCCGCAAGGTTAGCTGGAGCGAGAAGTGGTTCCAGATTAAGCAGCTGCTGACGTCACGCATGATGCTGGGTATCTACCTCGGTCAGTACTGTGTTAACGCCTTAACCTATTTTTTCATCACCTGGTTCCCGGTCTATCTGGTGCAGGCGCGCGGCATGTCGATTCTGAAAGCAGGCTTTATTGCTTCGATTCCGGCAGTGTGCGGCTTCCTGGGCGGCGTGCTGGGCGGAGTCATCTCCGACTGGCTGATGCGTAAAACCGGCTCGCTGAATATCGCGCGTAAAACGCCGATCGTGCTCGGCATGCTGCTCTCTATTTCGATGGTGATGTGTAACTACACCGAGACCGAATGGGTGGTGGTGTTCTTCATGGCACTGGCGTTCTTTGGTAAAGGCATTGGTGCGCTGGGCTGGGCGGTGATGGCGGATACCGCACCGAAAGAGATCAGCGGACTCAGCGGCGGCCTGTTTAACATGTTCGGTAACTTCTCCGGCATCGTGACCCCCATTGCTATCGGCTACATCATCGCCACCAGTGGTTCCTTTGAAGGTGCACTGGTCTATGTCGGCATTCATGCCTTTGTTGCGGCATTCAGCTTCCTGGTGATTGCCGGTGATATCAAACGTGTCGAACTGAAATCCTGGCACGGTAAGGATGCATCATGAATACGCAAAGTTCCCCGGTAATCACGGAGATGCGGGTTATCCCGGTCGCCGGTTACGACAGCATGCTGCTTAATATTGGCGGTGCCCACAACGCCTGTTTTACCCGCAACATTGTGGTCCTCACCGACAGCGCCGGCCACACCGGCGTGGGTGAAGCGCCCGGCGGTGACACCATCTATCAGACGCTGGTGGAGGCGATTCCGCGGGTTTTAGGCCAGCAGATTGCCCGCATGAACAGTCTGGTGCAGCAGGTACACAAAGGGAATCAGTCGGCTGACTTCACCACTTTTGGCAACGGTGCCTGGACTTTTGAGCTGCGCGTCAATGCGGTGGCCGCGCTCGAAGCGGCGCTGCTCGATCTGCTGGGACAGTGTCTGGGCGTCCCGGTGGCTGAGCTGCTGGGGCCGGGCAAACAGCGTGATGAAGTGACGGTGCTGGGCTATCTGTTCTATCTCGGCGATCGGCGCAAAACCGATCTGCCCTATCTCACGGGTGAGCAGGCCAGTCACGACTGGTATCACCTGCGCCATCAGGAAGCGCTAAGCAGCGATGCCGTGGTGCGGCTGGCTGAGGCGGCACAGGATAAGTACGGCTTTAAAGATTTCAAGCTCAAAGGTGGCGTGCTGCCGGGCGAGCAGGAGATCGCCACGGCGGCGGCGCTGAAGCAGCGCTTTCCCGATGCGCGCATTACAGTTGACCCCAATGGGGCCTGGCTGCTGGATGAGGCGATAGCGCTGTGTAAAGGGATGCAGGATGTGCTGAGCTACGCTGAAGATCCCTGCGGCGCGGAGCAGGGCTATTCGGGCCGTGAAGTCATGGCCGAGTTCCGGCGTGCCACCGGCCTGCCGGTCGCCACCAACATGATCGCCACCAACTGGCGCGAGATGAACCACGCGGTGATGCTGAATGCGGTCGATATTCCGCTGGCGGATCCGCACTTCTGGACGCTGAGCGGTGCCGTGAGGGTCGCCCAGCTGTGCGATGAGTGGGGCCTCACCTGGGGTTGCCACTCCAATAATCACTTCGATATTTCCCTGGCGATGTTCACCCATGTGGGTGCGGCGGCGCCGGGTAATCCCACCGCGATTGATACCCACTGGATCTGGCAGGAGGGCGATCAGCGCCTGACGAAAAATCCGCTGCAAATCCGCAATGGAAAAATCGCCGTACCGGATGCACCGGGTCTGGGCATTGAGCTCGACTGGGACCAGGTAAACAAAGCCAATCAGCTTTATCAGTCACTGCCCGCCGGTGCACGTAACGACGCGACGGCGATGCAGTATCTGATCCCCGGCTGGACTTTTGATCGCAAGCGCCCGGCATTCGGCCGGAAAACAGCATAAGGAGCAGGAGATGAGTTCAACACCGAAAGTGACCGCCATGCAGGTTATTCCGGTCGCAGGCTATGACAGCATGCTGCTGAACCTCAGTGGCGCTCACTCGCCATTCTTTACCCGCAACATTGTGATTATCAAAGATAACGCCGGACATACCGGCGTCGGTGAAATTCCGGGCGGCGAGAAAATCCGTCAGACGCTGGAAGATGCCGCCTCGCTGGTGATCGGCAAAACGCTGGGTGAGTACAAAAATACCCTCAGTCTGGTGCGCAGTACTTTTGCTGACCGCGATGCGAGTGGCCGCGGCAACCAGACCTTTGATCTGCGCACCACGATTCATGTGGTAACCGGCATCGAAGCGGCGCTGCTTGATCTGCTGGGTCAGCACCTGGGCGTCAACGTCGCCTCGCTGCTGGGTGACGGGCAGCAGCGTGACCGTGTTGAGATGCTCGGTTACCTGTTCTACATCGGCGACCGCACTAAAACCTCGCTCTCTTATCAGAACCAGCAGAATGATCCGTGTGACTGGTATCGCCTGCGCCACGAAGAGGCGTTAACGCCGGATGCGGTAGTGCGTCTGGCGGAAGCGGCCTATGAGAAATATGGTTTTAACGACTTCAAACTTAAAGGTGGCGTGCTGCGCGGCGGTGAAGAGGCCGAAGCGGTTACGGCGCTGGCAAAACGTTTTCCTGAAGCTCGCATTACCCTCGACCCCAACGGGGCCTGGTCACTCAACGAGGCGATCATGCTCGGCAAACAGCTCAAAGATGTGCTGGCCTACGCAGAAGATCCCTGTGGCGCAGAGCAGGGCTACTCAGGGCGTGAAGTGATGGCGGAGTTCCGCCGTGCGACCGGCATGCCCACCGCCACCAATATGATCGCTACCGACTGGCGGCAGATGGGGCATACCCTGTCGCTGCAGTCGGTGGACATTCCGCTGGCCGATCCGCACTTCTGGACCATGCAGGGTTCGGTGCGCGTGGCGCAAATGTGTCACGACTTCGGCCTGACCTGGGGTTCGCACTCCAATAACCACTTCGACGTTTCGCTGGCCATGTTTACCCACGTGGCCGCCGCCGCACCGGGCGCGATTACCGCCATTGATACCCACTGGATCTGGCAGGAGGGCAATCAGCGCCTGACCAAAGAGCCGTTCCAGATCAAGGGCGGTATGGTGCAGGTGCCGCAGAAGCCAGGTCTTGGCGTAGAGCTGGATATGGATCAGGTGATGCAGGCCAATGCGCTCTATCAGAAGCAGGGGCTGGGTGCGCGTGACGATGCTGAAGCGATGCAATTTTTAGTGCCGGGATGGACTTTCGACAATAAACGTCCGTGCCTGGTACGTTAACCTTTCTGGCTCCCGCCGCGGAGCCATCGTCACAGGAGTTCAACCATGAGTAATGCAGCCTGGCCCAATGGATTTCGTCGTCGCCTGTTAGCGGGCGACACCCTGATTGGCAGCTGGTGTGCGCTGGCCAGCCCGATCTCAACTGAAATCCTGGGGCTGGCCGGTTTCGACTGGCTGGTACTGGATGGCGAACACGCGCCCAACGACATCACGACCTTTGTGCCGCAGCTGATGGCGCTGAAAGGCAGCCACAGCGCCCCCGTGGTGCGTCCGCCCTGCAACGAGCCGGTGATCATTAAGCGTCTGCTGGATATCGGCTTTAACAACTTTCTGGTGCCGTTTGTCGAAACCGCAGAGGAAGCTCTGCGTGCCGTCGCCTCAACCCGCTATCCGCCCGCCGGGATTCGTGGTGTCTCGGTGTCGCACCGCAGCAACATGTACGGCACGTTGCCGGATTACAACAGCACCATTAATGACAACATCACGGTGCTGGTGCAGATCGAAACCCAGCAGGCGGTCGACAACATTGACGTCATCGCGGCGGTGGATGGTGTCGACGGTATTTTCGTCGGGCCGGGCGATCTTTCCGCTGCGCTGGGCTATCTCGGCCAGCCTGCGCATCCTGAAGTGCTGAAAGTGATTAAACACATTTTTGAACGTGCCAAAGCGGCCGGTAAGCCGAGCGGCATTCTGGCGCCGGTGGAAGCGGACGCGCGTCGCTATCTGGAGTGGGGAGCCACCTTTGTGGCCGTCGGCAGCGATGTCGGAATGTTCCGCAACGCCTCGCAGGCGTTATGCGACAAATTTAAGCGCTAATCGATCAAGGAGAAACGCAATGAAAATTGGATTTATTGGCCTGGGCATTATGGGCAAACCCATGAGTAAAAATCTGGTGAAAGCCGGTTATTCGCTGGTGGTACGCGATCACAACGCCGAAAACGAAGCGGAGCTGACGGAACTGGGCGCGACCGTGGCGAAATCGCCTAAAGAGGTGGCGGAACAGTGCGACGTGGTGATTACCATGGTGCCTAACTCGCCGCAGGTGATCGAGGTCTGCCTGGGTAAAAATGGCATTGTCGAAGGGGCGAAGCCGGGCCTTGTGGTGATCGACATGAGTTCGATTGCGCCGCTGGCGAGCCGTGAAGTCCATGATGCGCTGGCAGAAAAAGGCATCAAAATGCTGGATGCGCCGGTCAGCGGCGGCGAACCTAAAGCGATTGAAGGCACGCTCTCTGTGATGGTCGGTGGCGATAAAGCGGTGTTCGATGCCTGCTACGACATCATGAAATCAATGGCGGGATCGGTCGTGCATACCGGCGACATCGGTGCAGGTAACGTCACCAAACTGGCAAACCAGGTGATTGTGGCGCTGAACATTGCGGCCATGTCCGAGGCGCTGTCGCTGGCGACGAAAGCGGGTGTGAATCCGGATCTGGTTTATCAGGCAATTCGCGGTGGCCTGGCGGGCAGCACGGTACTGGATGCCAAAGCGCCGATGGTGATGGACCGCAACTTCAAACCGGGCTTTCGTATCGACCTGCATATCAAAGATCTGGCGAACGCGCTGGATACCTCGCACAGCATCGGCGCGCATCTGCCGCTGACGGCGGCGGTGATGGAGATGATGCAGGCGCTGCGCAACGAGGGTCAGGGTACTGCCGACCACAGTGCGCTGGCCTGCTATTATGAGAAGTTAGCGAAGGTTGAAATCGCCCGCTAAAACCCGGTGCCGGTTTCCTGAAACCGGACTGGTTAAGAGCCGTTTCAATTACTCAACTGCGCTCGGATTGCCTATGAAAATCGTAATCGCACCGGATTCATATAAAGAGAGTTTATCCGCCCTGGATGTGGCATCGGCGATTGAAGCGGGTTTCCGTGACATTTTCCCCGATGCGCATTACGTGAAAATACCGGTCGCCGACGGTGGCGAAGGCACGGTAGAAGCGATGGTGGCGGCGACGAAGGGAAAGATCGTCAGGTTGAAGGTGACAGGTCCGCTGGGCACGCAGGTTGATGCCTTTTACGGTCTGTCGGGAGATGAACGTACCGCCTATATCGAAATGGCGGCGGCCAGCGGACTGGAGCGGGTGCCCGCTTCACAGCGTGACCCGCTGATAACGACGTCGTTTGGCACCGGCGAGTTGATCAGGAATGCACTGGATAAAGGCGTTGCTCACATCATTATTGGTATCGGCGGCAGCGCCACCAACGATGGCGGTGCCGGGATGATGCAGGCGCTGGGCGCCCGATTGCTCGACGCCCAGGGCAGCGAGATTGGTCACGGTGGCGGCGCGCTCTCTGACCTCGCCAGCATTGATATTGACGCCCTGGATTCCCGTATCCATCAGTGCCGCATCGAAGTGGCCTGTGACGTGACCAATCCGCTGACCGGCAAAGAGGGTGCATCGGCCATTTTCGGTCCGCAGAAAGGGGCGACCCCGGCGCTGGTACAGCAGCTCGATCAGGCGCTGGCCCATTACGCCGCGATTATTCACCGCGATCTTGATATCGATGTGCTGCATATTCCCGGCGGCGGCGCAGCGGGCGGCATGGGCGCGGCGCTGCACGCCTTCTGTCAGGCGGAGCTGCGGCGCGGCATTGAGATTGTTACTGAGGCGCTGGGGCTGGCTGAAGAGGTCAAAGATGCGGACCTGGTGATTACCGGTGAAGGGCGTATCGACAGCCAGAGTATTAATGGCAAGGTGCCGATTGGAGTCGCCAGCGTGGCAAAGCGCTTTAACAAGCCGGTGATTGGCATCGCCGGAAGCCTGACGGCGGATGTCGGCGTCGTACATCAGCACGGGATTGATGCGGTATTCAGCGTGCTCTACAGCATCTGTACGCTGGATGAGGCACTCGCGAATGCCGGAAAGAATGTCGAGATGACGGCGCGTAACGTAGCCGCGACGCTGAAACTGGCCGGATTCCACTGACCGTCAGGACTATCCGGCCATGCAATGCGGGCCGTGATCTGTAGAGGGTGATGCAGGTGGTCAGGCATAGTTTTACGGCGTCAGTCCGTGACTTCGGCGGCAGGTGTGCGTCAGCGGAAGCTAAAGCACCTGCCGGTTAGCGTTTGCGCATATAGCTGGCGTGGCAGCAGGCCGGTCAGACTTCCCCGAACCCTAACAGTCGCCGGGCTTCTCTGGCGACGTTCTCCATCTCATCCTGCAGCTCCAGCAGTTCCGGCTCCAGCGCGGCGATATCGCTGGCCTCCAGCAGCCCCCGTTCCAACTGATGACAAAGTTGCTTCATGCGCGGCACGCCGCTGTAGCTGGCACTGCCGTGCAGCTTGTGAATAATTTCACGCAGGGCGTTGACCTCATTGGTCGTCATAAACTGCGCCATCTTCGCATGCACTTCCGGTAAAAACTCCAGCAGCATTCGTAGCAGATCGCGCGCCAGCTCGGGTTTGTTCGCCGCCTGACGCAGCGCCAGCTGCCAGTCCAGCGTCGGTAATATTGGCTGCAGTTCCGGCAGGGAGACCACCGGCGGCGGCGTATAGCGCGCCAGCAGCTGTCTCAGCTTGCTCTCATCAATCGGCTTGGCAAGATAGTCATTCATACCCGCTTTGATCAGCTGTTCACGCTCGCCATCAATCGCATGTGCGGTCACCGCCACAATCGGTGTATTTGCGTGATGCGGCAGACCCCGGATAATTTCGCTGGCGCGAATGCCATCAATCTCAGGCATCTGAATATCCATCAGAATCACATCCAGCGACTGCTGACGCGCTTCGCGGATGGCGTGTTCGGCGCTGCTGCACAGCAGGATATTCTGCACCTGCTCCTCCAGCAGCGCGCCAATCAGCTTGAGGTTGGCGGGATTATCATCCACCGCCATCACCGTCAGCGGCAGTCGCGGTGACAGCGGCAGTTCGCTGACCTGGCGGGTATGGATATCCAGTAACATCGGCAGAAGCCGCGTCAGAGAGATCGGTTTAGCGATGCAGCCGTCAATGCCGCGTACCTTTAGTTCATCAGCCAGCAACATCATCGGGCTGGGAAGGGCCATCAGCACGTTGTCTGCCCGATCCAGCAGCCCATTGATCAGGCGCTCATTAAGCAGTTCAGGCTGGCTGATACCGACCGGCATCGCCATCAGCAGTAGCGGATAGTGAGACGCTTTCAATCCCTCCAGCGTTTCACTGTAGTCAATCTGCAATGGGGTGGCGCTCAGCATCTCCAGCGCGGCGCTGGCAACGTTAGCATCCGCTTCCACATAAGCAATACGCGCCTGGGACAGCGTTTCCAGCACGCGGGGCATGCCGGGCGCATTGGGATTGAGATCCAGCTGCACGCGAATCATAAAGGTCGAACCCTGATCCGGCTGGCTGCTGAAGGTAATTTCCCCCCCCATCTCCCGCACCAGCTTCTGGGTGATGACCAGACCCAGCCCGGTGCCGCCATGACGCCGCGAAATGCTGGCGTCAGCCTGACGAAACGCCTGGAACAGCTGTGTCTGTTGCTGCTCAGAGATACCGATACCGCTATCCTCAACCTGAATCTCCAGCTCGACGCGCGACTGGGTAATCACCCGCTGTCCGACGCGCAGGCCGATGTATCCTTTCTCAGTAAACTTGATGGCGTTACCAATCAGGTTGATCAGAATCTGTTGCAGTCGCAGCGCATCGCCAATCACGTTGTCCGGCACGCTGCTGTCACACACCACCGTCAGCTCCAGCCCCTTTTCATGCGCCGACGGCGCCAGCAGCACCAGGGTTTCATCCAGCGTGGCGCGCAGCGGGAAGGGGATCGCCTCCAGCATCAGCTTGCCCGCTTCCAGCTTCGAAAAATCGAGCACGTCGTTGATAATACTGAGCAGATTATTGGCTGAGCGTTCAATGGTTTGCATATAGTCGCGCTGCGTGGTGCGCAGCTGGGTTTTCAGCATCTGCCGGGTAAAACCCAGTACGCCATTGAGCGGCGTTCGCAGTTCATGCGACATATTGGCCAGAAACTCAGATTTAATACGCGCGGCTTCCTGCGCGCGTTTCTTCGCCAGATCCAGTTCAACGTTCTGAATTTCCAGCTGTTCCAGCGTCTCTCTTAAATCGTAGGTTGCCTGGTCGATATTGTGCTGCATCTCTTCGTGATAGGCGGTCAGCGACATCGCCATCGCGTTAATGCCGTTTTTCAGAATGTTGAGTTCACCCAGCATGTAGCCCTCAACGCGGCTGTCGAGCTGGCCGCGACGGATGCGGTCAACGGTGGTGACCATATTGCGGATCGGGCCGGTAACATCGCGCATCAGACGATAAGCAAACAGCATGGCAAGACAGAGGCAGAAGAGCAGCATCAGCGTGGCAACAAACACCTCTTTGTACTGCTGCAGGCGCACCGACTGCAGATCCAGTTCAATCGCCACATAGCCCAGCGGATTGCCCGCGGGCTTGGCATCTTCATCCGGTAATTCGTCTACATCGTAACGCTCGGAGGTAATCGGCGTGCGCAGAATTAATAGGCTGCCGTGGCGCTCCATTGAGACATCGTCAGGCAGGGCGCGGATATCATCCTGTTGCAGCAGGCTGAGGTTTTGCTTGTGGTTAGAGGTGACATAGAGCTGATTATGATTATCAAACACCGAGATGGCCCGGACGATGCCGGAATGGCGGCGGTGCAGCAGGCTGACCAGCTCACGCATGGCATCCCGATTGTGCCAGGTCATGCTGTATTCGCTGGAGATTGCCAGTGGTTGGATGATGTTAGCCCCGGCATCGATCACCTGGCGCTGCAGTTCGTTGTAGCGGTGCACCACAAAAAATGAGCTGAGCAGCAGGCCAACCATCAGCGTGGGTGCCAGGATTAAAATCATCATTCGCGCCCGCAGGCTGTATTTGGTCATAATAGTCGCCTGGCTACTCCGGCATTAACGTCCCTGTGCATGCGGTCGACAAAACGATGCAGGCCGTTTTCGATAAAGAGAATGAATAACACTATGGCGCAATTTTACGTTGCAAAACAGCGCGTGACGACGCAACAACGGATCACCGTCACCATTGATGAGCTCGATCCGTTCGGACAGGGCGTGGCGCGTCACAAGGGCAAAACCCTTTTTGTCACGGGTGCTCTGCCGGGTGAACAGGCGGAGGTCGTACTGACAGAGGATAAACGTCAATTTGCCCGGGCGAAAGTGACACGACTGATTAGCCGCAGTCCGGACCGCGTTACGCCGCGCTGCCCGCACTATGAACGCTGCGGTGGCTGTCAGCAGCAGCATGCGGATGTGGCGCTGCAACAGCAGAGCAAAGCCCAGGCGCTGAGCCGGATGCTGAGCAGGGCCGCAGCACAGAACGTGGCGGTAGATGAGGTGATTGCCGGTCAGCCCTGGGGCTACCGCCGTCGCGCCCGTCTGGGTCTGCAATGGCAAAATAAAGCGCAACGCTTACAGATGGGCTTCCGCCAGGAAGCCAGCAACGATCTGGTCGATATTCAGCACTGCCCCATTTTAGCGCCCGAACTTGAAGCGTTACTGGTTCCGCTGCACCAGTGCCTCAGTGCGTTGCGCGCCGTCAGGCGTCTCGGACATGTGGAACTGGTGCTGGCGGATAACGGCCCGCTGATGATTCTGCGCCATCTTGATGCGCTGCATGCCGATGATCGTGAAAAACTGGAACAGTTTTCGCATAAGCATCAGCTGATGCTGTTCCTGGATGCGGGGGAAGAAGAACTGAATGCGTTAAGTGAGTCGGTGCCGTTTTATCACTCGCACCAGCTTAAGCTCACCTTCAGCCCACAGGATTTTATCCAGGTTAACGATGCGGTTAATCAGCAGATGGTCGCGAAGGCGATCGCCTGGCTCGACCTGCAGCCGGAAGACCGGGTGCTGGATCTGTTTTGCGGCATGGGAAACTTCACACTTCCTGTAGGAATCTTCGTACAAAATGTGGTTGGTGTGGAGGGGATTGCAGCATTAGTGCGGCAGGCAGCGTATAATGCTGATTTGAATAATCTTAAAAATGTCAGTTTCTTTCAGCATAATCTGGAAGAAGAGGTGTCGCGCCAGCCGTGGGCGGCACAGGGATTTAACAAGGTATTACTCGATCCGGCACGCGCCGGGGCTGCGGGCGTCATGGCGCATGTGGTTAAACTTGCACCAGAACGCGTGGTCTATGTTTCGTGTAATCCCACAACACTCGCCCGCGACAGCCAGACATTGCTGTCGGCAGGCTACCAATTGGAAAGGGTCGCGATGCTGGATATGTTCCCACATACCCGTCATCTCGAATCCATGGTGCTGTTCAGAAAAACATAAGCGATGAATGTCGTTGTGCAGGAGAGGTTATGGTTGCGGTCAGAAGTGCGCATTTAAATACTGAGGGGGATTTCGCCCTCGACCAGTGGATCGCCAGTCTCGGTATTGCCAACCCGCAATCCTGTCAACGCGTTGCTGAGACCTGGCGCTACTGCGAAGCGCAGACGCAGGGCCATCCCGATCAGTCGCTGCTCCTGTGGCGCGGTATCGAGATGGTGGAGATCCTCTCCATGCTCAGCATGGATATTGAAAGCCTGTGTGCGGCGCTGATTTTCCCGCTGGCTAACGATGAAGTGGTGAGTGAAGAGGAGCTGGAAACCGCCGTCGGTAAAGGCATCGTCTCGCTGGTTCACGGCGTGCGCGATATGGACGCCATCCGCCAGCTGAAAGCGATCCACAACGACTCCATGGCCTCTGAACAGGTCGATAACGTCCGCCGCATGCTGCTGGCGATGGTGGAAGATTTCCGCTGCGTGGTGCTCAAGCTGGCCGAACGCATCATGAACCTGCGCGAAATGAAAGATGCGCCGGAAGATGAGCGGGTGCTGGCCGCCAAAGAGAGCACCAACATCTATGCGCCCCTGGCCAACCGTCTTGGTATCGGTCAGCTCAAATGGGAGCTGGAAGATTACTGCTTCCGCTATCTGCATCCCGACGAATATAAGCGCATTGCTAAATTACTGCATGAGCGTCGCATCGATCGTGAGCAGTACATCGATAACTTCGTTAACAATCTGCGCAAAGAGATGGTTAAAGAGGGCGTGCGCGCCGAAGTCTACGGACGTCCGAAACACATCTACAGCATCTGGCGCAAGATGCAGAAAAAATCGCTGGCCTTCGATGAGCTGTTTGACGTGCGTGCGGTGCGCATCGTGGCGGATCGCCTGCAGGATTGTTACGGCGCGCTGGGCACGGTGCATACCCTCTATCGTCATCTGCCCAGCGAATTCGATGACTACGTCGCTAACCCAAAACCCAACGGCTATCAGTCGATTCATACGGTGGTGTTAGGGCCGCAGGGCAAAACGGTGGAGATCCAGATCCGTACCCGCCAGATGCATGAAGATGCCGAGCTGGGCGTGGCGGCGCACTGGAAATATAAAGAGGGGCCAACCTCCAGCAGCGCGCGCGGCGCAGCAGGTCACGAAGAGCGTATCGCCTGGCTGCGTAAGCTGATTAGCTGGCAGGAAGAGATGGCTGACTCCGGCGAGCTGCTGGAAGAGGTCCGTAGCCAGGTGTTCGACGACCGGGTTTACGTCTTTACCCCGAAAGGTGACGTGGTGGATCTGCCGGCCGGTTCGACGCCGCTCGACTTTGCCTATCATATTCACAGTGATATCGGTCACCGCTGCATCGGTGCAAAAATCGGTGGTCGCATCGTGCCGTTCACCTATCAGCTGCAGATGGGCGATCAGGTCGAAGTGATTACCCAGAAACAGCCGAACCCGAGCCGCGACTGGCTCAACCCGAATCTGGGCTATATCACGACCAGCCGTGGACGCTCAAAGATCCACAACTGGTTCCGCAAGCAGGATCGCGACAAGAACATTATCGCCGGACGGCAGATTCTGGATAACGAACTGAATCAGCTTGATATCAGCCTGCGCGAAGCAGAGAAACTGCTGCTGCCGCGCTACAACGTGACCTCACTGGAAGAGCTGCTGGCGGCGATTGGCGGCGGCGATATTCGTCTTAACCAGATGGTTAACTTCCTGCAGGCGAAGCTGAACAAGCCGAGTGCTGAAGAGGAAGATCGCGAAGCGCTGCGGCAGCTGACCCAGAAATCGTACTCGCAGCCTGCACGCAAAGAGAGTGGGCGCGTGGTCGTCGAGGGTGTGGGCAATCTGATGCACCACATTGCCCGTTGCTGTCAGCCGATTCCGGGCGATGATATTGTCGGCTTCATCACTCAGGGGCGCGGCATCTCCATTCACCGCGCCGACTGCGACCAGCTCTCTGAACTGATTTCACATGCGCCGGAACGTATCGTCGATGCCGTATGGGGCGAGAGCTACTCCAGCGGTTACTCGCTGGTGGTGCGCGTCACCGCCAACGATCGCAGCGGCTTGCTGCGTGACATCACCACCATTCTTGCCAACGAGAAAGTGAATGTACTGGGCGTCTCAAGCCGCAGCGACACTAAAAAGCAGCTGGCGACCATCGACATGGATATTGAGATCTACAACCATCAGGTACTGGGACGTGTCCTGGCGCGCCTGAACCAGGTCTCTGATATTATTGACGCCCGCCGCCTGCACTGATATTCAGCTGCAGTGCGGCAACCGGAGGTTGCGCGGGCGTTTTCTGCGGTACCTGAGCGTGCCGGACGCGGTTCACCCCGTCCGGCACTGTTATACGCCTCGCCTCCTTGCCCGCTGCCTGTCACCTGACTACTCAAGGACCCGTCTGAATGAACGCTATTGAGCGCCTGCTTGGCATCATGAAAACTCTGCGCGATCCCCAACATGGCTGCCCGTGGGACCGTGAACAGACCTTCACCTCTATCGCGCCCTATACGCTGGAAGAGACCTATGAAGTGCTGGACGCCATCCAGCGCGAAGATTTTGACGATCTGCGCGGCGAACTAGGCGATCTGCTGTTTCAGGTGGTGTTCTACGCGCAGATGGCCAGCGAACAGAGTCGCTTTAATTTTGAGGATATCTGTCACGCCATCAGTGACAAGCTGGAGCGCCGTCATCCGCACATTTTTGGCGATGCCACGGCAGAAACCAGCAATGACGTGCTGAAAAACTGGGAAGCGATTAAAACCGCCGAGCGGGCTGATAAAGCCCAGCATTCGGCGCTGGATGACATTCCTAAAGCGCTGCCCGCACTGATGCGTGCCCATAAGATTCAGAAGCGCTGTCACAATGTGGGATTCGACTGGACCACGCTGGGGCCGGTAGTGGCAAAAGTGCATGAAGAGATTGATGAAGTGATGCACGAGGCGCAGCAGAGCGTGGTGGACGGCGAAAAGCTGGAAGAGGAGATTGGCGACCTGCTGTTTGCCACGGTTAACCTGTCGCGTCATCTTGGCAGCAAAGCGGAAACGGCGCTGCAAAAGGCGAATGACAAGTTCGAGCGCCGGTTCCGTGAAGTCGAGGCAATCATCGCAGCACAGGGGTTAAGCATGCCGGGTGCCACACTGGAGCAGATGGAAGCGGCCTGGCAGCAGGTGAAACAGGGCGAGAAGCGCTGATTATTCCAGCGCTGTGCATAAATTCGCCAGATATGCTTACTCGTTTCAGCGCGGCTACAACTTTGTGACGCACATCAACATTTCATTGGCAGCTATCCGCTATGTTAGGACGCAGCAATGCGTTGGAGGATGGCTGTGATTCATCAATTGTGGCTGATAGCGGTTTCCAGTATACTGTTTTCCCGTCCTGGTTATTCCACCGTCTTTAAACCTAAACTCTCAGGTTCAGCATGACAACGAATTATATTTTTGTGACC
>Ga0157367_1000295_pt1 | contig 25768 bp, 33 predicted proteins | sample AttbisABBM2_FD_113142 | JGI IMG/M metagenome (GOLD analysis project Ga0157367, IMG submission 113142) | Fungus gardens microbial communities from leaf cutter ant in Botucatu, State of São Paulo, Brazil - Atta bisphaerica ABBM2 | ecosystem: Host-associated > Fungi > Mycelium > Unclassified ... | reverse complement strand
ATGCAACGTCACTGGCCTAATTGGGGAACACTCGTGCCACCTGGGGCTTCGGCCGGAAGCTGGAAAAGTATCCCAACCTTCGCAGTTCACTATTGTCATACTAGTAGGGAAGTGATGTAGCAGGGCAAGGCTATTATAGTTGACTCCGGGCGAAAATCCTACCTCCACTACCGGAGGCTTTCATTTTCAGAGATGTGGTGGATATTATCGTGAGACTTGTCAAGATAATTCTTCCACATGAAGTGAAGATCGTTACCGCAAGATCTAATGGTGCATGATGCCACACAGAGATCCTTTGTCCATCTTTAGGCTTGTTCGGTTTAGGTTCAAAATCAATCCTGTCGAGCTGAATATCTCCACGGAATGCAGAATGTATTGCAAACAAGAGGGAATGTTCCAATTTTCTGGAAGACTACTGTCTGTAGGCCAGCCTACATATGGAGATGGGAGCGGATTGAGGATAAGGCATTGTGTGAGTTGATATTGGATTATAAGGGTATATAACAAGAAATGATAGTATGAGGTGACTGTGATAGTTAGAGCAACAAAAGAGCTTTATGTATTCTTGCAAAGAGCTAGAACACACCACACGACAGCTAGCGCAGGGAAGTCATTGAGGCATCTCGTCACAGCCATTATCAAGGTGTCTCTTGAGAGAATCGGCCCTTATAGAACACGATCAATAATTTCCCCGCGAGAAACCGGTACGATGGGACTCACCTACTAAATTCCTTCTCACAAAACTGACAACGGTGGATCACTGGGCTGGGTAGGTGTTGTGTCTCGTGATGTCGTTTTCTATCATGAGACCTAGAGAACGTCTTGCCGCAGTTTTCGCATGGGAATCTCTCCCCGGAAGGTGATGTTGCTGAAGTGGGTGAAGCTGTTGCTCCTGATGCAGTCCGGGGACGTCCAGTAGAGATACGTGTTCGTGGCCGCTGAGAATGTACCGAGGCAGAATTGGAGTACGCACTCGCCCCAGATCCATAGGGACCAGCCGTTGGCGAGTGAGACGGTAACGTTTGAGAGTAGTCAGAGTATGAGCTGGCCATCTCTGACGGTGTCGGGATAAACGAAGTTTGATTTGCCGGCGAGCGATTTCCGAGGCTACTATTGGGATACTGATCACTGTAGTAACCCTGAGCATTATATGACTGTGGTAATGGAGAGGACGAGGTAATGAGTGCGGATTGAGAGTAATATTCTCTGTTAGAGCCACTGTTTGAGTAGCGCTGTGGATGTAATGCTGGTGTCATGCTGCGACAATATGTCGGATGGGAACCTATATCCTGATGAGGAGGGGGCATAACAAGAGACCCGGTATGGACAGACCATCATTGGGGTGAACATGTGGAGGATAGTATTGTGCATTCTCTTGATAGTCATATGTCGCATGGTTGTAGGCCCCTTGCATGGGGTAGGTGCCACCTGGAGAAGAGTATTGACCAGTCGAATACTGACCCCCTGCGCTAGGGTCCTCATAGTAGGTGCGGGCGTCACGATGCATGAATGGAAAGGGGACAGAATGGAGGAGGAAGAGTTCAGATAGGGAGGGGAGAATTTTCTTGGTCCTTTAATAGGTCGGAGCCGCCCAGATGTCATAGGTAAACTGGGTAATATGGATCCCTTCGGCGAACTGGCGCTCGCGAGTTAGATCACCTCTAGTTGTTTCGATCCCGAATGACGGAAGGACCCGCGACCGCTATCTACGGCTGCGCGTCAGCCGATGAGGCGGAGCCCACAGACCATGAAAGTGAGCACCCCACGAGAAATGAGGGTCCAAGGAAGCTTCTGTATTCATTCACGTCGAAATCGGTGAAGTGAATGCCATTCCTTCCAGGATTCCACTTCAGGCGTCTGGTTTGCCTGGAGCTTCATCATGGGAACCCTGCGCCAGAAGTACAGTTCGGATAAGTAGCTGAGTTTAATCATTCGAATCTACAGATGTGCCTACTTGGAAGGAATTTAGATTCGGGTGCGGGTGAAAATAATTGAGGACAAGTCAAACCGAAAAAGGCTAGCGGGATTTCCCCCATGTCAAATATGCCACAACTCAGAAATCACGCATGGGGGTAAAGCGACCAGCACAAGCAATCAAGGAATCTTCGACGCAGCCCGACTTTCAATGAATCGTCAACGAGGAGTCAATGACGTATTGCCTCGTTCAATTGCTAATAGGACACACTGAGAAGATAACTCTATGTCTGAGAAGTGATTTTGACTTGTCAGACTGGAAGCACAATTTGTCACCCCGAGATTCCTAAGAGATTAGGGTGCTAAGGTTTTCAACCACACAAAGGTAATAAAGCAAGGACAAAGCGGTCCGAACCTAGACTTGACCCACAGAACTAACCAGTATTGTATTTGTGAGTGACACTAGAGATTTTCGATAGAGGCTTATCAAAAATAGGTCAAAACATAGTCAAATGCGAGTAACATACTGTGCAGTCCGTCAAGCAAGTCTTCTCATTCGAATCGGTCTGGCAATTCGATAAACTTAGCATAGGCAGAAACCAGATTCATCTCAGATTATCCAAGTATTGCGCCTGTGGTAGGCAAATAGATCTAACTTGTTCCAATAACTGTGATGTTCCATCTGCAAGTTTCCGGAAAAAGTAGTGGGAAGGTTGCTAGTGACGTACGACATCTGAACTGGTCTTTTCATAGAACGACGGTATTTGCTCTAGTCGTAGTCGTTTCGGAAAATGCCTAAGCGTGTACCTGATGAGGGAGGGGCGAAGTCTGTTGGCAAGTTGCTAGACAAGACACTCAAAAATTGCGAAAAAATCGCGATGTAGACCGAATGGAAGATTGATGCAATGATCTACTAAGATAGGGCAGGCGGCAGACGGTGATTGTCAAGAGCGCTCGGAAGAAGAGATGAAAAACTAGAAGAAAAAAAACTAGAAGAACATTGTCGAGTTGGAAGCTTTAACCAAATAACTTCAAACATATAATCACCTCACTATCCCTAATCTCTGCAGTCTTTTAATGGCTCCATTTAATCTTGACGCATGCATAGACCAGCTCCTCGATAAACAACTCCTGCACGAAGCATTACTACGCGAGATATGCGAAAAGACCAAGGAAGTGCTGATGCGCGAGTCTAACGTTGTGCATGTTAGCGCACCTGTTACTGTTGTGGGCGATATTCACGGGTGAGCCATCACAGCCTACTCCCCCACCTAATTAACCCTATGATTTATCAAGCCAGTTTTATGATTTAATAGAAATATTTCGTATAGGTGGATATGCACCCCACACGAACTACCTTTTCCTTGGTCAGTTCCTAATACTTGCCACTGCCCAAACTCAAGTTCTTTCCAGGAGATTACGTAGACCGAGGACTCTTCAGCGTTGAAACTATTTCCCTTTTGACGTGCCTCAAACTCAGATATCCTAGCAGGGTTCAACTCATTCGAGGGAATCACGAATCAAGAGCAGTGACTCAAGTAAGTAGCTGAACCGTCAAGTTCTTGATATTTGATCTTATTTCCACAGACTTATGGTTTCTATACAGAATGTGTGCGAAAATACGGCTCTTCGCATGTCTGGACGTACTTTACCGACATGTTTGATTTTTTAACGCTCTCTGTCGTGATTGACGACCGGATATTCTGTGTTCACGGAGGTATCCTGAAAATTACTAGTGGTTAAGTCAGGCTCCCCACGGACTGATCCTGCTGTAGGTCTTTCGCCCTCAATACACTCGATTGATCAGATTAAAGTTGTTGATCGGTTTCGAGGTACATGTTCCAACTTCCAATCTTGCTCATTTGCTCACGTTTCAGTCAGAAATTCCGCACGAAGGCCCCATGGCGGACCTTGTCTGGTCAGATCCCGATCCAGAAAAAGAAGACTTCGCCATCTCACCGCGGTATACACATCATGAGCATCTGCATTTCTCATACTCACTCATAACCTCAGTGGTGCTGGGTATACCTTTGGATCTGGCGTTGTTCACAAATTTCTCGATCAAAACAGGATGTCTCATATCCTTCGTGCACACCAACTGTGCATGGAAGGATATTCTTCCCTATTTGATAAGCACCTTTCCACAGTTTGGTCGGCTCCTAATTATTGTTATCGATGTGGAAATTTGGCAAGTATTTTGGAAATTGGTCCTGGCGAGACGATGTTTTTCAATGTATTCGAGGCCGCACCAGAAAATGACAGAGACGGTCCGAATCAGCAGAGCGCTCAAAACGCAACCGGGAAGGTGAGAATTGCTATCGCTCTCCCTACCTATTTGCCTGATTTTTTGTAATCAGCTTCCTGAATACTTTCTATGATGTCCACTTGGTGAATCTGCAATTTTCCGACTCCAGATACCAACTACTGCGATATGATACATGTATGCCATATACTAATATGATGACATTAGAACCACTGACAACCAAGACACGAAAGGCAATCCAATATATCTCCAGGTAGGGTGTCAAAACTGACATGTTATCCACGTCTTCAGACATATTTCAATTGCTATACCTCTAAAGCACATATAGCTTCATCTTCTGATGATCACGATAATACGAAGAAAGAATAGTTCGCCAACCAAGGAAGGTCTCTGGTGTACGCCAAGAACCCTTGCGGATAGCAAAATTGCAGGTAAGAGTGAGGACAACGACAACCAAGATGTGAGATCGCCAACGTAGCCAAAAAAGCCAGGCCAAAGTCCGGGCAAGGTCCCGTTTTCGACGGTGATTGTGGTGTAATCCCGGATATCCATGGGCAGAAGTGGCAGGATAACCGCAAAAAGGATTCAACATGGAAGCTGGCTGATGAGAAATTGCTAAAGGCGTCTCGTCTTCTACGGCACTGGCATCGGAAAGCCAAGTTCTCCCCGGTCGCAGAGGGTTATCTAAGTCTGTCAGAAAGGGCAGGTTCCCGCCATAATCTGCCCGATAATCGGTAACTGAAGAACTCGGAAATGACAGGCTGCCTCTCACCCTTTGGCAGGGCATTTGGACTTAATGCAGTCAGCAAATCTGTCTTGGTCGGAAAGAATATCCTCGAGATCGATGATTTGGGGAGGATATGCCTGGCTTCCCGATCGGTACAATAGAACTGCCGCAGACAGGAGTTAAAACGCACTTTATGATGCCCCATAAGCCAGAATGGGCCCATGAGTAATTAATTATGAAGACTACGTGCCATCAGCTAAAGGATTTTGTCTCATGGAAGTCCTGATGTACCTGCAGCCAGCATGCCTGGGAATCGCGGGATGACTTCGCGAATAGTCCAGGTCACAACATCGATATCCTACATGATAGGGGGTTAGAAGCTGGTCAGTGACAGGATAGAGGGTAATGACTAATGACTGTAATGACAATTTTGCCAAGTCCAGTAAGATGATATATTGCAATACGGGCTCTTCTTCTGGGTCTTGCGTGCCAGAAAGACTTTTAAGATGAAGCCGAAGCTCCTCGAATGCCTGAATGATATATGATCTGACCACTTCAGGGCTTTCATTGACGGGCAGGAATTCGATAACGAGAATAGGACGTCCAAAAGGGTCGTAGACGTGTTTAGGAAGGCAACGAATGGTAGGAGGCAGAGCGTGACCAGAGTTTGTGGGCCAAAGATTCTGCAGACGCCATACCAGGTTTTTACGGATGGACTCGAGTGCAAACGACCTGGTAAATTTATTATGCTGCCAAAGATACTCAAAAGCTCCTGTCAGTTATGTGCTAAGGGAAACGTACTCGAGCTATTCGAAAAATGGACTCTGCAAAGGAAACAGCAGTCGGAAGAAATTTAGAGATTCCGAGTAGAGACTCGAAACCACAGAAAGGTATTACCTGTGTCATTCAACCATTCTGCTGCCCACTCCGTGGCGTCCGGACCCAGACCGAATTCATCAACGACAGAAGGAAGGATGTCTCGGATCAAGGAAGCTTGAAGGTCTAGGACGTGGTTCATATTCTCGCGGTGAGTTCTAAGCAGCCTTGTGGAATTGGCCCAGAGTAGGTCCCGAATTTCCATTCCTTGTGGTATCCGTTAATGTGGTTGAAGCACAGCCATGGTTGCAGCATTGCGATGACGAGTCCCAAGGGAAGAACGGCCCGACCGACTTCACTGCAAGTATTAATTTTCCCACCGTCATCAGCAGAAAGCTTGTTTGAAGCCAGCTTATTATTTTATTTCAAACGTCTCCTCCACGATATAATACACCAGTACTTTGCAAACACGCATCTTTGGTTTGGTAAAGCGGCTAGTGTTGTCGATACTGCTCATCTATTTGCTACCACGGTGGAAAGTGGAACCGTAGACCTAAGCCTGTGGCACCTATGGCAAATAGAATAGTATCTCTTTGGCTTCCCAACCGGCGTATCTTCCAGTGCTGATGTTGGCTTGGAGGCCTACAGCTGTACTGGCTTTGTACTCACAAATAGATCCATGGACGTTGGTCCCGTTTCCTACACCAATCAAGGGTCGTGCAAGCGTGTGAGATAATGAATTTGAAAACATGCCCAAGAACCTGAGCGTCAAACCCCAGCTTGCAAGGTTTAGAGCATGAATCTCTGCGATGCAGCGCGGCATTAAGATACAAGGCAGAGGTATGTGGTCATTCTACAGACATTAGACTGAGAACGAACTGCTCGTCCGCGTGGAAACACGTACCAGCGGTCAGCTTGTAGGCCCGGCAAGATATGATCCCGCTGACTTGGTGGTGAATCTTGATCGATCCGCAAAGCCATATAGTCCCGGAGTAAAGTCAATATAACTTATCGCGAACCAGCTGTCAAGCTGGGATCACCCACACTGCGAAAGAGAAAATACTTGTCACTGAGAATTCTCCAAAGTAAGCACATTAATTGATTCGAATTAAAGTAGAGTTTTGTGATTTCTAATTCACTGGGCAACGTAATGCCCATTGAGCAAGCCGAGGGCCTAGGAGAACACTGGCAGGCTGTCGGTCTGAGATTTGGATGGCAGGAAAGCTTGACCGTTTTTTCGCCCCATTACTCCATAGGTGGAAAAGGCCCTAAGTGACTCCTCAGGATTCTGTACCCAAGAGATGCAGTCGGAGATAGAACTGAGAAAGCAGGCGTGGTGCCGCGAGGCTACGTCCAAATACCACTGGTCGGATCACATACTCAGTCCATCAGCCTGGAAATGAGCAACGAATAAGTTTGCACCGGAAAACCGAGGCAATTACCAGAAGGGAACACCACTCTGCCTCAAAGTCATCGTTTCCGTACGACGGGGAGTCATAAGAGTGATTGATCAGCTTAGTTTCTGATCGCTATTACGAGCCTCTCCGCGAGAACAATAGCCATCCTAAGATATGGACCAGAAAGTCCAGCTTCTAGGGAGGAATGACCCTGTCGGATTGTCAGGCTAAATCTATCCGATTTTCGAAAAAGCGCATGGGGTCTGGAAATCTAGCTGAGGCCAAGATGGGAGTGAAAGCCTGAATGGGTTGGGTAGCTAATTGGTCATTGGTGCATAAAACTACCGGAAGAAGGGTCATGCCATGGTTCCAGCCTTGATTCGATGTATGTTCAAGAACTACATAGATCATCAAGCGGCAAGGTGCTGATGACCTACTAAGTGTAAACGTCAAGCGATTCTAACTGAGAGAAATTACGTCCTTAGTGCTTTTCAGCTTCCAGTTGACCGTACAGAGTCATAAATGCAGTGCAGCATTTAGAATCAGGTATTTTATCAAGAACCCCCAAAGCATATACGAGGATGTCAATTTGGGTTTCGTGGTCAAATTAATGCTCGACTATATAGCATAGTTCGTAGAAAATAAAATAAATCATGGGTCATCTGTCCTATATGTCGTGGTGGTTGTAAATAGATTGTGACACTTTTTACACGGCAACAAAAACCGGATCACGTGTATAGAAATTTCTTGAGCAAAACCTTAATGGAGGGTTTCATCAGCTGGTTCCAATCCCATGAAGCTTTTCTGGATACTTCTGCTCTCGGGATCACTGATTTCTCCCCGTCTGAGGGAGGACGCGGTGCGATTGCTCTAAAAGATATACCAGTAAGTTGTCGGTTTGTATTTTTCCCCAGGGATGATTAAATTATACCTGAACATCAGGAGGGACATACGTTGTTCTCAATACCCAGAAGTCTCACGCTTTCTACCCGTACATCCGAACTGCCTCTGCGGTTTGGCCTTGATGCTTGGCAGGAAGCCAGTCTTCACCGAGGATGGAGTGGTTTGATTCTTTGCATGATGTGGGAACGGGCAGGTGGCCCGTCCTCAAAGTGGCAGCCATATCTAGGTGATAACGTCATAGCTTTCATGATCAAAAATCGTTAGTCTGACAACTGTGACTAGATATTCTTCCGAACGAATTTGACACACCAATGTTCTGGGGTGAGGATGATCTTGCAGAATTGAAGGGCACCTCGGTGGTAGGTCTGTTCAAACACATCACTTTGTTGGAAGTATGATTTATCACTAGTACTGTCCGTAGAAAAACTCGGGAAAGCCGATGCTGAGGTGGACTATACAATGAAATTGCTCCCAGCTGTCAAGTCGCGACCTGATCTTTTTTGCCCTCAAGATCTATCGACACACTATTCTCTGGAGGTTTACCACATCATGGGAAGTCGAATTCTCTCTCGAAGCTTTTCCGCGGAAAGTTGGGACGGAAATGGAGATGACGATGTTGGTGAGATGGACAGTGCTATGAAAGTAGATCAGAATCTCGAGGATCCCGACCTGAACCGTGTAGATGACGATGACGACGGTAATAGGAGCGACGAAGAAGAAGACGAAGGCGACCCTTCTGAAGTTGCCATGGTCCCCATGGCCGATATCTTGAATGCGAGATACCAAACGGCAAACGTGAGTGTACTTCTGTCAAGGGTAGCGTTACTAGTGACTGACTCAATCAGGCCAAGCTTTTCTACGAAAAAGAAGTGCTGAAGATGGTATCAACGACGCCGATTAGATTTGGGGAGCAGATTGTAAGTTAGGCGGTCACGGATTGTTACTAACTAACCTCAATTCACAGTGGAACACATACGGTGATCTTCCAAATGCTGAATTGCTCCGTCGATATGGTCATGTTGATGTACTACCTTTACCTTCTGGAGGAACTGGGAACCCAGGAGATGTTGTCGAGATCAAGGCTGACCTGATCGTGTCTGTGATTAGATCATATACCAAAGACGACCAGAACAAAGAGAGAATAGATTGGTGGTTAGAGCAAGGTGGCGAAGAGTGAGTGATCATAATAAGCGCCTGGTCCTTTCTCAACGAATATCGTAGCATTTTCACCTTGGACTATGACTTTGAGGTTCCCGCGGTGATGATCTCCTTCACGAAACTTTTGCTCCTTTCCGAACGGGAGTGCGAGAAAGTGCGAGAAAAGTCTAAGCCTCCGAAACCAAAACTCGAGGGGCCGCTTCATGACATCCTGAGTTCGATTATTGAGCGCCGGCTCGCAGAGTACCCGACAACGTTGGAGGTAATAAACTCTTGCGCTATTCATCCAGCCTGAGCTCAAGAACTTGTTTTAGGCTGATCGTGCCCTGTTGAATGGTTCGCTTCCTCTGAACAAACGACGAGCTCTGATTGTCCGAATCGGAGAAAAAAATATTTTACATGGCTGTTTGGAGAAATTAAAAGGCCTAAAGGATGCAGACAGCAGCTGGGTAGTAGAAGGGACCAAAAAACGGAAAGCAGATTCTAGCGACTCTTTAGCGAAAGGAAAGAGAACCAGACGTTGATGTCTGGAGAGTTGTATATCGTTAGAATAACTCCTAATGGTATGCTTGGCGCCCGCTGGTCCGCAGTGATGGTGATGCTTGCACAAGTTATATCTGGTCTCCTTGCGGCTGTGTATGAGTTAGATATTAGATGTGCTCAATTGGATACTTTGGCTTGTACCATCACCACTCACATCCTCTCCATGGTAGACAGCTCCAAGTCAGACGCTCATGATGAAGGTTATGTTATAGATGAACTCGGAGTGATGGCTCCTCCAGCCAGCGTTCCTACGGAAAACAGGACGTCGTCGTCTCCACTGCTCGTGTCAGCTGGCATGTTCACTGGCCAATCTGGTATCATGTCTTCACAGTCTCCCGTGCCTGAAGCTACAGACGCAGTAACACCTCAAAATGAACCCAGGAATCCGCAGGTCGCATCATTGAGAAGCATCTTTCCAGACTACGATGAGGCCATTCTGTGCGTCTTCGGTGGATTTTCATTTACAGATGGACTGACATTTCGATTATTCATCCACTTTTGCTTGCACTTCGTGCGGAAATGCGGGGCCGATGGATGTCTTGGCATCGTTTTGGTTTGTATGTGAACTATGGACAGTCAATCAGTCCTGGAATCGGCAGATGGTGATCAGGATCGTGCTATCGATCTTCTCCTCGGGATGAACGACCCAGACTTCAGGAGTGAGGCGATGCCACCAACACAGCAGCCCCAGATGGTGCGTCAATAGGTGTTTCTTGTTTTGGGGACCTCGAAAAAGTTCATCCTTGTGTATGAGGTTCAGGCACAGGAGGAGTTGGACGAGCAGTTTGCGAGACAATTGATGCTCGAGGAACAGCAGCAAGTACAACAACGGCAGCAGCAATATCGTCCTCGTAGCTCTCGCATACAAGGACAATCGCAACAACAATCGCAGCAGCAGCAGATAGGTTCTCCTGTTGGTGGTAAGGACACGATGGCGGAGATACAGGAGCAAGTTAGTAAATATGCTGAAAGTATGTATAAAAGGTGGAGATATATTAATGTTTATTGATTAACTGACGACTTCGTAGTTGGAAAAAAGAGTTTGGTTGCCTTGGTGTCCAAAGTAAAAACAAAAATCCAGGAATTCGATAAGTAAGTTTCTCGCAACCCTGTACGTCGAATGAAACCAACTTATCTCGTTCTGTAAGGCCAGACACAGACGGTGGGGCATCTGGTGTCCAGTCGACATGGAGTGGTGCTGGAAGCCCTTCATACTACGATCCAGATACCACACGTCGATCAGCCCCTCCACGAACGAACTACCGATTATATCAAGGACCTACTGGAGTACAAAATCCTCCCTCAACCGCTCCCACTTCATCGCAACCGGTGGCATTTTACGATCCTGACTCAAGTCCGCAGCCAATATCCGCTACGGGGTATGAAGTAGAGCCGATAGCTAACGGTGAGGGAATATATTCTAGCCATCTTATGTGCATGCATCTAAACCATGCACAGATGCGCGTGCTACGGGCTCCGCTCTGACAGCATTGCAGACTGTAGCAATATCCTCTGCATCAATCCCTCTACGAGGTCCTAGTCCAGCCAATCCTATTGACGGAGGTTTGGTTCAGAACCGCCTTAGAGAGTCATTTTTGACTAACCATCTCGGTCCAGGCAAACTTGGTCTCTTACCCAAACGACCCATCTCCTTGATTAGAGATCCTCCCAAAATCCAACCGCCGACACAAAAGCGCAATTCTGACCCAGACGAGTTGGAGTACGCAGAAAATCCTTTTGACGACGGTGGGAAATGACTTTAATGGACACACCTCACTCTTAAATGTTTTTATCGCGACTATCCAATTTATATCTCTGTTTAATATATAAAAACATGTATCCTTGAATCTATAGCTAATCCATCGGGATTATACTATGAACTTTAGTGGACAAAAGGGGATGCCACAGCTGACGTAGCACCCATTGTATCGGCGGTGAAAGGACTGGCATTGCTTGTCATGAGCAGGCCGACTGGAAGTATACAGTGAGCAGGGCCAGGGCCTGAAGAAAGGTATGAATCGTTCGAGCCTACCGATAAGTCCGAAGAGGCCAAGAATGCTACCAAAGACCTCAACAACAAGGATCTTCACGAAAAGATCCGGATCTGCAGCATCCGCGATTGCTGCTGTTGAACCAGTGACACCTACGCAGACACCACATAAGAGATTGCAAACTCCGACGGTGAGGCCCCCCCAGAACAAGGCAAAACCTATTTACCATAAGTGATGAGCACCAAAACAGTTCACAATTTTCCAGGCGCACCTGTGAAAAAGTTATTGCGAGTATGGAGGTAATCGTCAGGGACGTGTTGGAGATTCCCTGAATATACGATGCCAATAATCTATTCGAGCTAAACATGTTTGAATTGATCGAGATTGAATGAGACGTACGACGCCATAGATAGCCACGACTTCACAGAAAATGATACTGTATCGAGTTGAATAAAGGCCAGAAGACTCAAAATCAAGACAAGATGCACCTAATCAAGTTCTTTGTTGTGATTCGCGGCGACCTGACACCACCGCCAATAATGGATGAACCGGTGAGGAATATTCCCCTGTAATCGCGTCAGTCGCATCTCAGGCATGATAGGACTTGAAGCGACACACCATCCTGCACCCAACACGCTCAGACCGATACAAAGGCCAATTCCGGTTGCCCCCCAAGCATACGGATTTGATTCTTGCAGGAACTGTCCAATGTCAAAGCGACCTACAAGCACGGTTTAAACAGAGGAAATAGTGAGAGTTTGAACGTACCCGTCAACAAAAGATAGAGCAGAAGGAGGGTCAGAAGAGACGGAGGAAGACCATAGGAATAGTAGTTATAGCCCATTAGGGAGCCGTGGTGAATAAGGACTGGTGACAGATGCCTGTTGGTTCTTGTTTGGGCTTTCCATGTATCACCTCCTCAAGGGTCTTCACCAGTACCTTACCCGAAAAGAAGAATTCTCTGTCATCATAATTGGCCTAGACGGTGCTGGCAAAACTGTGCGGCAAAATGCAGTTTTTTGGGACGCCTAACTGATGCGGGGACAGACTTTACTCGAGAAAATTAAGACATTATATAACGACGTTCCTGGCTTAACTCCTGACAAGATTGGTCCTACTGTCGGCCAGAACAGTGCGCAGAGATCCATTTCGTACAATTGACACCGTGCTCATGTTGGCTTCCGCATTCTTTCAGCTGGGAAGATAATCTTACCCTCTACCATTCTTCAATTCTGGGATCTCGGCGGTCAGCGGGGCATTCGTAACATCTGGCATAGGTATTATGATGACTGCCATGCAGTCGTATACGTGATTGATGCCGAAGACCGCGAACGGCTTAGTGAAGGTTGGGAGGTATTTGGTATGTCTTTACCTCACATCTTTTTCTCCTTCCTTTCTCGCATACTACTTCCGCCTTTGAAAGTTCTAATTCAATTTTCCAAGTGGTTAGACTCAGTTCTATCCGCACCCCAGATTCTTGGTGTCCCTCTTTTGCTACTTGCAAATAAACAAGATTCACTGCAAAGCCTTTCTGTCGACGAGATTAGGCACGATTATGAAGATTGGTATCAACGGAAGCTGGAAAGCGCACGACGGATTTCAAGGTACGGCGAAGGCGAAAATGAGACCACTGCACGAAGACAGCGAATTGCAAGTCTGGATGTTATGGGAATTTCTGCCCTGGAAGGGTAAATCCGGCACTTCACTTCACTGTCTGGATCTCGGTTTACTTATGAAGTTATTAGAACAGGTGTGAGAGCTGCTGTAGATTGGCTTTTCATCCGCGTGCAAAACAGCCGAAGGTACATTCTTGAAACTTTTGATTTTGAGCTTAAGTGTTTGTCTGACTAAATTCAGAGATGTGGATACCAGCGGGACAACGTAGACCGTTGGAGTGCCGCTCAGGTCGGAAGTGTAATCGGTGACTGCTCTCTGCTGGGGGCTTATTCTCATTGTCCGGATTTCCTGGCTCCATTTCTTGGCATCACTTGCTTTGCGAAGAAACCATTATTGAAAGCATATACAATAATGAAAACAATCTAATGGTAGGGTTGGGCAGAATTGCCAAAATGAGATTATCGGCCATAGTTTGCGAAAAGACTCATGCCAATTTGACTAAAGCAGCCCCCATACTGAAATCGCCAGAGCTCCTTACAAGCACGAGAATGGTGAACTCCTTGACCGCAATCAGAAGAAACACAAAGAGACTCGTCAGCTATTTTGTAAGCGGTAGACCAAGGTGGAGAGGCCAACGAGGGCGCCTGATCGTCGATCATCTTGTATACAACTCGGCCGGCTTCATGTGGAAAAGACGGGTCCAGGATTGAGAACTCCAGGAGTCAGGTGCATCCGTTCGTCTCGGGGCCCGGATCTGAGACAGCATGGAAGATGGCACCTGCGATGCATGGCACCGACATGAGCGGGAATTATCTTGAATTGAAGAGTCTTGCTGGAAATGTTGAATAAAGGATGGGTCAATTAAAGATGATTCGGAGTTCTCGTGTTTAAAAACAACTATTCTGGCGAAGAAGAGATGGACGACACCGGTGCGGATGCTCTGGGACTCAAGAGGAAGCGATCTCATGATTTCCCAAAATGGCGTGCTCCCGGTGTAGGAGACCCCATGATGCTTCATTGAAAAAGACGGAGAAAAATGGGAATAACTTTCGCACCGATCGATCCAAGAGACTGGAGATCGTGGTTTGATTTGAGGTAATAGAGAGACAAATGAACAGTTGGGGTGAAAAGAAGACTTGAAAGTGAAGTTGACGGAGACGTGACTAACTGTAAAGGACCCCGCTAAGGTTGACGACCGTTTACTGAGTAAAACCTTGTGGCTTCGGTGACACCGGTGTTAGTGATATACCCGAAGCATCAAGTTGGGAGTGACGGTGATGAAAGAGAAACTTAGGGTTGTGGGGAGGTACTCACGACAACATCGACAGGAAATTAATAATGATACAAAAAGCTGCTCTCAACGAAACATACTTTGAAGTGCTTGGACATATACACTTGCCCGTACAACGTGGACTAGTCAATGCCCTTGCATCCTTATGATCCAGATACGATACGAGCACTATGCTCAAAAAACAAAAATGTCATCAGGTACATGAAACATATTCATATTCCAGCGGAAACTTTGAAAGAACGACAGACTTATTGTCAGTGAGCTGCCTAACTTGAACAACTGAGGTTTGGTCTTATCTTATACATCAGGGAAGGAAATCGGATGTCAATCGGCTCGTTATGCATGTGGGCATTATGAGGGTTCAGTGAAATCGATGAGAATTCCAGCCCCGATAACCATCTGGAAATGGTCTTCGAACCTCAGTATGTTCACCAGTTGCCTTCAAACAGATAGGTTGAAGATACTTTGAAGAAGTTTCACTGAAAAACTTGTCAAGTACACAAGTACTATTCTATTCGACTTGCGATAGAGGTGATCGATAATGCTTGGGATGTCACCATGTAGCTGACTCAAATAATGAACCATCAAAAATGTGGGGGAGATGTGGGATAGACTGCAGATAGTCGGGCGGAACTAAGCAGGGTACGAAATATGTTGCGGGACGAGGCTGTAACGAGACCTGAGGCCTCAGTTTCCACCACAAATGGACAGACCTCGCATTTCCTCTAGCCCACTGACCACCTAAACACACGTGAATACTGCGCTGAAGACCAGAAAAATACATAAACATACCTGTGCGTCAAGCTGTCCAGCAGCATAGTCATCCCTCACGTTATCAGCGAAGTATCTGGTGAATGCACAGGATTTAGTGGTATGATCGAGTGTTTTGCGGAAGACATACCGTTGCACACCACTCAGTTTCTCGTAGCCTTCTTCTGCAAACTTGTATTGCATACGAATCATGGCTTCGAAGCTAGGATCAAAGTAAGGAACTCGCAGTTCTAGCAGTTGTGGAAGCTCCGTGATCAGCTGATCATTTAGGATATCAAACATCTCTTTGGTTTCGTCGTGCTCTTGTTGCGCCTGGTGAAGCGATGTGAGCGCAGAACATTTACCAGGAACAAGGCGTACACGCGGAAGTTTGGTCGGATCCTCGCTTGGTTTGTCAATGAGCTTCCGTAGTTTACTGCGCGCAGAGTCATAATCCAACATCTGGAAGACGGTGAATTCGTTTGTAAATTGGACTAGTGAGATATACTTTTCATACTTTCTTGTTTCGTTTTGTTATGTGTTCATTCACAACGGGAAGATAAGAGCACATTTTGCCTAACGGTTCAGAAATAGTTGTTCGATACGGCCCATCCTTATTGGAGTCAACGAAGAGTCCCCGGATATATGAGAAGAGAGGAGTTTACGAGCTCTCGCGTGAAGCTTGAATCGAGGTCGTCTACAGAACGTTTGTACGCATGGCCGGCCATGGCCCCTTCGGATGTTCGGTCTGCAGCATTGTAGAATATTTGAACAGTTTCAGCGATGCGCGATTGCGACAAGACCATGTCTAATGAAACGCCATAAATATTTCATATTCCAAAATAAGAGACAACGTACGCACCACGCATGGCATCCCGATACATTTTGGCATTTTTCTGGAGCGCTTGGCAATCCTTCTCGAACCTGGAAAAGACAGATATCATCATCTTGCAGCAACAAAGATGATATTAAATGATAAGTACGATCTGTATTTGGCTTCCTCTTCCTCGAATTCTCTGTCCACAGTGCGCTCTATTTGACCCGTCTTCTGAAGGAGCTTTTCGCCGTTGCTTGGAATCAGTGGTGGTTTCAGGAGTACTTAAAAAGGCTCACAGTAGTGCCCGCTCTGTTCACAGACTTCTTGAAGCTGAAACAATAGACATTAATAGGTACGAACAGATACTTTGGACGTACCCAGCCCAGCTCATGTTGTATGATGAAAGGTATAGTTAAGTTGATAAGTGCTTATATAAGCGGATTAAGAATAGCACGATTGGAAGCGGAGATCGAGCAAGCTGGGAGCCGGCGGCTCCAACCATTCCGGCGTGAATAAGACACAACTTGCAACATGGTCTGTCTTTCAGTCGCATGCTATCCACTCTCAAGGGCTTTCTTCATCATTCCTTGCACACTATACAATTAATGGCTAGTTTCAACAACGGAGATGGTTTGCGGCGTAGCACAAGGCTATTGCACTCCAGAAACATAACCTTAACTAGCACACAGGCCATCTCTTTTCGACAGGAGACGGCAGATTCCTCCATACTTGCTCAGAGACACGAAATGGTAACTGCGATGGATGTCAACACTACAAACAATGAACTCATGGAGCTGGACACATCGGCGATGGATATGGTGGCTCTGGATATGTTGCATGAACAAGGCGAGCAAGCGTCAAAGACAAAGAGAAAAGTCAAACATAAGAAGCGCGGTATCAGTCAAACAGATGTCAACGAATACGGTGGGGAATTCGTTCCTGACAAAAAGCCTCGCAGGAAACGAGCACCAAAACCCGAACCTGTATATGTAATTCCCGACGTGGAGCACAAAGAAACAGCATTCAAAGGAAGACTTGGTTCGTAGCTCCCGGTCCTCGTATTATGTGGGCTAACCCTTGTGCAGGCTACGCTTGTTTAAATACCGTTCTCCGGAACAAGAAGCCTGCAAGCGAATCTATCTTTTGCTCACGAACATGCAGGTATGCCTATATACATCTAATAACCAACAACTATGTTGACTGAAATCCATGTGGCCAGACTCGACAGCCTGAACAAATACGGCATTGAATGGGTCAAAGAACTTGGTTTTCAGAATGTTCGAGATCTTATTACGATGATTCAGTGGAATGAAGATAATGTGTGTATGCCCCTATCAATCTTATGCGGTGAAATTGAGTATCATGTCAGTTTATCCGTTTTCTTCGCCTCTCTTCCGAGATGTTTCCATTCGCGTCGCATGAACAATTTGGCTATTCTCTTGATTATTGTGCGGTGCTTCTCAAGGAAGCCGGCGATCTTGCGAACAAGTATGGCCACAGATTGACAACTCATCCCGGCCAATTCACCCAGCTAGGGAGTCCAAAGCCAGAAGTCATCGATGCAGCCGTTAGAGAATTAACTTATCATTGTCAAATGCTTGACCTCATGGGTGTTGGATCCGACGGTGTGATGATAGTTCATGTAGGTAGCACATATTGGTCTTAGTGAGCTGGAACTAAAATTTACAGGGAGGTGGGACATACGGTGACAAACCGTCGGCTATCAAACGGATTAAGAAAACTATATCAAGAGTACTGGCACCGAATATTCGGGCTAGGCTCGTGCTGGAAAATGATGAGGCAAGATGTCCATTAACTGTTTTGCGAGGGAGGCGGCTCAAATTTTATCCAGATGTGTTATAATGCCGAGGATCTTCTTGCAATTTGTGAAGAACTTGACATTCCCCTTGTCTTTGGTTGGTATCCAGCCACGTTCCACCCGGTTATCACTCTTGACGTGTGGAATAGACTATCATCATGATATACTCAACCCTTCTTCCATTCCACCCTCCGAAATCATCAAACGTGCAGATGTCATATGGAAGCGGCGTGGTATCCGACCCAAGCAGCATCTCAGCGAGCCCCGGCCGGGAGCAGTTACACTTATGGAGCGTAGAGCCCATGCAGATCGCTGTGAAACACTTCCCGCCGACCTGCCTGATGATATGGGTAAGTTTTTCTTTTTGTGATAAATGTAGCCTCACATATTCCGTTAGATCTAATGATCGAGGTGAATATTTTACAGCTGAATTACTGTCAGTATCAACATCACGATAGGCAAAGGATAAGGAGCAAGCCGTCTTTCACCTCTACAGGATTTATGGTTTGGCCCCAGTCATCCACGGTAGTTTCATTCCGATGATCCATCTACTAGGCTGACGGAATGATAGCAAACCTTCGACCTCCAAATCCGAATCCGACTAAGGAGACTGGTGGTCGCAAATCAAACAAACGGGTGACAAGGATCCAGGCCGCTAAACTCAGGGAGGACGTACTGGCAAATAACGATGAACCGCTTTTAGATCCCCAAGATGAAGTGTTGGGCAGGGGCTCATCTGAAGAGGGTCCGCAGAAATCAACAGGGTTATCTCAAAGTCACGCCGGCTGCGGATCCAGTGGCTGCGAAGCGTCTTACAATAAGAAAACTGAGGGCAGTACGACATTAATGGAAATAGGGGGAGCAGCAGATGGCACTGCACTGGAAAATACTCAAACTATAAACTCTAGAAGGGATATCCTCAAAACATGAGGGTCAGCAGGTCTTCGTAGCTGCACCCCCAGCATGACATCTACTAACGAATCAAGTTGATGTGTTATATACATTTCCTAGCAATTACATTGACCGATTCTAATTGCGAGTCAAGGGCAGATCAGTTGTTCTACTATATCGTACAATGAAGGCTACAGAATTATATGGACACAGGCGGATCATACAAGATTCGGCTACACATAACAGCAAACACTATCAGCACAAACGAAAACCAGAGATGGAGAAGAGAATTATGAGCAATTACCAAAATTCAGCTTTTGATTAACGACAAAGTGATTAAAGAGTAAACGAAAGATGAAAGTGAGGATGGTCTCCATTACCAGAATGGTTGAGGTGAGAAACCGGTCACAGCTAACGCGCCCATAAAAGCCATTTCTAGCACAGCTCGGCCAATGGGTGTTAACAAAATAGGAGGTTCTTGAATCGGGGCCTCCTCGCTGTTGATAATGAAACAAGCAGGATTGCGGTTATCCGGAAGGGGCTCGCCAAATGGTGCAATATCAAGCTGGCTACCCCCACCTCCTGACGAGATACTGGCTAGGCTACTTGTGCTAGCATTACTGCTGGACGACTCCTTGATGCTGGCAGAAGCACAAGCAGGTGTTACAGCAGTTGGTCTCGAAGGAACAGTAGTGGAGCATGACGGAGCTACGCCTTGTTGGGTTGCCAATCTCATCCTCGCAAAACCTTCGGGGTAGAATTCCATCGGGTGATCGCGAGACTGATAGGAACCAATAATGCAATCGAAAAAATCTTTGCCTTTACCCACATCTTTGCTTTTCTCTTTCCCTACATCCTTGCTTTTCCCCTTTCCTTTGGACTTCATTTTAGAGGAGCGATCATTGATGGGTATACATTCGCAGGCCTCTCTCAAAGGTCCCATAACGCTTAGACCAACTTCGGGAACACGAACATTGGAGCCCTCAAGGTCGTCATATGTGACGGTACGAGCTCCAATATAGAATTGACTCATGAGAACGTTGCGTTCGTCGATATAGATGCCGTCTTGGGAGGGCGTTGGGGAACCGCGTGATATCCTGGATTTGTCCTTGCTTTTGCCAAATGTTTCCGACGGATACCATGGCTTGTAATAAACTAGGAGATAAAGGCGATCTGAGATAGCGATTGGTGGGACCTTGAAGGGATGAATTTTTGACGAGACAGGATCAGTTTCAGAGGGCCAGAGTGGTAATAGCATATAGAGAGCGTCGTCAGAGAGATCAGTGAAAACGTCCTTCTCCTTGGTGTACTTGCGTTCTGTATGAGCATTACGAACTTGATTCTTGAGCGCCTTGCGTTTCCTATTTTCACGGATTTCCCTCTCAGAAGGAAGTAGCCCAACGTCCTGGAATGAGGTATTTAGTCCTGCAACAACTTGCATTTGTATGTCGTAGTTGCTCGGACGCGAGGGAGCGGATAGCCAAGGTGGTTGATAAGGTGTATCGACACGAAGTGTACGGTGAGAGGTGTTGCGTCCACTGAGCCATGGAAGGAATCCACGGAAGTGGATGTCTTGGTGGGTGGCAAACGAGTCAATGGATTCCGGAGGCAGCGCATGGTAAGCTTCACTATGTGGTGTACGCCGGCGCCGGCGAGGAACCAGACCAAGTTGTTCATCTTCCTCGTCGATATCTTCCTCTTCATCGCGACTATATAGATGTTCCCGTGAAAGAGGGTGCGGCTGGCCTGCATAGGTCACCCGAGGTTCAAGAGCGGGATGTTTCATTTGCGCTGGTAAGCCGTGAGGACTTTGTGATTGCGTGGAGCACTCTACTTCATCCTTAGGGGACGGCTGCTCTACAAGTGCACCTGGTAATTCTGCATGTAATTTTTCAGGCAGAAAATGATGAGTCTCAGCTGTGGTTTGATTAAGCTCGTTGGGCGGGGACGTCGACGGGGATACGTATTGAGGCACAAGTATGCCGAGGCTAGCAAAGTCGCTTTCAATTTGAGATATTTCGGACGCTTCTGAATAGTTTGTCAATTCCCGTCTTACTTTTCCTTTACTCTTGTCCTTCTTCGCTCTTTCTTCTGCCACTTTTCGTTGTTCCTTTTCATGCTTTGCCTTTTCCTTCATCTTCTCCTTCTCCTTGAGTCTGTCATCCTGCTCAGCTAATCGTTCCAAACGTTCTAATTCGCGGCTCCTATGTACTCCACCCAACAGTCCATGTGATTTAAGTTTCCGTGTGGTAGTGGTACTGGTATATGCCTCTTGAACCCTCCGAGCAGCCAGGAGGATCATGGCCGTTTTCTTTTCATTCGCATAGGCTGTATTCCTATGAGGCTGTGCCTTTGAAGCGGGTTCGCGAACTTCAGTTGATCTATGTTGCTGTTTGTAATGACGACTCAGAGAGAAAGCAGCGGCCCTCGAGTGTTTATGAATTGTAGTTGTAGGTCCACTGCGAGGATCATAAACAAGTCTGGGATAGAGCCCCCCCTGGGCTTGTGTGGATGCATCACGAACATGCTGTACAGACAATCGTTGTTGTAGTGGCCTATTTTCACCAGCTAATGAGACAAGATCAACCATCAACTCGCTGAAGGATAATCTCGTGATTTACCTGGTACCCCTAACCTCTCAACTTTGTAAATCCCAGTAAGATCATTGCGCCAGTACTCTATTTGTCCAACAGTCATCCCTTTCCAGGGCTTTTCTCTCTTCAAGGGTCTTTCATTGAAAGGAATGAAAGTATTGAGTTTTTTCTTCAAATGAGCGGTCCCATCAGCCTTGTCCTTTTTGAACGACCAATCTTGGTCCCTAAATGCCAGGGCGTGTTTTTGAAAAGTATCGTTGATGGTAGAGGCGACGCTAGGCCGTCGTAGTACGTCATTGGGTGTAAATCTTGACCAGAAGTTGGGGTTCGTTGCCACACTGGGGACTGCGCCCACATCACCGAGATCAGCACCTCCCTTGATTCCGCTCGAGATGTCTTTCCATTCACTCATATCAAACTCAAGAGCTGTATTGTCAAAATGAGTTGTGGGAGCGCCCCCGGAAAGACTCGGGTGGTTCGGTAATGTTACAAAGCCAGTGGCCTGGATAGGAGAATGGGCTCTGGCCGTAGAGGCATCGAACCTGTTTTGGATAGCTCTCCTCCGTTGATCCCACTCTACCTCGTTATTCGGAAGTGAAAGAGGGTTAAGGACAGGAGCAGCAGGAGATCTCGGGGGTAATTTTGATGAACTAGGTGCACTGGGTGTGGGATACATGACAGTTGCTACACTATCTTCTCTGTCGCGGCCTTGAGAAAACCCGTCTTGCATCCCTGGAATGGCGATGGGGTTACTTCCTCTTCGCTGTGTTAGATAATTAGCGATAACATTATCTTGGTCAGACAGTGTGTCCCAGTAATCACGATCGAAAGAGTCTACTTCATCGGTATCTGTGAAATCTTCATCATCATAGAAATCGTCTCGTGTGGAGTTGCTATCCGTAGAACTAGAAGAGATTGATTCAACGTATGGAAAAGTGTAGTAAACCGCACGAGGTTCATCATCAGATGATTGTTCTGAAGATGTTTCCACTGGATCCTGCGATCTATCTCTACCACTGGGGTTTATCAGGCAAGGTGTGGAAGTAGATGTAAGAGACCCTATTGTAGCTATGCTGGCCGACTGTACATCACTTAGTATGGGTTGGGGATCGACTGGCGGATATTGGTCAGAAATATTTGAAACTCGTGATGGATGGCTGGAAAGAGCACCAGTGTGAACGGCAAGAGAGGGACGCGGTGTGGTATCGGCTTCATGAGGAGGAAAATCTTCCTCAGAGGAAAGAGGATCGATTTGGGAAGAGGTATCTGTCATAGTGGTGATTCCGGGAGATCCGAACTTAAATGTCGCAAGCTCATTTCGGGTATAGTACTCATCCTGAGTAGGTTGGGAAGCTGGCCCTGGTATTCGTTTTAATGAGGGAGGAGGTAAGGCCTGTAATTCTGAAGGCTGGTAGTCGAGCACATGCGTTGGTCTGTCAAGAGGTAGTACAGTGATCATAGTAGATGGAAGCAGGAATCAAAACGCACTGAACGGGCCCTCCATCTCTGTCAGATAATTCTGCGCTCTGCACGATTGATGGTTGCCATCCAAGGCAATCATCTCTTGACGCAGGAGTCTGAGACTTTATATTCAACGCGAATCGAGGTGCAGGTGGGGCTTAGAACACACCGTAGTGGTAGGAGAGTCACCGCTGTCCGAGGAGCTGCCTCCTCTGCCCTTGGTTTTGGGCCTCCAATTGAACATGGCGAATGGGTACTGTGCCAGGTCACTACTTGAGGTATATATAATGTCTGAAGCAGTGAGAAAGTCAAGAGAGGTTAGGGGATCAAGGCCCAAGAGAGAACAAGGGGTAGAAATGTCACAACTGATTGGTGACACTCGCACGTGGATGAATATATGATGAATATATTATATTCACCGGCAATCCAAGATGGCACTCATTCATTCTCTTCTATCGTCTGATTCTTTCAAGATTCTCGCCTTACATCGACTTACCTTCCGACTTTATCTCACTGATTCTTGTGCTGGCTCTATGGGAACACCTAACCTCCACCGCATCTGGTGGCGATATCAGCTTGTTTCCTTTTTGTGTTGATCGGTGCCAATTGACTCACGTGGCCTAGGCCATCTGAATAGCAAGTATACGCTGCAACAAAAGACGCTTGAAAAAACTACGAGCGTTGTTATTACGCCAAAATACCTCGTGATCTCCGGATCCGCGCACACTCGCACATGCTACCCATCGAGCTTAAGTCGTTGGTGATGATTGTGGGTGGGCATTGTTTTGAACCTGGGTCGGTGTGAGTAATAGCCTGAGTGGCGATTTCTTCCCGTTTTGTCAAGATAGACGCATCGTTAACGCAACATGTCTTGCATCTTCATACTGGAAAGAACACGACCGCCATAAGCGATTGGTGCAATGGAAGTCACCTTAGTACTCAATCATGGCAGCGGTCCTAGGAAATAGCACGAGGAGCTTTCGTTGCAATAGCGTGTTCCTTCGTCCAATCTGGACTGCGACCGCTGGTCTATTGATTCGATGCTTCCAGATTTTTGTTCAAGCGATGTCTTCTTCCTGGCGGCATGTGCCATGAATATGAATATGGTCAACTATTTCTGGTATCACGGTCACCTGATCGCTCTTCAAGAGAGCCTAATCTGTCGGAAACCTTCTAACGAGTAACAAGATCTGGTTCATATCAGACCGATCTCTCTTCAATCTTTGGCTACTGCAAAGAGCTAATGTGACGGGTAAGTAGTGATCGGTCCAAGAAGCATATAGTATTCGCGGAGCCGGACCAGACATCCGCTTCATGAATTCCAACATAGTTCACTCAGCCTTCGTCTTGACTTGAATTTGTGATATCCTTTGAGCAACTCCGAATTAACTACTGTTCCACTTGGCTGCAAGCTGGATTTAGAAGCGATCTGCTCAACGGCAATCTCAATCTTCTTTCCATTGGCAGTATACTGAGCATTGGGTTTAATGAGTGTGCTAGTGAAAATTGGAACTCTTATATCAAATATGTAGGTAGGTACATGCCTGGCACTGAGAGTCGTTCTACCAGCATTTCGGATTCGAGTCTTGGTGTGAGTTTTACCCAGCACACATTTTTAGGAATACACTGGGTGCGTCTCTGACCAACACAGAGCATGTCATTAAGAACTGAAGAGAATTGTTCAAGTACAGTATAAATATTTCCTGACCCAAAGACCAGTGTTTGGATCTGAAGAATATTATTAACCATGCTCAAACTGAAGGATTACAATGACGAAGTGAGTGCTACTGCAGCACAGCATTACAGTGACTGAGCAATTTGCAGCACACTCATGAAATATAATAACTAGGAGTCAAAAACACATCCACAAGGAGTTGTACATGTGATGTACTGACTCTATACTAACTATGATGGGATTAAGAAGATCATAAGATCACTTCTAACAAAGAACCTTTGATTATTTACAGTTGCCCATAGTTCACTGGGACATTTCTAAGTTGGAAGAGTGATTTCTAAGGCTCCTTTTATGACTTAAGTTCTAGTGTTTGAACAGAAGATACTACTTGGATTGAGTAGAGTTTATATTTATACTACAGGATAGTCTATCTTATATACTGAAGGTGATGATCTGTTAGACACAGTTCACACCTCATTATCCAAGACTCAATAATGGGCTCTTAGAAGTTCAATTTGTTACAACTCAAGACTTAGTAATGGGTCAAAAAAAGAACTTTATATACATTGTTAAGGGCAATTCATACTTGCTGAAATTATTCATGGGTAGCTCAGAAGATGAATTGTCATGGTACACTTGAACCCTTATATTTTATTTTGATTTTATTTTATTTTATTTTTATTTTTCTTGGACAATGAAGAGGTATGTGACCAAGATCACATGATATGTCACATGACATAATGTCATAGGCCTAGAACATAGGAGGAGGGGCTGGAGAAATGACATTAAGATGTATGTTTATAACATGTTCACCTCATAGAGTATATACTCATAATTAATGTATAGATATTAGGATAAGATTATTTACTATTAGCACAGGCCATGTATCTATAGGATAACAATATATCAGGAACTCCTTGTTGAGTTCTCTTGTAAATTCCATAAGACTCTTTCATTATAAGACTACTTGGTATATTATTGACTGTTTTAGTTGATAATTGTTACAACACAGATTGGAAGTAAGACAACCTTAGCTTCAATAGAGGTATTATAACTTAAGTCCTTGGATAAAAACAAAAGATGACTTTTGTATTAAGTAATATAAGTTAATTTACTTTATATACTACAAACTATGGTCTAT
>Ga0157367_1000294_pt1 | contig 25800 bp, 30 predicted proteins | sample AttbisABBM2_FD_113142 | JGI IMG/M metagenome (GOLD analysis project Ga0157367, IMG submission 113142) | Fungus gardens microbial communities from leaf cutter ant in Botucatu, State of São Paulo, Brazil - Atta bisphaerica ABBM2 | ecosystem: Host-associated > Fungi > Mycelium > Unclassified ... | reverse complement strand
TGAGAAGGTTCTGCACTCCTTTAGCGCGCGCAAGCAGAGCGATACGCCGGAGGTGCGCCAGCAGCGTCTTGAAGCGCTGGCCGCGCAGGATCCGAAAACCTTCGAGCGCGATAAGGTCAAAGGCGCCATTCGGACCGACTTTATCCTGTCCGCGGAGATTGTCGCCATTACGCTGGGCATCGTGTCCGACGCTCCGCTCCTGAATCAGGTTCTTATCCTTTCCGGCATCGCCATTCTGGTCACCGTAGGCGTGTACGGCCTGGTGGGACTGATCGTGAAGCTGGACGATATCGGCTACTGGCTGGAGGAGAAATCGAGCGCGGTGGCAAGAGGCATCGGCAAAAGCCTGCTGGTGCTGGCTCCGTGGCTGATGAAGAGTTTGTCGGTAGTGGGCACGCTGGCGATGTTCCTCGTGGGCGGCGGGATCGTGGTTCACGGCATTGCGCCGCTGCACCATGCTATCGAACATTTTTCCTCGACGCAGGGTGCCGTTGTCGCGGCGATTCTGCCCACGCTGCTGAATCTGGTGCTGGGCTTTATCATTGGCGCTATCGTGGTCGCGGCGGTGAAGCTGGTTGAAAAAATACGCGGCACGTCGCACTAATTGTTACCCGTTGTGGGATGCAAAAAGACCATTCCTCGTCTAAATTGAAACAGTTTCACCCTGATACAGGAGGCAGGTATGGTCTTTTTGGTCAGTGATGAAGTTAAGCCTAAGAAGGGCGGCCCACGTATGATTGTCACCGGGTATTCCAGCGGAATGGTGGAATGTCCGTGGCACGATGGCTATAGCATCAAGCGGGAAGCATTTCGTGAAGATGAGCTTCAGCCGGGGGACGGGCAGCACCAGCGGGACAAGGCTTAATCACATAACGCCCGGCTTTGCCGGGCGTTTTTATCTCACGTACCGGGTGTAAGGCCGTCATCATGGAGTGTGTGTGCAGCGCGATACCTTTGTTGTAAGACAATCATTTTTGCAATGGCTGCATAAGCGTAGCAATCCGGGGTTGATTGTTAATCTCTGTTTTCTGGTCGTTTTGGTGTTTTCCACGCTTCTGACCTGGCGTGAGGTGGTGGTCCTCGAAGAGGCGTATATCTCCAGCCAGCGCAACCATCTGGATACGGTGGCCAGTTCGCTGGACAGGCAGTTACAGAACAGCGTGGACAGGATGCTGTTGTTCCGTCAGGGCATGCGTGATGCAATCCAGACGCCGCTGGCATTTGATGCATTACAGAACGCGGTGTCACGCTTTAACACCGTCCGCACGCTCCCCACCTGGCAGCTTGCCGTTGATAAAAAACGCACCCTTCCCATTAATGGCGTTTCGGACGCGTTCGTCGAAAAAACCACGCTTCTGAATCGTGACGCCGAGCGCCTCAGCCACGAAATTTCTGCCGCGCTCGAAGTGGGGTATCTGCTCAGGCTGGCGTCATCGAGAGCGCAAACGGAAGCGCGCGTGATCTACGTGTCCCGCGCCGGATTTTTCGTTTCCACGGATACGCCGGACCAGGCGGGTGATATTACCTCCCGCTATTATCATCTGGTCACGCAGTCCTGGTTTACCCAGCAGTCGGAACGGAACAATCGCGCTCGCGCGGTGCGCTGGTTTATCTCTACCCCTTCATCCTGGACCAATGATGAACGTACGATCACCGCCAGCGTTCCCATCTATTTCGATCATTACTGGTATGGCGTCGTGGCGATGGATTTTACGTTGAGCACGATGCAGCGTCTGCTGGCCGATGCGACGGAAGATCGAACGGAGGGGGAGTATCAGCTGTACGATACCCGGCTCAATATGATTGCCACCTCAGCCCACGCGGAAAACGCGGTTAACCATTTTGACGAACGCGAAACGGCGCAGATTGCGCAGGCTATTGAGCACGCTACCGGCGGCGGGATCCGCCTCGGAAGCCGTTTCGTTAGCTGGGAGCGGCTCGATCACTTCGATGGCGTTGTCCTGCGGATCCACACCCTGCACGAAGGAGTGCAGGACGACTTCGGCAGCATCAGTATTGTTCTGGCGCTGCTGTGGGCGCTCTTTACCGCCATGCTGTTGATCTCGTGGCTGGTGATCCGTCGGATGGTGAGTAACATGTACACGCTTCAGCACTCGCTCCAGTGGCAGGCCTGGCATGATCCGCTTACCCGGCTGAATAACCGCGGCGCGCTGTTCGATCGCGCAAAATTGCTGGCGGAAACCTGTCGCCAGCAGTCGCTGCCGTTCTCGGTGATTCAGATCGATCTCGACCATTTTAAGAACATCAACGACCGTTTCGGCCATCAGGCCGGTGATAAGGTGCTATCGCATACAGCAGGACTGATTGCCAGCGCGCTACGCAAAAATGATGTGGCAGGGCGTGTAGGCGGGGAAGAGTTTTGCATCGTCCTGCCAGGGATTGGTCTGGAGGAGGCGAGAGGCGTCGCCGAGCGCATTCGCTGCCGGATCGACAGCAAGGAGATCCTGGTGAAGAAGAGCACGACTCTGCGCATCAGCGCATCGCTGGGGGTCAGCAGCGCGGATGAAGCGGGTAACTACGAGTTCGAACAGCTGCAGTCCGTGGCGGATGCCCGGCTGTATCAGGCCAAACAGTGCGGCCGTAACCGGGTCGTCTGGCGGGATTAGGACAGGAAGTGCTCCAGTCCCTCCTGCCAGCCCGCGGGGCCGGGCTGCCGGGTGTGATAAACCCGCCCGGGGTTATCGTCCCTTAGCGTGATGCCCTGGCGGTTAATACCCTTGATGACCACCGCGAAGTCAACGCTGTCGAGCAACGGTGCATCATTAGGGCCGTCGCCGAGCCCCAGCGTGGTGGGTTCGATCTCTTCCTGCTCGCGGTACTGCGCAATCAGCCAGTTAACCGCCACGTCCTTACCGCAGCGGGCGTCCAGAATATGCCAGAAGCGCGCTCCCTGCAGACATTTCAGACCGCTGTGCGCCAGCTGCTCTTCAAACTGAACCAGTTTCTCGTCGGTATCGCGCCAGATGAGCGTGACGGATGCTTCATGCTTGCGGGCAAGCGCCGAACGGTAGCGCGTCAGTCCGGTCCACTCGCTAATAACGCGATCGTCCACGTCGTCAAAGGTGGTGAACTTAAAGCCCGTCTGCAGGCGAATGTGTTCGACCCGCGGGCGAATATCCCGGTGCGTCATCCCCCTGATCTGGCGCTGAACCTTCTCCCAACGCACGTCAGGCTGAATTACCGCGCCGTTCTCGGCAATAAAAGGCAGGCCTTCCAGACCCAGATCCTGCTGGATATCCAGCATCTCTGCCGCGGTCTTGCTGCTGCAGAGAATGACCGGTATCTGATTATCCAGTAGCCTGTCCAGCCAGGGCATTGCGGGCTGCCACTCATAGGTATGAATATCCAGCAACGAGCCATCCAGGTCAGAAAAAATCAGCAAGGTATCCCGCAGTGAAGGCATAGTGACTCCCGTGATAGCTGCGCTTCGCTCTAAGAAAATTCCTAAAAAATAACCGAAGTGTTAACAGGAGAAATGGGAACAGTCCCTGGCAAACCCGCATTCGGCGTATGTTATTGCTCATAACAAAAAGCATTATGTTAAAAATATTATATTCATCCTAAGAATATATGCTTGTCAGACAAATTCGTTGGGGATAGTGTGGCGTGTACATCAGATTTCCTGGTGTAACGAATTTTCAAGTGCTTCTTGCATAAGCAAGTTTTGATCCCGGTCATCCCCATGACCGGGATTTTTTTCGCCCTACCGATTGGCTTCAGACACGCTAAAGTCGTGAATATCAAGCTCGAAGGCCTCGGCCAGCTCACGATAGGTGTGATAATCCCTTCCGTTAACAATGACGCGGTCCGAATTGTCGTCCGTCCTGCGGACTTCTGACTCACTGATCTCATTGATGGCGGCCAGCAGGGCATCGACATCCACCTCGACTTCGCGCTTGATGGTGTCGCTGTACTCTTTATCGGTCTTCATTGCGGGGTTCCTCATTCAGCCGGGTCCATCGCTAAGTATAGACTGTAGATAAAAACGCCATTCACGCCGGGCGGCGATGTGTGTTTTTGCGTTTTGTTCTACACTGGCTCAAAACCAGAGGAGGAATGTATGAAGGTCAACGATCGGGTAACGGTTAAAACGGACGGTGGGCCACGCCGCCCGGGCGTGGTGCTGGCAATTGAAGAGTTTAGCGAAGGTACAATGTACCTGGTATCACTGGAAGACTACCCGCTCGGCATCTGGTTTTTTAACGAACTGGGGCATCCGGACGGTATTTTTGTTGAGAAGGCAGACTAGCACGGCGTCGGGTAGCACATTGCGTGCCCGACAACCTCATAGAAGCAAAAATCTCTGGCCAGGCCAGAGATCAAAGGTAGGGTGCACAGGGTCTTAAGCGACTAACGCATGTTGACGAAAATCCCGTTCGTCACATTATCGGTCAGGCGTACCACGTGGTAGATCACTTGCTTATTATGCGTTTTAATTTTCCGTTTAATATTTCCTTTGTGTGACGAAACGGTTTTCGCTTTAATATTCATCTGGTCCGAGATCTGAATAGTTCCTTGTCCCGCCATCCACATTCGCAGCATACTTGATTCAGTCCTGCTTAATGATAGGGTGGGTAAGTTAACCGCTCCTACATTCTTAACTTCTTTATTCAAATAATCACCCAGAATGTCATCCAGCGACTCGGGTTTAATCGATTTAGAACTGATCAATAAATTTTTACGGACCAACAAATACTCATCGAAATGGATATTCGCGATCGCCATAAAAACAATAAACAGGGTTTTAGGATGCTGATTAATGATTTGCTTAATGTGCTGACTGTTGGCTGGATCGTGAATGAAACAGTCCTCATTAATAAACACCACGCCTGGTTTTAGTTCGTCACAAGCGGCTGCGAGTTCGTCAACGGTGTGTGCATCGTTGATGTCTCTCTTTCTTACCCCTCTGCTTGCCAGGTACCCGGTTAACCCTAGCCGGGTGTAGCTGCATAAATCCATAATGATCGTTGACATGGCATACCCTCACTCAATGCGTAACGATAATTCACCATCTGCCTGAGAGCTCAAAACAGCCATACGGGATGGAAAAAAATAATAAACCTGTGAGCATGACAAAGACTTTCAGGCGGACTCACTATCCCGTAAAGTTACGTATAATTTGCCAGGAATCTTCTTAAAGTAAAGTAAATATTAAGTATTGTGAGATGGTTAGAAACAATTAAACCGCGTCAGATATATCCTGGAAGATGTTTTTCGCGTTTTATTTTAGGAATATCCTCAGAAAGACAGTAGCAACAGTGCGGGCTATTATTTACGAGGCAGTTCGCTGACAATATCCGCTAACAGGTTGAATATCTCGCCGAATAAATGTTCACAGAAGGGAGCGATAAGTGGCATCAGTAATGACATTAATAAAATTCCAACCGTCAGCGTCAGCGGAAAACCAATGACAAACACCGAAAGCTGCGGCGCCATTCGGTTCAGTAAACCTAATGCCAGGTTGACGGTCAGCAGCAGGGTGATGATCGGCAGCGCCAGCATCAGCCCGTTCAGGAAGATCAGCCCCGCCGCGCGGGTGAGCGCCAGGAAAGCGTTGCTGTTCACCGGATTTTCGCCAATCGGCAGCGTATGGAACGTATCCACCAGCATGGAGATAAGCCACAGATGGCCGTTGAAAGACAGGAACAGCAGCATGGCGAGCAGATCGATAATGCGCGCCAGCACGGGCATGTTGAGATGACTACCGGGATCAACAAACGTGGCGAACGATAACCCCATCTGCAGACCGATCAGTTCCCCTGCGGTACGCACCGCGGCGAAGGCGAGCTGCATGGTAAAGCCGACGGCGACGCCAATCATCACCTGTTGCAGGGCGACCCACACCGCGTTCGCCGAGAAGATCGGAATATCCACAGGGGGGAGAGAGGGCGCGACGATAATGGAGATGATAATGCCCAGCCCCACCTTGACGCGCTTGGGTATCGATTTCTCGCTAAGAATGGGGGCGGTAGAGATCAGTGCCATGATGCGCAGCATCGGCCAGAAATAGACGCCGAGCCACTGAACCCACTGGTCGCTGGTGAAGTGCAGCATCGTCAGGTCAGCCGATGATGTACGGCAGATTGGTAAACAGGTTGCGCATATAGTCCAGCAACAGGTTCAGCATCCACGGCCCGGCCACGATAATCGCCACGAAAACGGCGATGATTTTCGGGATGAATGACAGCGTCATTTCGTTAATCTGCGTGGCGGCCTGCAGAATACTGATAATCAGACCGGTAACCAGCGCGACAAGCAGCAGTGGAGCGGCAACGGCAATCGCGATTTTCATCGCTTCCGTGCCCATCATCATGACCGATTCGGGTGTCATTGCCGTTCCTTAACTGTAGAAACTCTGCGCCAGCGAGCTGACCAGCAGCTGCCAGCCGTCGACCAGCACAAAAAGCATGATCTTAAAGGGCAGGGCAATGGTCGCGGGCGGCACCATCATCATCCCGAGCGCCATCAGGACGCTGGCGATCACCAGGTCGATAATCAGGAACGGAATAAAGATGGTAAAGCCAATCTGGAACGCGGTTTTCAGCTCGCTGGTGACATAGGCAGGCAGAAGAATACGCATTGGCACTGATTCCGGTCCCTGCAGCTCGCCGGTGTTGGACAGGCGGGCAAAGAGGGCCAGGTCGGCTTCGCGCGTCTGGCGCAGCATAAATTCTCGCAGCGGCTGCGCGCCTTTATCCAGCGCCTCCTGCATGGAGATTTTATCTTCGCTGAACGGCTGGTAGGCGTCGGTATAAATCTTATCGATCACCGGCGACATTATGAAGAAGGTCAAAAACAGTGCCAGCCCAAGCAGAACCTGGTTTGGCGGTGCGGAAGGAGTGCCCAGCGCGTTTCGCAGCAGACCAAAGACGATGATGATGCGGGTGAAGCTGGTCATCATCAGCAGGATAGCCGGAATAAACGTCAGCGAGGTGATGAACACCAGCGTCTGAACCGGAAGCGACCAGCTTTGGCCGCCGCCCGCGAGAGGGGTGGAGACCAGACCGGGCAGCTGTGCATAAACCGCGGGAGCAAACAGGCCAACGCCCGCAAGCGTCAGGGATAACAAACGGCGCATCAGGATCTCCCGGAACGCTTAAGCAAACTCTTCATGACGGACTGAAAATCCGCAGGGGCCTCTGCACGCTCGTCCACCACAGCAGGGGCGGGCGGCAGTTTATGTAATACGCTGATGTTTGAGGCCGTTACGCCCAGAACCAGACGCGCGTCGTCTACCTCGACGATGACCACGCGTTCGCGTGGCCCCAGCGTGGTGCTGGCGCTGACCTTCAGGCCGCGGGCACCGGCGGTTTTACCCGCCAGGCCAAAGCGCTTCGCCAGCCAGGCGGCGATAAGAATAAAGGCAATAATACCGAACAACGCCCCGCTCACCTGGAGCAGAGGCGAGCCGGGAACGGCAGAAGGTTGCGATAGTGTTGCCTGGGTTTTCATGCTTAACGGCTCAGACGACGCATACGTTCAGACGGGGTAATGATGTCGGTGATACGTACGCCGTATTTATCGGCCACCACCACCACTTCACCCTGAGCAATCAGATAGCCGTTGATCAGAATATCCAGCGGCTCACCGGCCAGACCGTCAAGGGCCACCACGGAACCCTGCGTCAGGCGCAGTAGCTCTTTAATGGTCATACGGGTGCGTCCCAGTTCAACGGTCAGCTTAACCGGGATATCCATAATCAGGTCGATGTCCTGCAGCGTGCCGCTGACATCACCGCCGCCGAGCTGCTGGAATACGGCATCCGCTGCGCTTTTGGCCGGGGTCGCTTTTTGCTCGTTTAACGCGTCAGCCCACAGATCGTCCAGTGCTCCGCTGTTTTCATCGGACGGATTGTTCATGTCACTCATTTGGGCTGTTCCTCATTCAGCGAATTCAAAATCGGGTTGATCAAGTGCTCAACGCGTAACGCATACTGACCGTTAATCGTGCCGTACTGGCTTGTCAGCACGGGGACACCATCCACATGGGCAATAATGCGGTCGGGTTTTTCTATCGGCAAAACATCACCGGGTTGTAATTTCAGGATCTGAGATAACCGCAGCGGGATATCGGCGAAGCTCGCCACCAGCTCAAGCTGCGAATGCTGGACCTGGCGGACCAGGTTCTCACGCCAGTTCTGGTCCTCGTTGCGGGAGTTCTCCAGCGGCGGGTTAACCAGCAGCTCGCGCAGCGGTTCGATCATGCTGAACGGCAGGCAGATGTTGAACTCGCCGGTCAGGTTACCGATCTCCACGTGGAACGGGGTGTTAACGACGATATCGTTCGGGGAGGTGGTGATATTGGTAAATTTCACCTGCATCTCAGAACGGACGTACTCCACTTCCAGCGGGTTAATCGCTTTCCACGCGTCGCTGTAAGACTCCAGCGCCAGCTTCAGCATGCGGTTAATGACGCGCTGTTCGGTGTGGGTGAATTCACGACCTTCTACTTTGGTCGGGAAACGCCCGTCGCCGCCGAACAGGTTATCCACCGCGATGAACACCAGGCTTGGGGAAAACACCACCAGACCGGTGCCGCGCAGCGGCTTCAGATGAATCAGGTTAAGGTTGGTTGGCACCGGCAGGTTGCGGGCAAACTCATGATACGGCTGAATGCGGATCGCACCGACCGTGATATCCGGGCTACGACGCAGCAGGTTAAACAGCCCCATACGGAACTGACGTGCAAAACGTTCGTTAATGATCTCCAGCGCCTGCAGACGTTCACGTACCACGCGACGCTGGGTATTCGGGTCATAGGGACGAATATCGCTATCGCCGCCAATACCCGGTTTAGGATCATCATTGTTATCGCTGTCGCCGTTGAGCAGCGCATCGATTTCTGCCTGAGAAAGAATACTGTCGCCCATGTCGTTACCGCAGAATGAATGCTGTATACAGAACGTCAGTGACTTCCTGCTTAGGTTGGCCGTTTACCAGCGGGGTCGCCAGCGTTTGTTTAATGGCGTCGACCAGCTTTTGCTTACCCACATCGGTGGCCAGCGTCGAAGCGTCCTGACGAGAGAACAGCAGCAGAAGGCGGCTGCGCACTTCCGGAAGGTAATCGTTCAGACGTGAACGAGTGGCTTCATCTTTCAGGCGCAGCGTAATGCCAACATAAAGCACACGATCCGCATCACCCAGATTGACGGTGAAGGTATCCAGCGGGAAGAAAACTGGAGCCGGCGGAGGAGGCGCTTCAGCTTTGGCTGCAGCGGTGGTAGGTTTCTGCTGCATACGCCAGTAACTATAGCCCGCGGTGGCGCAGGCGGCGAGCGTAATCAACACCAGCAGCGGGATCCAGATGGAGCGCTTACTTTTTTTGGTGATAGCGGAGTCAGTCATCTGATACGAGCTTCCTGTTTCGGTACAGCTTAATAAGGTGATTATCCCGTGTCCTGCTGTCGTCAAAGCGTGGAAAAGACGGGGATAATCACGCTACCTCTGGCGTTTAGGCGAAGATGTCTACGGCACTGTTACCGCGTGCGGCGGATTGCAGGGCAGCAGGAACAGGCAGTAGTTCATCGCTCTCTTCATTAAAACCGCCGGCGTTGCCGGAACGCGAAGCCTGGTGCTGCTGCTGGGATGAGGACTGCTGCTGCCCGGCAAAGCTCTCGCTGCTGACGCTGCTCTGCGCAAGCTGAATGCCGTTCTCCGCCAGTGAGGTCCGCAGTACCGGCAGCGCGGCTTCCAGCGCCGCACGAACATGGCTGTGCGCAGAGACCATCTGCAGCTGCGCCTGGTTATCATCCAGCTTAAGCGAAATTTGCACCTGACCCAGATCTTCCGGGTGCAGACGCAGCTCGGCTGTCTGCTGGCCCTGCTTAGTGAACAGGGTGATGTGCTGGCTCAGGGATTGCTGCCATTCGTGGGTGCCCAGAGGCTGGCTTAACACCGGCGCGGTGGCGACGGTGGCGGCCGTCTGACTGGTCACATGGCTGGACATAATCGGTGCCAGGGTAGCCGTTGGGGAGGCTGAGGAGGAGGAACTGGCGAGCTCCTGCTTCTCTGCCGCTGCGGCCAGGGCCGGGGTTGTCGGCGCGTTGCCCGACAGGGCAGGTTCGTGATTTTTAACCTGGCTCTGATAAGGCGTAGAATTCTGCGCTTTATCATGGCTTCCTGCAGGCGCGTTCAGGGACGGTTGGTCCGCACCATTGTGCGAAAGCGTCGCGGAATTCAGCGTTGCGGTGACCGAAACGCCGTCACTGCCCGCCACGCGAGAGGCGGTAGTTTGCTGGTGCGGCAGCATCGCCATCAGGGCGCTCAATCCGGCCAGTTCTTCTTCGCTCAGCTCGCTTTTACCGTCATCCTTGCTGTTTGCCGCATTGAGCGTCTTCAGTGCGTCACCTTTAGACAGCGGAACCAGCCCGGAAACCAGCGTATCAAGCGAGTTGATGGGCGACGTTTCATTGCCATTCAACGCGGTTTGGCGCGAGAGCAGGTCGGCAATTTTGTCCTGCAGGGTGGTATCCCCTTTGGCGTCCTGAGCCACTTTTGACAGCTTACTGCCGGCGGCTTTCAGGTCAGCCAGGGTCAGCGGCGCATCTTTGCCCTTGCCCGTTGCGTCCGATAGGGCGCCCGCCAGCAGAGAGAGAAAGTCCTGTGCACCGTTGGTGCCTTTCCCTGTCTGCGTGCCGCCTGACAGGTCGCTGTCGCTCATCAGCAGTTGTTGCAGTGTGATCATTCCGGTTTCCTCATTGATGCGCGCTGGGCAAACTCATCCATTTTCTTCTGATCCAGACGGTTTTCCGCCAGGGTCGTTGCCGCGATCTGTCGGTCCTGTAAAGTCTGCCAGGCCTGCAGCCGCTGCTTCTTCTCACGCCAGAAATTCAGCGCGGTATCGACTTTCTGGGTCCACTGGTTAAGCTGCTGGCGATGCTGATCTATCGCCTTCTCTAGCGTCTGGATAAACTGCTGATAGTTAATCCAGCGCTGGCTTCCAATGCCCTGTGTCATATCGGTATTGAGGTTGGTGCGATATTCATGCTGATAGTCGATCAACATCTTCAACTGTTCTTCAGCCTGCTGGCACCCGCGTCGCATTGCGCCAAGCTGCAATGCGGCATCATCAACTTCTTTTTCAGCCAGATCTTTCAGCGTTGATAACGCGCTGTTTTGCGCCATGACCTTCGCCCTCCACCTGTGTTACACCTGCGGGAAAATCAGCTCCAGTGCCTGAATTGAATCTTCCCAGTCGGCGCGTTCAAAAATGCCTTGTTGCAAAAATGCCTCCAGCTGCGGCCACAGGGTAATCGCTTTGTCGAGCATCGGGTCGCTGCCTTTGGCATACGCCCCCACGCTGACCAGATCGCGGTTGCGCTGGAAGCTGGAGAGCAGTTGTTTAAAGTTACGCACGCGGGCGTAGTGCTTCTCGGTTATCAGCGCCGTCATTGCGCGGCTGATAGAGGCTTCAATATCAATGGCCGGATAGTGTCCGGCTTCGGCGAGACGACGCGACAGCACAATATGGCCGTCAAGGATCGCGCGCGCGGAGTCGGCAATCGGGTCCTGCTGGTCATCGCCTTCGGTCAGTACCGTATAGAACGCGGTGATGGAACCGCCGCCGCTGATGCCGTTCCCCGCGCGCTCAACGAGGGCAGGGAGTTTGGCGAAGACCGAAGGCGGGTAGCCTTTGGTCGCCGGTGGCTCACCGATGGCCAGCGCGATTTCACGCTGTGCCATCGCGTAGCGGGTCAGGGAATCCATGATCAGCAGCACGTGCTTGCCGCGGTCGCGGAAATCTTCGGCAATACGGGTGGCATACGCGGCACCCTGCATACGCAGCAGCGGCGACACGTCCGCCGGCGCGGCGATGACCACCGAGCGGGCGCGGCCTTCCGCTCCCAGAATGTTTTCAATAAAGTCTTTTACTTCACGACCACGTTCGCCAATCAGACCTACAACGATCACATCAGCCTGCGTGTAGCGCGCCATCATGCCGAGCAGGACGGATTTACCCACGCCTGACCCGGCGAACAGGCCCATACGTTGTCCGCGTCCCACGGTCAGCAGGGCGTTAATCGGGCGCACGCCGGTGTCGAGCACATGCTCGATAGGGGTTCGCTGCAGGGGATTAAACGGTTGGGTGATCAGCGCGCCGGTTTCGGTGGTGTCCGGGGAGGGCAGTCCGTCGAGCGGCTTCCCGCTGCCGTCCAGCACGCGGCCCAGCAGGGCAGGGCCAAGCGGCAGCTGCTTCCCGCTTTGCAGCCCGTCGCCAGACGTGTTTTTGGCATACACGCGCGCGCCGGGCAGAATGCCTTCCACCTCTTCAAGCGGCATCAGGAACAGGCGCTGGCCGTTGAACCCGACTACTTCGCTTTCCACTTCACGCGTTTCCAGACCGTCCTGACGCTCGATCACGCAGGTCGCGCCCAGCGGCAGCTGCAGGCCGGTGGCCTCCAGTACCAGACCGGTGGCGCGCGTCAGTCGCCCATAACGACGAACAGATGGCAGTTGCGCCATCTTCGTCTCAAAGTTGTCGAGCGTGGTGAGCCAGCGGGTGAGGCGCGCAGTCATCAGACGACTCCCGGTGCCGCCAGACGGCACAGTTCCTGCCAGCGGGTGGCGACGCTGGCATCCAGGTCACCTTCATCGGCAGAGACTTTGCAGCCGCCGTGATGTAACAACGGGTCACCGCGCAGGCGCCAGCCGTGCAGGTTTAGCGTCGCCCCCAGGCTCTCTTCCACGCGCTGCAGATCGTCCGGATGGACGCGCAGCTGCGGCTTCCCGCTGAACAGCGGCTCCTGCTGAAGCAGACCCTGAATTTGTTTAATCAGCGCAGTGTTATCCACTACGGGCGTCTGGCCGATCACCTGACGCGCGGCTTCCAGCGCCATCTGCATCAGTCGCGAGGCAATCACGCTGTCCAGCGCGTCCAGCGTGTGCTGAAACTCGCTGACCAGCTGCTGCATGCGGGCATGGATCGGCGCCTGCTGCTGGCGCGCCTGATCGATACCGTGCTCTAACCCTTTCGACAGGCCTTCCTGGTACCCCAGCTCGTGGCCTTTCTGCCGGCCTTCGTTCAGACCGGCATTGTAGCCCTGCTCGTGCGCCTGCATTTGCAGCTGAGCCAGCATCTGTGCTTGCTGCTCTTCTTCGCTCAGCTCGGGCTGCTCGACGTCCGGGTCAAGCTCCTCGGTCGGGAGCGCGGCTGGCGTGAACTCGGAGAGGGGAGGAGCCAGATCGTCCGGCGTCCAGCGCTTCCACGGCAGCTCATTAGACATAGGTGTCGTCTCCGCTGCCAATCACCATCTCGCCGGTTTCCGCCAGACGACGAACAATAAGCAGAATGGCTTTCTGTTCGTTTTCCACCTGAGACAGACGAACCGGGCCGCGGTTGGCAAGGTCGTCGCGCAGGATATCGGCCGCACGCTGAGACATGTTGCGCAGGAATTTCTCGCGCAGCGGCTGCTCGGCACCTTTGAGGGCAATAAGCAGCGACTCGGAATCCACTTCCTGGAGCAGGCGCTGGATGCTGCGGTCGTCCACTTCCACGAGGTTCTCGAACAGGAACATCTCGTCGATGATTTTCTGTGCCAGCTCGCCGTCGAATTCGCGAACCGCCGTAATGACCGCCTCTTCCTGCTGCGTTTTCATCAGGTTGATGATTTCCGCCGCCGTTCTTACGCCGCCCATTTTGCTGCGCTTGAGGTTCTGGCCGTCGAGCAGGTTGTTGAGCACCTCGGTCAGCTCCGCCAGCGCGGCAGGCTGGACGCCGCCGAAGGTGGCGATACGCAGCATCACGTCGTGACGCAGGCGCTCTTCGAACAGCGCCAGAATATCGGCCGCCTGACCACGTTTAAGGTGGACAAGGATGGTGGCGATAATCTGCGGGTGCTCGTCGCGAATAAGGTCGGCGGCACTCTGTGGTTCCATAAAGTTGAGCGTTTCGATACCGCTGGCGGTATCGCGGGTTTCCAGAATGTCTTCCAGCAGGCTGGAGGCACGCTCTTCGCCCAGCGCCTTGACCAGCACGGAACGGAGGTAGTCGTTGGCGTTGATGTTCAGCGCGGCAAACTGTTCGGCTTCCTGTTCAAACTCTGCCAGCACTTCAGTCAGCTGCTTGTTGGAGATCTGACGCACGTTGGCCATGGCCGCACTGAGAATTTGCACTTCTCGCTGGGAGAGGTGTTTAAACACCTCTGCCGCGCGATCTTCGCCAATGGTCATCAGCAGGATGACGCTTTTATCGGTGCCCGTAAGCGTATTACTCATGTTCGTTACCCATCCACTGGCGAATGACCAGCGCCACGACGCGCGGATCGTTATCTGACATTTCGCGAATGCGCTGGCTCATGACCTCAGCGCCCATGCGCTGGTTAGCACGACGCTGCTGCATCTGTTCATCTTTGCTGAGGCGCACTTCAACCGCTTCTTCCGTTTCCTGACGCGCATTCATCTGCTCGCGAGCCGCTTTTTCGGCTTCAGCGCGGCGCTGGAGCTGCGGACGGACGCCCTTACGCCACAGCAGCCACGCGACAATCAGCACCAGCAACCAGCGGCCTGCGGACATCAACTGGTCGATAAACGCCTGCTGTTGCCAGAACGGCAGTTCACCGCCGGTCTCTTCAACCGAGTTGAACGGTGAGTTCACCACGTTGAGGGTATCGCCGCGCTTCTCGGAGTAACCCATCGCTTCACGGGTCAGGTTTTCAATCTGCTTCATCTGCTCGGCGGTCAGCGGCAACGGTTTGCCATCCGCCAGCGTTTTGTAGTTCACCACTACCGCAACGGAAAGACGCTGAATATCGCCCACGTTCAGTTTAGTGTGGCGAATCGTCCGGTCCACTTCATAGTTCGTGGTTTCGTTACGACTGCTGGTACGCGGACCGGCGTTACTGGCCGTTGAGGTGGTCTGCTGATTATTTTGCTGACCGTTCTGCTGATTGGCCGGAGGCGTAGAGATCGGCGCCGCGTTAGCCGGGGCCGGCTGGTTAGACAACGCACCCGGCACGCCGCCTGGGTATGCACCGCCGACCTGTTCGTTCGAATTGATCTGGCGTGAACGCATTACCGCCTGAGCCGCATCGCCGTTCGGGCTGTATTGTTCTTCAGTTTGTTCTTTATTCGCGAAGTCGATCTGCGCGGTAACCTGCGCGTGCACGTTGCTGTTACCCACGACTGGGCCGAGGATCGCTTCAATACGACGCTGGAGACGGCTTTCGACATCGGCGGCATATTTCAGCTGCGCGTCATTGAGATCGCGACCGGCGGTGTTGGATTGCGTCAGCAGGTGACCGCTCTGGTCAACCAGCGTTACGTTACCCGGCGGCAGACCGGCGACGGCGCTGGAGACAAGATGCGTCACGGCGCTGATTTGCCCTTCGTCCAGCGCGCGGCCAGGTTCGAGGTTCACGGTAACGGAAGCCGAAGGTGATTTCTGTTCGCGGACGAATAAAGAAGGTTTAGGCATCGCCAGGTGCACGCGGGCACTCTTCACCGGGCCTAATGTTTCAATGGTGCGGGCCAGTTCACCTTCCAGCGCACGCTGGTAGTTCACCTGCTCGCTGAACTGGCTGATACCGAATTTTTCCTGATCCAGCAGCTCAAAGCCCACCGCGCCGCCCTTCGGCAGCCCCTGCTGAGCCAGACGCAGACGCAGTTCGTGCACCTTATCTGCCGGTACCTCAAGCGCACCGCCATTATCGGCAAAGCGATAAGGGATGTTCATCTGGGTAAGCTGGGTGACGATGGCGCCGCCATCCTGATCGGAAAGGTTACTGTAGAGCGTCCGGTAATCAGGGCTTTTCGCCCACAGGACCATCGCTACAAGGATCGCAATTGCGGCAGCGCCTGCCACGATCAACGGGATTTTAGGATTCGCGCGAAGGCGGTTCATCCACTCGAGTGATTTATTCTGCGGCGCTGTCGATGCTGTTGCACTCATTGCGCACCTCTTAAATCCTGGTGGTTTACGTTATTCGTGTAGAGAAACAAAACTGACTCCCGGGTCGGCAAACACGACAAAAGTTCCATATTGATGGCCCTGCCATTATTTGATGATTCGTGATTTTCTATGGGTCAAATAACCTGGTTTTTTCATGCTATTTACCGCCATTATCTTATTGACAAGCTGTTAGTCTTGACCGCGTAAAAAACCATCCAGGGGAAAGTCATGGCTATACAGGGCATTGAAGGGGTAATCAGTCAGTTGCAGGCAACGGCGATGACGGCCCGTAATCAGAATGTGGCAGATCAGCAGCCGAGCATCAGCTTCGCAGGGCAACTGCATGCCGCTCTTGACCGTATCAGTGATACCCAGACCGCAGCGCGCACTCAGGCAGAAAAGTTCACCCTCGGTGAGCCGGGCGTGGCGCTGAATGATGTGATGACCGATTTGCAAAAAGCCTCGGTTTCCCTGCAGATGGGGATCCAGGTGCGTAACAAGCTGGTGTCGGCCTATCAGGAAGTGATGGGGATGCAGGTTTAAGACCTGTCGATCTTCGCTGGTAGCCGCAGCACTTTAATGCCACAATATTTTTTTCTTCGAATGCAGGAAAGATGATGAAAAAAATAGCAATTGCTGGCGCGCTGCTGGCACTGACCGGATGCGTTCAGGTCGATAATTATAACGACGTGATCAAGCATCCTGTCCCGGCGCATCTGGCGGGATACTGGCAGTCGAAAGGGCCGCAGAGCAACATGGTCAGCCCGAATGCGATTGCCACGCTGGTGGTGACGGAAGAGGGCGATACGCTGGACTGCCGTCAGTGGCAGCGCGTGATTGCCGTGCCGGGTAAAATCATGCTGCGTTCAGACAGTTATTACAACGTGACGCGTAAGCTCGATATCTATCCGCTGGAGCGCGATGGCTTGACGCTTGAGTACGACGGGCTGGAGCTGCAGAAGGTCGATCGCCCAACGGTTGAATGCGCCGATTACCTGAGCAAGAATCCGCTGGCGAGTAAACTGCCCTAAAGGTAAACGCAAAACGGCAACCTCGTTGCCGTTTTTGGTGTTTGCGCCCTCTCCCTGTGGGAGAGGGACGGGGTGAGGGCATCAGGCCGCACGTTTCCCGTTCTAAAGCGCATCCTCTATTACCCACACGCTCACGCTTCCGCCTTTGCAGGTAAAAGTGCCTTCGCCATCCGCCGCCGTAGTGATGGTTTCTTCGCGATTGCCGAGAAAATCCCGCCACGTTTTGTTGCCGTAGTTTTCCCCAAGACAAATCACTTTTTCACCGTCGTCCCCGTTTGACATCACCACCACGCAGCCGGGATCGTCATCCGTGCCGCTGCGGCTGAAGGCAATGCAGTTAGGATGGTCGAAAAACAGCGTCTGCACGCCGTGGGCAAAACGCTGACGCGCGAGGATCAGCTCGTGAAGCTGCTCAATGACCGGCATATCAATATGGTACGTTTCACCGTCTCCTCCCGTGTCGTCATAGCTGGCGCCGAAGAGGTCCGGATAAAAGACGCTCGGCACGCCATTTTCCCGCAGCAGGATCAGCGCATAGGCCAGCGGCTTGAACCAGGCTTCGACCGGCGCTTCGAGTGCCTGTAAAGGCTGGGTGTCATGGTTCGCGACGAGGGTCACCGCATGAAACGGATCGGCTTCCACCAGGGTACCGGTGAAGATTTGGCTCATGTCGTAATCCCGACCCTGACGTGACGCCTCGTGGAATTTCATCTGCAGGGGAGCATCAAACAGCATGGTTTTGCCTTCGACCTGGTCAATATAGGCCTGAAGTTTATCCACCTCGTGGGACCAGTATTCCGCCACGATAAACAGCGGCTGGTCGGCGACCTCCTGGACGTGCTCAATCCACTCTTTGTAAAACCAGGCGGGAATATGCTTAACGGCGTCCAGACGAAAACCGTCGCAGCGCGTCTGTTCCATGACCCAGCGGGCCCAGTATTTGATCTCCTCGGTCACGGCGTGATTGCGAAAGTCGATATTTTCGCCCATCAGGTAATCGAAGTTACCCATCTCATCATCAACCTGATCGTTCCAGCCTTCGCCGGTGTAGTCGTTGACGATTTTAAAGATGCCGTCTTCATCAGGGTTTTCAATGTGGTCGACGCCGCTGAAGCATTTGTAATCCCAGATGAACTGTGAATACTGCCCGGCGCGGGCGGGGAAGGTGTAGCGAGTCCAGGCTTCGCACTCAATGATCTCGTCATCGATTTGCGTGCGGTCCTGTTCGTTTACGCGCTGAACGCGGACAGATTCCTTCTCATCTGCTCCCATTTTGTGGTTGACCACCACGTCCAGCAGCACGGCAATGTCGTTGCTTTTGAGGGCGTTAATGGCCTCCAGCAGCTGCGCTTTGTCGCCGTATTTCGTGGCAATACTGCCTTTCTGGTCAAACTCGCCGAGATCGAACAGGTCGTAAGAGTCATAGCCAACAGAATACCCGCCGGACGCACCTTTATAGGCGGGCGGCAGCCAGATCATGTTGATGCCGATTTCGTTAAGATTGGGAGCTAACGCCGTGACCTCTCGCCACAATTCACCGCCAGCAGGGTAATACCAGTGAAAACATTGTAACAGGGTGGGGTTTTTCATCATCCTTGCTCCAGAAGCCGGTTGGCAGACTTCTGGAGTATGGATGAAGAAATCATAGTTGTGTGTCGCGGGTAAAACTTTCTGGATAAAGAATATTCCCTGACAGCTTTCCATAGGTAGAAGTGATGGATTGCTGTTTACCGGTTTGATCAATCAGACTGCGCAGTTCGTCCATGCGGACTTTCAACAGTGCCTTCAGCGCATTCTCATTTTCAAGGATCATTTCCAGCAGCGCACGCGCTTGCTCAACCTGAGCCGGAGGGCATGACATGATGGGCGTTTGCGAAATCTTTTCCACCAGTTGAACGTAATGCATTTCCTGCTCGATAAGCGCATCCCATTGACCAGAATGTGCGAGATTTAGCATAGCAATGCTCTGAGCATGTAGCGCCTGCCAGTGGCTAAGCGCTGCGCTGGGATTATTCATCAAAAATTATCCTGATATAGAGGACGCATTGGGGCCGATTTGCTTCCACGCATCCGCAATGTTGTTTAATAAACCCTCGACTTCAACAATTGCGTCTACGTCATTACTGACATTCGCCAGTAACAAACGTCGAACCATATATTCGTACAAGGAGGCAAGGTTACCGGACAACTCGCTCTCAACCTCCATGTTCAGTCCTGCTTTTAAACCGTTGTCGATGATGTTGATGGCTTTGGATAAGGCTTCGCCTTTTTCGCGAATTTGTCCGGCTTCCATGAACAAACGCGCGCGAACAAGGGCGCTATGCGCCCCGTCGAACAACATGACAATCAGCTGGTGTGGACTGGCATTCATCACTGCGCTTTCGACTCCTATCTGCTGATAGGATTGAACACCAGAGGTCTTATACATATCCACTCCTGAAGGCTACGACTACTTTTGTGAGAACTGTTGGGTCAGGTAGTTGGCTGTACTGGTCATTTTGGTGACTAATACGTCCAGACTGGTGAACTGGGTTTTGTAACGTGCCATGGTGGCTTCAATTTGAGCATCCATGGCATCGTAACGTTCGCCCAGCGTTTTCAGCGTTTTGTTGATCCCGTCTTTCGCGTTCTGGATCACCCCGGCGCTGCCGGTACTGGTGCTGAGCATGGTGGTCAGCGTGTTGTTCATCTGGGTCGCCATGCCGGTTTTCTTTCCGTCACCGACAAAATACTGCTGTACGGCGTTCGGGTTGTCGGTCAGCGCTTTTTTCAGCTTATCGGTGTCGACTTTCAGGTTACCGACGGTACCGTCCGCGCCTTTCACCGGATCCTGGGTAATCCCCAACTGGGCCATGATCTGAATGGAGCCGGTCTGCACTTCGGTCAGCAGGCCGCGCAGCTGAGACTGAACCCCACGCACGTTCGCATCACCGACCAGCGCGCCGTTGCTGGTAGACTGGCTGCCGGAGCCTGCATCGACCGGAACATACTTCGTCAGGCTGTTAATGGTAGACTGCAGCGAGTTATACGCTGTGACCCAGTCAGTGATCGCCTTCTGGTTCGCATCCGTTGCGCGTGAAACCTCAAGGGTTTCGTCTGCCGTGCTTTGCGCTTTCACGCTGAAGGTGACCCCAGGCAGCGCATCGGTAATGGTATTTGACTGGCGCTCGATCGAGATGTTGTTCACCACCACAATCGCGTTCTGTGCGGCGGTATTCACCGTCAGCGCGCCCGTTTTGGTGGTTGAATCGTAGCCAATGGCGCTTTGCAGCTTGGCGTCGCCGGTAACGCTTACCGTCATCGCACCATCGGTACCGGTGGTTTTTGATGACAGCATCAGGCGGTAATCACCGTCTTTCGCTTTAATGACGCTGGCGGTGACGTTGCCGTTCGCTTTATTAATGGCGCTCGCGATCCCGGCCAGAGACGTATCGCCATCTGCCAGGGTGACCTCTAAAGGCGTTGTGGTACCCGGCTGGGTGATGGTGATTTTACGCGTTGTACCTGTCGTATCGCCCAGCAGATCCGTGTTGTTAGCATAGGAGCCGGTAGTGAGTGCCTGTGCTTTCGCAACCTGGTTGACGTTGACAACAAAGGAACCCACGGACGCGTCAGCCGTTGTGGTGGCAGTAAAGGCCGTGTTGGTGCTGCTAACGGACGTTGAGTTCCAGGTGGTTGCTTTACCCAGTGCAGCGGTCGCAGTCTGCAGCGATGTCATGGCGCTCTGCAGCTTGCCGTAAGCACTTAGCTGTGCGTTATACGTTGATTGCTGGGAAGTAATCGTCGTCAGCTTGGTTTTCTCTGCCGCTTCCAACTGATTATATAAATCCCCGAGTCCTGCAGAACCTATCCCGAGGTTACTGATAGTAGCCATGCATATTTTCCTTAAAATACGAAAGTAGTTCAGGACTCTTATCGGCCTCTCAAGGTAAAAGTTTACGATGGCGAGAAAAAAATAATCCAAAGAATAGACGCGTCCTGGCGGGGTAAATGAAAGGATTGCACTTTAGGGTCATTATCACTGCATTGAAAACACGAATAAGTGTGTGCCTTTTTTGTCATCTCTTTGTGCATTTAAAAAGCGTAAATAATAAGCCTCTGGCGGACCTTAATTGATTTTTTAAAAATAAAATCATTAATAATCATTGAGTTGTAATTTTTTCAAAATTGATTCTAAAGTCTTTTGGGGACCCGTCGATAACCTTGTTGACGGTGAGAGACGCTGTGAGTGTTAGGCACCGGACCTAAAACCCAATTTTTGAAGGAAACAAAATTATGGCAGTTATCAATACTAACCTGTTGTCCCTGACCACTCAGAACAACCTGAACAAATCTCAGTCTTCTCTGGGCACTGCTATCGAGCGTCTGTCTTCCGGTCTGCGTATTAACAGCGCGAAAGACGATGCTGCTGGCCAGGCGATTGCAAACCGCATGACCGCTCAGATCAAAGGGATGACCCAGGCTGCACGTAACGCCAACGACGGTATCTCCATGGCGCAGACTGCTGAAGGTTCTCTGAACGAAATCAACAACAACTTGCAGCGTGTTCGTGAACTGGCTGTTCAGGCAAGCAACGGCACCAACAGCGCATCTGACCTGGCTTCTCTGCAGGATGAAGTTACCGCTCGTCTGGCTGAAATCGACCGTGTTGCGGGCAAAACTGACTTCAACGGCATCAAACTGCTGGACGGCACTGCAGGTACTGCTGGTGTGGTTAAAATTCAGGTTGGCGTTAACGACGGCGACACCATCAACCTGGATCTGAGCGGCGCTAAAGCTGACTCTACTACTCTGGGCGTGAACGCTATCGACCTGAAAGCAATGACCGCTACTGACCTGAACACCATCGACAAAGCTATCGCTACCGTTGATAAAGCACGTTCTGGTCTGGGTGCTGTGCAGAACCGCTTCACTTCTGCAATCAACAACCTGAACAACACCTCTAACAACCTGTCTGCTGCTCAGTCCCGTATCCAGGACGCTGACTACGCAACTGAAGTTTCCAACATGTCTCGCGCGCAGATCCTGCAGCAGGCTGGTACTTCTGTTCTGTCTCAGGCAAACCAGGTTCCACAGACCGTTCTGTCTCTGCTGCGTTAATATTACGCGTGAAACCCCGCTTCGGCGGGGTTTTTTTATCTCTGCTATTTGAGAATCCGCCTGTGAAACAAATCAGTGTCACTCAACCAAAGCTGGTCGCAGATTTTTCATGTGTCGGTGGGGAATGCCGTGAACATTGTTGTCAGGGCTGGACCATCGCGTTTGATAAATCCTCCGTTAACCGTTACCTGAACAGCAAAAATGCCGCCATTCGTCATACGGCGAAAACGGCGATAAAAGTTACCAAAAAACAGTATGGCAACTGGGGCGAAGTGATTTTCCATACGGAAAGTAAAAACTGCCCGTTTATGGATACTGAAAAACTCTGTTCTATTCATAGCGCCATGGGCGCGCAGGCGTTAAGCCCAACCTGTTCGTCGTTTCCACGAACAAACCGGGTCTATAAAAATGAAATCGAAAAATCGCTGAACCTCTCGTGTCCGGAAGTGACCCGACTTCTGTTGAACGATCGGGAGTCTATGTCGATGATGGAATCTGTCATTGTCCAGCAGGACGTCAATACTGCGCCAATGATTGATTTAAAAGCAAAGGTCATCAATCTCTTCTGCCAGAACCTTTTCAGCGTTGAAGCGGTCTGCGTTGAAGAGCAGGTTTACGCCGTGGTGAAATTCCTCATGGTGGCTGAAAAGCTCGAGAATCTCGAAGAGAATATCGGCACGCTTGAAACGGTTTATTTCTCGCTGGTTAACGAACTGGTGAGCGGTAAAATCAAAACGGAACTGGGCGGGTTTAATCAGAACTACAGCCTGAAATTCGCGTTAATTTCGCTTATTCAGAGCTACTTTACGAAGAAAGCGACCGCTCGCGGCGGCGCGGTATTAAACCGTTATTTTACTCAGCTTTATCAACAGTTCGAATCTGTCGGTGATACCGTACCGGCAGAGACGGTCATGGAGAACATCGAGTCCGTCTGGCGCGATGTGGCGGGCAGTTACCTGGCGACCAATGACCATTTATTTAAGAACTTTTTTAAATACAAACTCTGGGAGCAGGGCTTCCCACAGAACAATGGCCGCAGCATGTTGAATAATCTTTATTTAATCGTTGCGGAGTTCTATTTCCTGAAAACGTTACTTGCCGGTCAGGCTCTCGTGGCGGGAAAAATTGAACAAGATAATATTATTGATGTTATTTACAGCTTCCACTCCCTTAGCCAGCATAATCAGGAAGCGGGAAAGCTCTTTCATCAACATATAGATAGCGTCAAACTGGGCGACGATCTTTCATTGTTACAACTGTTAATTTAGGCAGAAAAGTTGCCCCTGTTGTGGGCAACCTCAGAATAACCTCATTTTATCCCCCTTTTTCATCCAATTGAACGCCCTGCAGAATCGGATAATCATGCCGATAACTCAACTAACGCAGGGCTGTTTATCGTGAATTCACTCTATACCGCTGATGGTGTAATGGATAAACACTCGCTGTGGCAGCGTTATGTCCCGCTGGTGCGTCACGAAGCATTGCGCCTCCAGGTGCGCTTGCCGGCGAGCGTGGAACTCGACGATCTGCTACAGGCGGGCGGTATCGGGTTATTGAATGCAGTTGACCGATACGACGCTCTGCAAGGAACGGCATTTACGACTTACGCAGTTCAGCGTATTCGTGGTGCGATGCTGGACGAGCTGCGCAGCCGCGACTGGGTGCCGCGCAGTGTTCGCCGCAACGCGCGCGAAGTGGCGCATGCGATGGGGCAGCTGGAACAGGAACTGGGACGTAACGCAACGGAAACCGAAGTGGCGGAACGTCTTGGCATTGCTGTTGAAGAGTATCGTCAGATGTTGCTCGATACCAATAATAGCCAACTCTTCTCTTATGACGAGTGGCGCGAAGAGCATGGCGATAGCATCGAGCTGGTGACGGATGAGCACCAGCAAGAAAACCCGTTACACCATTTAATGGAAGGGAATTTACGCCAGCGCGTCATGGAGGCTATTGAAGCTCTTCCTGAACGTGAACAGCTGGTATTGACCCTTTATTACCAGGAAGAGCTTAACCTCAAAGAGATTGGCGCTGTTCTGGAGGTGGGAGAGTCGCGGGTGAGCCAGCTGCACAGCCAGGCCATTAAACGCTTACGAACCAAGCTGGGTAAGTTATAGGTGATTGATTCACCTGAAAAATGCCGCACAACGTATTGACAACCAGGAGTTATCATGACGGTGCAGCAATCTAAAAGACGGCCTTTAAGCCGCTACCTGAAAGACTTTAAACACAGCCAGACGCATTGCGCCCACTGTAACAAGTTACTCGATCGTATCACGCTGGTTCGCCGGGGTGAAATCGTCAATAAGATTGCGATTTCGCGTCTCGACACGTTGATGGACGAAGCAGCATGGCTCGAAGAGCAAAAAGAGTGGGTGGCGCTTTGCCGTTTCTGTGGGGATCTCCACTGCAAAGAGCAAAGCGACTTCTTCGACATCATCGGCTTCAAGCAATTCCTGTTTGAACAAACGGAGATGAGCCACGGCACCGTTCGCGAATATGTGGTTCGCCTGCGTCGCCTTGGGCAACATCTGACCGTAAACAATATTTCTCGCGATCTGCTGAAAACCGGTTATCTGGATGAAAATCTGGAGCCGTGGCTGCCTGCGACCAGCACCAATAACTACCGAATTGCGCTGCGCAAGTATGCGCAATACAAGGTACAAATGCCGGGTGCCATAAAGCAGAAAGCCCACGCCGGAACAACTTCTGATATATATTAAAAAAGAATAAGATGTAGCGCAGTCGCCTTTGACGTTACAGGCGATTTCTCTACACTACGTAAAAATTCCACTATATCGGGGTATTTATGAAATTTGCACTTCTGGGTCGTCAGGCGCTGATGGGTGTTATGGCCGTTGCGCTGGTTGCGGGCATGAGCGTGAAAACGTTCGCCGCAGAAAACCTGCTGAATAAAGTAAAAGAGCGCGGTACGCTGCTGGTCGGGCTGGAAGGAACCTATCCTCCGTTCAGCTTCCAGGGCGATGACGGTAAGCTGACCGGTTTCGAAGTGGAGTTTGCTGAAGAGCTGGCGAAGCACCTCGGCGTTAAAGCGTCACTGAAACCGACCAAATGGGACGGTATGCTGGCATCGCTGGATTCCAAACGTATTGATGTGGTGATTAATCAGGTGACCATTTCTGACGAACGTAAGAAGAAGTATGACTTCTCTACGCCGTACACCGTGTCCGGTATTCAGGCGCTGGTGAAGAAAGGCAACGAAGGCGGGATTAAAACTGCCGCAGACCTGAAAGGGAAGAAAGTCGGTGTTGGTCTGGGGACTAACTATGAAGAGTGGCTGCGCCAGAACGTGCAGGGCGTGGATATCCGCACCTATGATGATGACCCGACGAAATACCAGGATCTGCGCGTGGGCCGTATCGACGCCATTCTGGTTGACCGCCTGGCAGCGCTGGATCTGGTGAAGAAAACCAACAACACCCTGGCGGTAGCGGGTGATGCGTTCTCTCGTCAGGAATCAGGCGTAGCCGTGCGTAAAGGTAACGAAGACCTGGTCAAAGCGATTGATTCCGCGATTGCTGGCATGCAAAAAGACGGAAGCCTGAAAGCGCTCTCCGAGAAGTGGTTCGGTGCAGACGTCACGAAATAAGTTTCTGACGTAAAAAAAGGCGCTTTTAAAAGCGCCTTTTTTATTTCTTTCGCGTCTGCGTGCATAATGAAAAATATCACATTTTGTCAGAGTTACCGGAGAACCCATGTCACTACAGAATTTAACGCGCTTTCCTCGCCTGGAGTTTATCGG
>Ga0157367_1000293_pt1 | contig 25811 bp, 22 predicted proteins | sample AttbisABBM2_FD_113142 | JGI IMG/M metagenome (GOLD analysis project Ga0157367, IMG submission 113142) | Fungus gardens microbial communities from leaf cutter ant in Botucatu, State of São Paulo, Brazil - Atta bisphaerica ABBM2 | ecosystem: Host-associated > Fungi > Mycelium > Unclassified ... | reverse complement strand
GATCTAACCTTTTGCCCCGTGGTTACACTCGTAACCGGCCTCTCAGGGCCGATATAGCTCAGTTGGTAGAGCAGCGCATTCGTAATGCGAAGGTCGTAGGTTCGACTCCTATTATCGGCACCATTTCAAACTCTTTCCTGGTTTTCCTGACACAACACTAAGCCCGTATCCGATCTTCTGTTATCAACTGGATCAAGTCACAATTGAAGACAAAAGAAGGGGCATTCTGTGTTCGGTCCAGGGAGATGCCCCCTAATGAAACTTGATGCACGACAGGTAGAAGCTGCTAAACCAGAGGTAAAGCCTATAAGACCTGAACGAGTTATTATGGCTGGAAGAATGTATGCTCATAACATCTATATTCTGAATGCCTCTCAGTGCTTTTTCGTTTTATCCTTTCATATAATGAGGAATTACGCTGGAATAACAGTTTTTGGACCATAGCATGACGCCCTTTGTAGATTGCCTTATCACTGACATTCATTTTATCTGCAATCTCTTTTATTGTTTTCCCCAGCAACAAATAGAATAAAATCTGTTGCTCCGGTGGTGTAAACAAAAAAACTGAAGAGCAATTTTTTTTGTGATTACTGACAATTGACGCGCAGTGTCTTAAAAAGATATTCAAACGTGTTTTTACGCTCGGTATTGCATGTTTTCCGGATAAAAAAAGCATTGAGGTATGCTCTGGATGGTACATATCTACAAAAAACAGCATATTAGAAAAATGCAGTAAACCTGCATCATCTCCTTTAACAGAGAAGATAATATCATCCTGCAACGTACCGTCATTAAGATTACGGCCATCTCTATACCCATGCGAGAATGGGAGGAAGTTTGAGTATTTATCAATAAGATAAAGTGGGACGTTATCATGCATCACATATTTTAGTTCTGAATTAGCCACTGAATCTTTAAAAACGGAGCTAACGGCAATTCCTTCATAGGAGTTCTTTGTTAAATAAATAAATTTAAAGCGTAAAGAGGGCGGGTTAAATTGCACCATAATAAATCCTTTGCATTAATTATTGTGAATGTTAATCACACCATAATCATCAATCCATGAAATAGATTTGACATCGCTTTTCATGGCACCAGAGGGCAATGCTATTTTTATGGTAGAAAAAGGAGAAAGCATACCATCGTTAGGTAAATCCTCTATTTGAATACCATTTTTAAACTGAATATTAGTTAATGTCAGGTGCACGACTGAGTTGTTTTTTAGCTCCAGGCAAGTATTCACACCGCAAGGAACAATGCCTGTCACCATTTTTTTTATACCTTGTGCTGGGGTGTAGTCTTTTAGCGCAACGGGTCTCCAGAAAAGTTTAATTCGGGTACGAAATGCAACTTGCAGTACGTCTTCATGCTCTTTCTTTGTACTTACCGGTGGGATCTCAAGTACATTTAACCAAAATACAGATTCCCGATCGGTAGGAAGCTCGCCATTTTTCCCGACGTATTGTAACCGCACCCCACGGGAGGTGCGTCCTTCAATCCTGAAAATGGCAGGCAAAATGGTAAAGGGCATTTTGATCTCTTCGGGTCGCTCTAAGATATTATTCTTGTCGCTCCACAGTTTCATTAGCGAAGGTTTTGCGCCTGTATTATAAACCGTAAAAGTTGTTTCATTGACACTTTCATTTATTATTAACCGCGTTTGGTTAACATACGTTTCAGCTTTTGCTGATTGTATGAAAAAAAGGAATAATATAATCAAGAATATTTTCATTGATAATTTCCTGGCATCTCTGGCTGTGATAATAATGAAGAAAGTGTTACTTATAATTTAATGTGAATGTCACCGCGCCATTAATGTTTCCTGATGAAACCTGCTCCTCAGTCTGATATATTCCCGCCCTCAGTGGTACTGTATAATTTGCATTGTCCTGACCAGGGTCGTAATTTACCAGTGGATAAATAGAATTAAATGTTACAGGTACATCATTATCGTTTAACAGCTGTAACCCAACACCACTGGCAGTTGATGTTCCTGATAATGCGAATACTCCATTTCCCCCATCGATTATCGATGTCGTAGGCGTGAACATATATCCGATCTCTGATAGTCCTGCAGGGCAACCAGTGAAATTTAAATTAAAATCTGTTCGGGCTGCGGTGTATCCAACGCCACTGAATTCAGAACGGCTGACTGGAGGTAATTCGACGTTGAGATCCGATGTTGTACATGTCCCACCAGTCGTGGAGATGGTAAGCCCTCCTGCCACAAAATCAGCAATCATATAGGTACCTGTACCTGTAGAAGTGCCGCCGCTATATGTCTGACTATGTCGCATATACATAGGGTCAAATACTGGCAGTCTTCCGGCAGTAAGAGTATTGGCCGTCTTAACAAAACGTACCTGTACATCCACCCCGATGTTCCAGGAATTTCCCGTATGGTTGACATTAAACGATTGACCCGGCGTCTGATAGCGACCATTCGTAATGGTTAACGGGTACCAGTCACTTGTCTGCCCCTGGACAGTAAATCTCCAGCGAGCGATGTACCCCAGCCCGGCCTTGACTGTAGTGTTGTAAACATTATAGCTCTGTCCATCGACTGACAGGGTTCCCCAGATAGTGTAAGGTGGATAGCCCTCGATGGTCAGGGGGACGCTGTAGCCTTCATAGGCAGTGCGATGAGTACAGGTCCAGGCCGTCGGATTATAAGAGGTAACCCAAACCCCCAGTAAATCACCGATCCCGGCATCTTTACCCACCTGAACCGCTGTTGTATCAAAATACTGATAATAACCATTGGTACGTTGACAGTTAACCCAGGTTCCATCGGCGCGCGCCATTCCGCTGAATGCTATAGCTGCCACGATCGAAATATATATTTTCATTGCCAGCGTTTTCATTTGCTGCTCCTCTCTTCTGCCTACAAACATGCTGCCTGCGCCCTGCGCATGCCTGAAACTTCATTTCCGGTATCCAGTGGAAGCTGGTAATTAAACTGACACTGCTTTCCGGTGCTTTCACCCCATTTCACACGCAGTTTTCCGGTAAGGTTTTTAACGCGAACAAAACTTTCTCCCCCCTGGGCAACATATCCAACCGTGTTGTTTTCCTCATCCGTCACTGCTGCACCAAAGGGAAGGGGACCTGCAGCGTGATTAAGGCTGAACAGGGCGGAATAACCGGTATCAGTGCTGTAATTCATTAACACCACAGCTCCGGCTGTCGGCACACTGTTCTGACTGGTAATATCAAGCGATACATCATTTGATATCCCCCTGGGATCCAGCTCGATGGTATTCTGGCGATAAGGTGAAAGATAAGGCACTGCTGCATGGCCATTGCGGTTCAGACGTAAGCTGTTGTTACTGGCGACTTTCGCTCCTGCAGCATGTTTTGCCTCAATCACCGCCATCGTATCACCCATAACGGGCGCCAGAACGGCTCCCCCCTGCCATGCTATTGCGCCACCGGAAAGATTTACGCCGTATTGATGATAATTCTGCCCCGCTGACAAACTTCCTCCGATTCCTGCCCAGGGGGAAGTCCAGTTACCACTCATCCCTCCGGTTGTGGTACTGCCACTATCGCTGTACTGATCATGGCTGGTGAATGCACTGTATGTATACTGGCTATGCTCCCCGGCACTCCCTGCGATAGAGGTCTGTAACCCTCTGTGATTGCTTTCCTGAACATAAGTAGAGCTGAGGTAAGCCGAGCGGGCACTGTCACCAAACGGCAAGGATATGCCGATCGCAATTTTGTTTTCCCATTTATCTCTAACCAGATCCCGGATACGACTGGCGTTTACATTCAGATTGAGCCATTTAAATGCGTTTGTGTACCCAATCTGATATTCGCTGTCGCGTCCGCTACGGTTCCAGTAATCCTGCATACTGGCATTGATATTCACGCTGCCACTTCCTTCAGGCAGTGATTGCGTTGCACTTAGCTGCAATCGGTTTTTTCTGCTTATACTGACAGGCTCTCCACTTTTATAGCTTCGTTCGAATTCACGCATAAGCATGGCATCATCCAGTCCGTAATAGCCCGAACCAGAATACCGATAGCTGGCAAGCGTAACGTTGGTGTTGACTACCGGCAGGATCTTTGCAAAAGAAAACCTGAAACTTTGTCCTTCATGATTACGATCGTCTTGCAGGGTAGTGCGTGCATGCGTTACATCTGCCGAAATAGCGCCCACGGGTGTGTTTAGCGCTACACCTCCAGCTGCTGATTGATAATGTTCACCGCCGGTAATACCGGTATATCCCGTCAGCAGATTGGAAAAACCGTGTCGCAGCGTTGCAAGCGCAATATCGGGTTCTTCTTTCACAGACGTATTACGATAACGACCCGCCATCAGAGAATAACGTGTAGTGCCGGGGCGCAATAATTCTGCAATCGACGCATAGGTCACGGTAAAGGCATTTTCACTGCCATCAGCCTCTTTAACGGTAACCAGTAGATCACCTCCCGTACCTGTCGGATAAAGATCGTTAATTTCAAAAAGGTCCCGGTGGAACGGTTGTTTCATAGATACGGACTCCACGCTGAGTAATACTCACCAGGGCATTAGTATTCGCTACACCAGTTATTACTGGCGCATATCCACGCAAAGAGTCCTGGTACATTCGGTTATCTGAAGTTAGCATCACACCGCTGAACCCGACGCTGTCAAATACTTGCCCATCAGTGGATGATTCACCTATCAGAAGCTTACTGCGTATGGAGGCAATACCCCGCTCTATATAAATATTCGCAGGGCTGTAATGCCAGCCATTATCATTACTCCAGTTAAAAATACCGCGATAACGTAAGCGCCAGGCATCCCAGTTAAGCCCTCCCCGCAACCCGAGGTACTGCGTTGAAAACTGACCGGAACCAGAGCGCTCAGTTCGCCAGGCGTTATAATCATATTGTAGGGTGGCGGCAGCAATACCATTGTCCCAGAGTTCAGGGCTGACATAACCGCGAGCACGACGCAGAAGCCATTTTTGTGGCGCCTGAACGGAAATTCGTTGCAAAGAAAAATCATAGTCGGCTTTTAACTCTGAAGAAATGTCCTCAAGGTGGATGCAGGATGAATCCTCATTCAATTCTTTTTGCTGCTGTATTGGTATTTTTTCTATATCGATACCTGCCAGAGATAATATCTTCAGCGTGATGCATGGCTCAGCAATTCTGGCACCTGGTTTATTATTCTTAAAGGTGACATCAGTCCGGCCTTTCCATTTATCATTAACGTAAAGCTCAACGTTATAGCGTCCCTCAGGGACCGGATTTCCCTGTGAGTAAGCTGAAATATCTACATCAGAGCGGAGAAACTCATTATTAAACTGTACTTCTCTGGTTTCAGCAAAAGCATACTGCTCGTAAGAGAACGTCAGAATAACGAACCGGGTAATATGAGTTAATGTAAGAGATCGAAATGGATTTTTAAAACTGCCCTTGCAAAATTTGCTCATTTGTTGTTTCTCCGCCATAGTCATTTATAACGCTGTAAGTTACTATCTTTCCAGTCAGACTCCCGTTATATTTTTTCTTAATTGGAAAGATAGTTTCACTTCCTGGTGATAGCATCCGTTTTGGAAAAGAAATTACTTCGCCTAAAATACTGCTGTTTTTATCCTTGCGAATGTCGATATTCTTGAAGGTAATGAAATAAGGTGAATCGTTTTTTACTTTTAATTTATCTCCCTGCAAACTAAAACCAACGTTTCTGTACGCCTCAAGAGGTGATGTCTTCAGATTGTCTGGACGATAAAACATTTTTATGCGTGTCCGAAAAGCCAGCTGCATCAGTGTGTTTCCTGATTCAGATGCCTTCGGCTTTGGCGGTATCTCAAGCATATTGAACCAGAACAAGGTTTCTCGATCGTGCGGGAGCGCTGGGTTCGTTGCAAGAATACGTACTGCCTGGCCTTTCCCAGGATCAATTCGTGTAACTGGTGGGGTAATAATAAATGGAACCTTTGCCTCACCTGGTTTTGAATTCTCAATACCATCATCAATCCATGATTGTATTAGATAAGGATTACTTCCTTGATTCTTCAACTGGATTGCAACTTCTTTATATTTTGAATTAAATATAATTCGGGTGCCATTGATGACAACATCAGCAAATGAAGTTAATGAAAAACTTAAAAAGGAAATTAATAAAATCCCTGAAGGTAATAATTTCATCATTGTATAACCTTATGATGCCGGAGCAAAGGAAGTCTCTGCTCCGGCAATACCATTACTCGTACACCATTGTGTAATCAACCTGGGTAGTTACAGAACCCGCTGTTGACGCGCCAGTTGCATAATACTGAGCGAAGTAGTTCAGAGTGCCGCTACCAGAAGAAATATCTACCGGAATATCATTCTGACCATTACTTACCGATGTGCCGGCAATAATTGGGTTGCGGTCAGCATTCAACAGCTGCACCTGCACCAGAGTTGCTGCATCTTCAGCAGTAGAGTCAATATTCAGACGGCCGGTGGTACTGTCTACATATGCACCAGGCTCAAAATAAGTACTTGCAGTTGTCAGTGATGTGCCAGAACAATTACTTAAAGAGATAGTGAATGGCGTTGCACCTGCAGTTGCCCCGATCGCCGCTAATGTGGAAGCGGAAACAGTCGGCAGGGTTACAGTAGCATCTTTGTTTCCACCATCGACTGAGATGGTACAGGTGGTATCAGTAATTTTCCCATTGAAGGTAATTGTGCCATCCGCCGCAAATGCCGAAGCGGCAAAAGCAGAAGACATGAGCAAAGCTGCTGCTGAAAGTGCCAGTTTAGATTTATGCATTATGAAAATTCCCAGTTGTATTGATATGTTTTAGTCCACATTCTGAAATGAATATTGTGCCAAAGTACGCCCTACTCATGTTCGCAAGTAGAATCCACAATATATCCTCAGTTGTGACCACTATAATAACCATAGCGAGAGCTGTAATGACATACAGATATTTCCCCACTCATTCAAACTATTGCTAATGCAGTCGATAGTTTCAGTGCATTCACTACGATGACCTGTCAGCCAGTTGAATATTACAGATAATAAGCTTTTTATAAGCCAATAAATGTAAAAAAATGGCAAATCACAGATTTGGCGGATTATTGTTCCAAATCAAGTTTGCACAAGATTGCAATCGAAATTGATCAAAAAGAGGATGTGAAAATAACACGCCATTAACAAGTGGCGCGTTTTTTGTGGTCGCAAACTAACCATTTTTTTCATGCTAAGTTAGATCGGGAGTAATCCTATATCAAAAATAAAAAGGATATTCTTAATGCATTTAAAAATCACTAAGTTAGTGAGGTTGAAGATTGGGTATTAACCTCTATTTTAAAAATCCTAATTGCACCTTCAATGTTGGATTACTGTAAAAATATGCGATGTGGGTCTCATCTAACGGTCTAAGAAAATAATACTTTGTGGTCATGCATCATGTGCAGTATATATAACCAGAAAAAACGCTGCATAACATTACAAAAAGCTACAGAAAAAATCATTTACAGATTAATTCTTTTTAAAACAACGGCTTTTGTATGAAGGTGATGGTGAAAAATCCTACCTGCTTGTTTGTACGTTAAAAGGACCATACCAGACGCTCACATTAAGGAGAAACATTAAAAAAATCAATGGAGTAAAAGTGTGTGATTATTTGGTTGCGTTGAATGAACCATAGATATTAATCATGGTAAGCAAAATACTCAGTTGGCGATTTACTCAACATACCCGGAGTCAGGCGAAGAATACGTTCAAAGAGGCCTGTCCCATAGTGATGGCGATAATCACACAACCATCAAATGGTACCGCTGCCATTACCATCTTGCACTCTTTCGTGTCGCATTCTGCTCCATTTTGGACAGTGAGCGTTAGCTGGCAGCATGCTGGAGCATCTTAGCCCGGTCATATGTCTGAGGTCAGAATGGTTGATTACGGCTGTAGCTGTAACTGCCGCAATAACTGCTTTGATTATTGGACGAAACACGCACTTGGAACGTCGGATCAACACTACCATTGGCCTTAACTCGAATAGCCTGCTCATGAGACCGGACGCATCCGCGAAAAATGAGGATAACATTATTAAACATCTTCAGAGCAGACCTAAGAAACTCCTGTGGCAGGTTGTGATAGAGCTATATTCATAGATGTAAATGAACAGCTATTTTTAAGCACTAAGCGAAGACAGAGTTCAGTGAATCGGTTAAAATAATTATGACGGGCACTAAAGGTATTGTTATCAAGCAAAGTGTTCAGGGTATGACAGGAAAAAGGAATGATAAATGAACCTGCGAACCAGACCATCAACAGAAAAAGATATAGCTACAGTTTGCGGATTCGTCAGTGACCCGGTTGAATTGTTTTATTTTTTCCCAAAGGCTGATTTCCCACTTACTGTTCCTCAATTGCAAGACGCGATAGAAAAGCGCAGTGATGCGACCATAATTGAAGATAATAAGATTCCTGTAGGATTTGCAAATTTCTATCGATGGGAACAGAAAGGATGTTGTTCTATCGGTAATGTGATCATTTCACCCGGAGCTCGTGGGCGAGGAGTGTGCCGCTATCTTATAGAGACAATGTGTTCAATAGCTCGCGAGAAGTATCAGGCGTCTGAGGTAACCGTATCCTGTTTTAACCAGAACACAAGAGGGATACTGGTTTACACTAAGCTTGGTTTTACTCCTTTTTTTATTGAGGAGCGAACGGACAAAATGGGTAACCATGTGGCGCTTATCCATATGCGTCGGTTTCTCTAAGTGAAGCTAAAGTATATCGTCAGCGTAGCTATTCATCTTTTCACAAGAAGCTCTGTATCCTGTAGGTGGATTTTGTTAGTTTTTCCTCATGAGAATTAATCATCTTAATGTATTGCTGTCTTTCTCTGACAGGGAAAAATCTGCAGACCATTGAATGCATGTTTTCCAGTTCTTCAATAGTCGAACATTTCTTTATGCGTGCCATCATTTTTTTACTGTCCATGTTTTTCTCACTTCAAGATTTTTAGAGTTATGTCGGGATGCCAGTCATTTACTACCGTTACATAAGGTGCGATAAGCATTTTTCCCTGCATTTATTGAAAATGCCCGGATACAGAATACCCGGGTATTTTTTTAAAATGACGCTTTTACGCCAAGCATTGCAGACGTATCGCTGTAACCTTTATCACCAACTTGCTGGCCGACATTACCCCAAAGGGAAAGATGATGTGAAAGTTTGCCTTCAACACCCGCCTTCAGTTCGCCAATATTGCGGGTTCCGGTCAGTTTTACCTCTTCACCATTCAGTGATGTGCCGAAATCTCTGGTATTGTGGAGCCAGTTAGCCTCAACAAATGGCTCAAAAGTACGATCCTTTCCATTGTCAATCTTATTGTGACCTTTACCAAACACACGCACTCCCGCTCTGGTCTGGATATTGCCGTCACCATTGCCTTCGACGAAGGTACCGTTAGACTCTCTGAGACTGTCAGCCTTCACACCCATCCAGATACCCTGGACTTTTGGCTGAATGAACAGTGAATTACGTTCACTAATGTCCATCAGTTTCCAGGTATATCCGGATTCAACCGACGCTGTGAAACCCTTTGAGTGATAACTTTCGGAGCCCACATCTTTACCGGAAACTGTGTTATCGAACCAGCTATATTGCGCCCAGGTATCGACATAGGCACCTTCGTTGGTGTCGTTGTCCTGCAGCCATGTTCCGTACAGGCCAACACTGTAACCACTGATGCTGCTGCTAGCGCGATTCTTGTTACGCTGGTTTTCAGCTCGACTCTTCTGGTTGGCATATCCAGCCATCAGGCCAAGATGGTAGCGATCGGTATTACTCTTACTCCATTGGGCCAGATCACCACCCACCTGCATGACGTAACGGTTGCTTTGAATACCTAACTGGCCACTGTGATCGTGCTGACGTGTATGCCCACCGATATTACGCAGCCACATGCTTGTCACAGCCTTCTCGCCCGTGAGTGCATCAACATAATTTGTTTCACCAAGACGGTCATGGAGGCGCGTGTTGAAAAGGGTATTTGCCGCTTGCAGATTCATACCGTATAAGCCCGCTTCAGGACGCACTGCATGCTCGCGGATAGGTGAATGAGGTGGCTGTGGAATGTCAGTATTGTCGGCAGTATCTGTATGGTCTGTGTCAGACTGAACGGGGAGTTCTTCAGGTGTTGGCTGAGGAGTCAGGGGGAGTGTGCTACTGAGATACCAGTTTTTATTATTCATACCTTCTCCCCGCAGCAGGGTGTAATCATAAGCACCTGCCACGATTCGACCGCTCTGCTTAAACACACCGTCAGATTGTCCACCTACAGTGATGAGCTCAATACCCTCTGTAGTTAGCCCACCAGCCCCACCTGTGTTTACTACTTTGACAGTAGTGTTGCCACTTGTGTTTCCGGTGACGACGAGACGATCTGTCGGAGAACTATCCTCACCCAGACTGGTGTTCATTACGATAATCCCGTCGTTACCCTGGTAATCACCCTTTACTGTCAGCGTTTTAAAAGTCGCAGTATCACGCGTCAGGCTACGGGCCTCAAATTCCGAAGCCGCAAAATTCAGCGTCGAACCGTTCAGAATGAGGTTTGTCATGCTTGAGTCGCCGGTCATATTCCAGTAGCTATTGCTGCCATTGAGCGCAAGGTTGATTGTTCCGGCCCCATCGACAAGCGTATCGCCATAAATATAAGAATTATCACCAGCGATAATGTTGATGGCATGTGTAATGCCAGCATACATCCGACCCCAGGCAACCAGTTTATTGTTGTTAGTAATATTGGTGGAACCGGTATAATCATGACTGTATCCATAGATTGAATAGAGCGTACCAGAGGCTGAATGATAAGAGGTATCACTACCTAATGTGACATTACCAATAAACTTATCATCTGTATTTCGTTGTTCCAGTAAGTAAACATTCTTACCACCTTCAGACTGTACATTGATGTTGTTAATAACGGTATCGTATTCCGTAGCCCCGGCAATGCGATCGCTATGATAACCGACCAGTTCTGCTGCCTCACCGCCAGAAACTTTAATGGTAGCGTCATTGATTCGGTATTTTGCTGCACCTAAATTACCAGTGTCGCGGAGTTGAATGCCGGTAACCAGATGATTCCCGGCGGCGTCAATTGCGATTTTATTGACAGCGATATCCGTATTTCCATTATTGCTGTTGCTGTTGAAACCAGTAACGATATCATTGTCGGTTTTATTGCTATGACTAACGGCAGAAATAGAAAGGTCATTAAAGAAAATATTGTTAGTTTGGTTAGTGTCAATGTTCCCAGACGAAAAATGGATTGAGTCTTTAATGTAAATGCCGGTAGCATTTCCTTTTGCTGTGCTCAAATCAATGGCGGTTTTCCCTGCAAAGTTGGCATTATTGCCAAAAATGTCGAGTGCGCTGATAGAAATATCACTTCCTTGAAGTATCTGGATATTAACATCACCAGTAAAATTCGAATCCTTACCCCATAACATCATGCCAGGATGATGACCACGCCTCGAAGAGGGGTCAGGTTCATTGATTAATATGTTGACGCTTTCTGCATTCAAAATACTCTTGCCGGTGGTCTCTATATTTCCTGAAATAAGATTGGTGGTGCCGGCTAATTCGATGTGTGAATCATCATGAGCTAATATAGAATGTACAAGGCCTCCATCAGGAACCATGCTTTTTTGAGCGTTAATTGTCAGGTTCTCTGCTATCAATTCACCTGTTCCATATAGATATATGGCCGCTCCGTAAATATTATTAGCAACCGAGTGATCAAAGCCATAGTGGAGTGAGAAATTCTTTCCCAGATCGACAGTTCCGGCCGAAATGTCAATAAAGTATCCTGGGAAGAGATAATGTTTGGGATGATAGCCCTTACTATCAACCACCGAATTATCTCCTATTTTTACCAGGGCGTCAGAGGCACTGATTCTAATATATTCTAAATCACCATCAGTGATGGTTGGAACAACAACGGTACGGCCGTCAGAAGATACCGAATCGTCAATAACGATACTTCTCGTGGCGTTCACACCACCTGAAATTAATGCAGCGGTTAAAAGTAATGATATTTTTTTTAAACGAAATTTATGTCGGGTAAAGGTGCTCATGCCTGTATCCTGTATGTTATTAGATAAAGTATTTCCTCAGTAAAATGCCATAAGCATCTAACTGTAAATTTTTATAACGTTTTCGCTCCTTGCATTATGATTTTTATGATGATTTCTTTGTGGTTAATTAATTGCGCATCGGAACTGATGCCGATTTTTTTATATGCAACTCGTTTAATTGCATAGACCTTTTTTAACGGAATGCTCATGGATTTTGAAATGGTTGTAACAGATACTCCGCTGGTAAAAAGATTCAGCATATTGCTTTCCCTTGCTGTTAGCTTGTTAACTGGTTTTTGTATCGTTTCTCCAATTAAAATTGAAGTATTTGTGTTAATGAAAGTTTTGATTTCACTGAATATAGAGAGTATGTCATTGTCAAGACTGCAATACTGATAGCGGGTGGAATGAAGGGCGTTTTCAATAAGTTGAATAATTTTCCTTCTACCAATGATAAGGATATTTGTAGACGCACATTGTCGTAGTTCTACAATTTCACTGTAACTGATACATGGGCCATCAAATACAAATATTACTTTTTCGCTGCAGAAAGTGTTTACACTGAATGCATAATCAATAATAGCTTTTACTGCCTTCAGTATATAAATGTTCCTGGAGTGGATCTGAATTTTATTCAAGATACAGCCCTCAATTTTTGATGTTACATTAGAGTCATCTTTTTAGCCTTTTTAAATTAATAATTAGAGGCTTAATGCTGACGCCGAGGAACTATATAAAATGCTCACCCTGGATTCCATAATCATATATCCCTTGCCATTAATGCGTGCAATGAAATGCTCATTGCAGCCTATATCGGTGAGGTTTTTTTTCAGCGCGGTCATAACCTGCAATAACCGTGCTGAAGAACCTTTTAATCCATTTTCTTCCCATACGTGTGTAATTAACTCCTTGTCGCTTACATATTTGCTTCGTGCATGGGCGAGAAGGTACTCCATCAGGGATGCCATTGTTTTACGCATTTTTATACAGCATTTCTGGCCCTGTGTGCTTGAGCTAATCCTGTCTGTATTAAATAGTGTTGCGTCGGAAACGCGATAAAGAAGGTTGCTGTTAATATGGTATCCATAAATATCTGAACTAATGTCTCCCATTCACTCCCTCCCTTACCATTTGCGGCGTGATTATTATCCTGAAATATCTTTTAGCGGTTGCTTAACTAAACTTCAACTTTTTTATCTGTTTCATGGTGAGTGAAAACAATAGGTCAGTTATTCTGATGTCGTTAAAAAAAACTAGATTTCATAACGGTATTGTGTTCTTATTGCACATAATGTTTTTTCACTGCCTGATACATCCTCACTGTAAAGTAATATATGTATTTAAAAGATCGCATAAAAAAAATCCCCATCGACTCATTGATAACATCCCACTAACAGAAAATATCAGTATAAATATCAAAGCTCACACAGATAAATAACATCAAAACTTGCCAAAAAGAAAAAATTATCTTCAAAGATGTTCTTCTGATGTGAAAATTTTAGGGTTATCTCACAGCATGTGGATAGTGAATTATTCTTATTCATGAATGTTTGGGCTGGCGTTAAGAAAGGTCGCCAACGATTAGAGTTAGCGGAGGGGTTTTGTACTGAAAACGGGTAGTGCATTGATTTATTTGCCTTTATTTTTTATTAAGATTTGCTTGCATCAATACTGACCACGTAGTTTTTTCTTTATGAGCTGCGGTCAGCAACCTGATCACCATCGATAATCATGAATGAAAACAGAGATATAATTCTTATTAATAAGATCGTGGCCTTTTCACCTGAAAAAAATACGATCTATCAAACCAATAGCCTCGTGGAGGGAACACCTCTCAACGTGCCGGTCAGTCGCTGTCTGGCTTTACTTCTCTCTCGCGCAGGTGAGGTCGTATCCAGGCAGACCTTTTATTCCGAAGTGTGGGAAAAGCAGGGGCTGTATGTCACAGACAATACGTTCTATCAAAATATTTCACTATTGAGAAAAACGCTCCGGGCTGCCGGTATTCATGAAAATATTATTCAGACTGTTCCCCGAGAAGGGATCCGTTTTACGGGGACAGCGGAAACGCTTATCGGTCAGTCGAAGGAAGGGCATAGTGCTGAACCGGAGAAAAGCGCATCTTCCATCGCTGATATTCTTCCTGCGACTTCGAATGAATTGTTTAATTATTCAGTGATGACGCGGAAAACAATATCTGTGCTTGCGCTGGTATCCGTCGTGGTTGCATCACTGTTCGTGCTGCACTCTATACCTGAGCAACACGACGTATTTAACAGCTTTAGTACAGTTAGTCTGGCGCAATGCCAGGTTCATTATTATGGTGCGCTGCAGGAGAAGGATATTACAGATGTACTGAAGAGCCATAATGTTGAATGTCAAAATAATAATGTCATTTTTATTGCTGATAATGAAAGCCATACTCGGATGACCTTTACCGTTTGCGAAAGGTATACGCAACAGTTTCAGACGTGTCATTCTTATCTCAATATCACCGGGGAGCCGCAATGAAAACATTCACTCTTACAGTATTGTTTGTGATTTCAGCACTTTTATTCGCAGCAGGTGCAGGGATGAAGTTAATATACGATAGCAGAGAGGTATTACCGCTATCCTGTGTCAGCAGACATACCCTGAATCATGGTTCATTTTCCATGACGGCCCGGTACTTCTTCTCTCTCGATAAAGACCGGGGAGTCCTACGCATTAATGGGACAATTTTGAGTGAGGGTAAAACCTATCCAGTCAACAGACAGGTTTTTTTTGCCTATACCCGTACGGGCGATGAATATACTCTTAATAGTACATATATCGAAAAAATGAGCACGGATAAAGGAGATGTATCCGGAGCAGAACAGCATCTTCCTTCATTTTTTACTTTCCGGGATCGTCAGTTTAATTTTATTCTTCACCAGGATAAGTTCAGGAATGCGATCATCATTTTCACGGAGGTACCGGTTTTCTACTGCGCACGTCGTAACCTGCCGCTGCAGGGGCAGTAGTCAGGCCATTAATCCATCATTCATGGTATTAAGTCAGAAAAAACAGAAGATCACGCACTTTCTTAAACGTCAGCCTCCCCTGAAAGCCCTGGCAAACCATCACACATCTCCTGCAGCTCATTAAACATCCTTGCCACATGGAAGCCATCGCACACCGAATGATGGACCTGCACCGCGAGCGGCAGCAGCACTTTTCCATCCTGCTCGTAGTATTTTCCAAACGTGAACATAGGCGAAAAGAAGTTCTTCATGTGCGCAATGTTCATATTAAAGTTCGTAAACGTTACCCACGGAATCGACGACACGAAAAAGACATTTTCCCGGGACTCTTCCTTCGGCCAGTAAGAAAGGCTATTTCCATAGCGGGCCGTATCTTCTGCATACGTGTTCTGAAAGTGATGAATATTGCCGTCATAATGGCTCCATAGCGACGAAAACGTCTCCGTTTCGGGATGGAAAATCGTATAGCTTGGATGAATTTCATTCCAGACGACGAGCTCATCATCTTTCATGGCCATACGGAATTCCGGATGCCGGTTCATGATGTTAGACAGGAGAAAAATGATAGTGGGGTAAAACTTCCAACCCACCGCTTTGATATGTTTTCGCAGCGCGGTAATGTCGATCAGAACGGTTTGGTTAATTGTGCATTCAGCAAATGACTGGAAGACTTCAAAATGCTCCTCCCTTGGCCAACGAGATAAATCAACAGGCGTATAGGCCGGGGCTGTTTTTTTCATTGTTTAACCTTTGATTATCAATCGTCTACATGATTTAGGGCCAGAACCAACCGCACAACCATTTCAACCGTATCTAATCTTCCTGTCAATCTCAGCCTGTGGTTTTCCGAACAGGTATCCCTGCACGAGATCGCAGCCAAGCGCCTGAAGACGTTCAAGCTGCGCTTCGGTTTCAACACCCTCTGCAATGACCCGCATATTGAGGCTCTTCGCCATGCCGGTAATTAACTTAACGATATTAAGGGCATCATCCTGCGTGGATATCGGGTTCACAAAGGATTTGTCGATTTTAATTTTATCAAAATTAAGTTCACTCAGTCGTGAAAGCGAGGAATATCCCGTTCCGAAATCATCGATGGAAATTTTTACGCCCAGTGCTCTAAGCTTTTTGAGAATAGTGATCGGCATGTTGCTGTCACTGAAGAGCGAAGACTCTGTTACCTCTAACTCAAGTCGGTTGGCCGGTAGCCCCGTCTCTTTCAGAATGGACTGTACCATCGTGGTAAACGATTTAGTGCCTAGCTGAACGGGTGAGACGTTCACCGAGATCCTGGCCGGCACCGCCCAGGACACCGCTTCCCGGCAGGCCATCTCAAGCACAGACTTGCCGATCTCATTGATCATCCCCGTTTTTTCAGCGACGGAAATAAAATAATCTGGCGCGAGTATCCCTTTCACCGGGTGTATCCAGCGAATAAGCGCTTCATAGCCGTAAATTTCATTGCTGAATGCATCGACAATAGGCTGGTAATACACAACGAATTCATTGTGATCGATCGCCAGAGCCATATCATGTTCAAGGGTCCTGCTTTCCTGCAGTCTTTGCAGCATCCACTGCCGGAAGACTTTGATCTGCTGCGAACCTTCTTTTTTCGCTTCGTAGAGGGCCAGGTCGGCAAATTTGTAAAGATAATCAGAGCGTCGTTCATTATCTGATAAAACGATGCCCACGCAGGTGGCAATTTTTATCAGCTGGTTATTAATCGTATAGGGCTGGCTGATATGATCGCTGATTTCTTTGGCGCGCGAAACGGCGGCGGTTTCCGTGAGTCCGCTGGAGAGAAGGGCGAATTCATCGCCGCCTAAACGGTAAAACGTATCCGTTGCGCTGCTCATCGAGGTCAGCCGTCGGGATACCTGATTCAGCAGCAAATCTCCCGTATCATGGCCATAGGTATCGTTGACCTCTTTGAAGCGGTCTAAATCAAATAACATCACCGTGACGGGGACGTGGTTTTTATCTGCTTGAAGATTAATTTTGTTGAGATCGTCCCAGAAGAAAAGGCGGTTTTTCATGCCGGTGAGGGAGTCATGATAAACATCATATTCCAGCTTCGAGTTCTGAATTTGCAGTTTTTCTTTTGATATTTGAAGTTCGTCAGCCAGGCTTTTAACCTGCATGTGTGCTTTCAGAATGTTTTTATTCTGGTAGATCATTAAGAAGCCAAGAATAAAGCTTAAAATCACCAGAAGCAAAGAAAGTGCGGAGTAAATATAATACAGAATTTGTATTTTGTTGTTGGATTCATTAACCGTGTTAATATCTTTTGTTAATGCCGTTGCAGACAGCTGGCTGAGCGGTGCGTCGAGCTCATGCATATTTGCCAGGTATGCCTGTAACTCCGGATGGCTCATTTTTTCAAGATGACTATCCAGATAGGCCAGTATTTTTTCTAAGCGTAAAGCGAGCTCCTGATGCGTTTTATCGCTGTCAATGTAGCGACCTAAATCGCCTCCCTTCATTAAATCGCCCTGACTGAGCATAATTTCGAGGCGCATGCGGACCTGGTCTATCGTAACGTCATCAGTATCGGTTGCGTATAGACCAAGCCATGATTCAAAACGGTAATACTCTGATACCAGTTGTGCCACGGACCAGGACTCAGTGTATTGAGTCAGTTTTTGCAATTCCTGCTGTCGATCATAAACAAGGTATGCAATATATCCTGTCGTGATAAAAAGAGAAAAAATGATACCAACCAGTATCCTGTTCATTATGTTCTCCTGAACGACTACTCAATCTTCATTTTGCTTACCTGCCATGCTGATCGTGAGTAATAAATCTGATTATTCAACTCAGGAAGACTGTCATAGGGGTATACAATGAACGATGGGCCTTTATCGCGGATGCGCATATATTCGCCATTGACCTTTAAGGCAAGTATGGCGTTGTATTTTTTAAAGTCGCTGAGAGGGATGACGGTTGAGTAATCATTGAGCGCAATAACATTAATGTTCGTACCTTTTGCACCCACATAATCCATGAGCTTGCTCATTGGGACACCCTCAAACTTCGTACGACCGTTATACCAGGGAGAGGTTGTCTCGAAACTCACCATCCCCAGTTTTTCAAGGCCGGCGAGATCAAACACTGCTTTTCCATTTTCATTCGTATTTTCTATATTACCGTAAATCGTTAAAATGGGTTTACCAACTGGTTTTGGCAGGTCGCCAGCCCAGGTTACACTCTGCACCAGACAGCATAACAGCAGTAGGGTTAATCGCATTTTGACCTCCACTTTTTAACAGAAGTATAAGAATTATAATTTAGATATCACACTAGTTTATATATTTTGTTGGGGAGTAAAGATTTTTATAGTTTTCATTGATGAAAATCTCATTAGATCAATGGGTTGGGCATGGTGGGTGACAAGGTGTACGATAGCAGAAGGACGCTTAAGGTTTTGATAAAAGCCAAAGTTGCGCACATAAGTGCTCTTGTGTTTAAAAAATGTTCGCTTTCTTTGATTGATATTATCTTCCACCACAGATTTTACCTATGATGAAAACGATTATCATGCAATCGCCCGGCATCAGTCCTTCGCGCGCTTACGGAAGCGACGCGGCAGCCGCTGTCGCGGACGGACAACCCTGAGCGAGAAGGTGCAGGGTACGCGGTTCCTGAGAGGATAAATTCTGTCCTGCTGGTTGGCCCGGGCAATCAGAGGCGCATAAAAAGTTACCAAAAGTGGAATGTGTTTTTTTGTTCGTCGATGGCAGAAAATGTAAATAATGAAGAAAAGGGATTGTGAGATATTATCGATGAGATCGTCAGTTTACGGTTTCAATCTGTGTCTGAATAATTGCCTGATTTTTGGACGCTTCTTCCACTGGGAAGCGTCCACTTTTTTCTTTCCTTCAACCTGATATTTTTCGGTATCTGGCTAATTATGCCATTCATCAGGTATGTTCAAAGCAGGAAGCCCGTCAACCATGTTCGGTCAGGATGATTTTCAGGTAATTGTTCAAGAATATGAATTAACGTATTCTGGTTGTCCTGTCCGCTGTTGACGAATCTAAAGAAGTTGTTGTCACATTTACTTTTGTGATACTGCATTGTAGAAAACTCTTTTTTTCTTAAAAAAGTGCGTTCTAACCAGCTGAATTTTTTAATTTCCCTTTCAAGGTATTTCATTTCGGAAATTGAAAGGAATATTTTCTTATACAGAATATCCTGACTGCCCGGTGTGTATGATTTACTGTCCATCAGATTTTCTCTGTTTTTTGATACTCACATCCTTGTGCTGAATAAATATTAGTGTCCTACAGAAGCGGCATCGACCACGCGCGAAGGTTTCGGTGCTAAAGCAATAGCAAAAGCAGCGATAAAGAATATGACGCCTATCGACATCATCAGATTATTGGTAGAAAGCATCATGCTTTGGCTGTTAACCATCTTGTCAAAAAGCTCCCTAACAAACTGCCCACCTTGCTGAGGTGCCGAGTTGATGTACTGTGAAAGATCGCCGGTAGGATCGACAACGGACGCCAGCCTGTCATGCGCAATATAGCGCTGGTCTTGCCATGATGTCGTCACGAGCGATGTGGCAAACGCGCCTGATAACGTTCGAACAAAGTTCATTAACCCGGCCGCCGAGGGCATTTCCGCTTCATCTACAGAGCCCATTGCAAGCCCCGTAATCGGGACATAGTACAACGGCATGCCAACGCCCATGAATAACAAAGGGACACAGATGGACCAGTAATCCATATCGGTCGTCGCATAGGAGCGCCAGAAGGTATCGAGACCGAGCCAGGCACAGCCAAAGAAGATAAGAATGCGCGGATCGATTCTGTTGGAAAGGTTAGCGGCAACCGGAGAGAAGACCACCTGCAGAAGGCCGCCCCAGGCAACCACAATCCCTGCCCATGTTGTTGTATACCCTAAGTTATATTGTAGCCACAACGGCGTGAGAACATTCAGACCAAAAAAACATCCAAACGCAAGCGCGAGCACAAACATGCTGGCCGAAAAACCACGATGGCGAAAAACGCTGATATCGACAATCGGATGGTCAGCGGTCAGCTCCCAGATGCAGAAACTTAAAAAGCCGATACAGGCCACAATCGCCAGAACCCAAATTTCTTCTGAGGCAAACCAGTCAAGGTCTTTCCCTTCATCCAGCATGATCTGCAGTGCGCCAACCCAGATAACCAGTAAAATAAATCCAACGATATCAATAGCGTTATTAACCAGCTCATCTTCGAAGATTTTTAATACTGACCACGCGATGACTGAAAAAGCGATGGCCATCGGAACGTTGATGATAAACACCCACGACCAGCTGTAATGATCGCAAATCCAGCCACCGAGAACCGGGCCTATAACGGGTGCCAGCAATGTGGTCATTGCCCATAATCCCGTCGCCTGCATGGATTTTTCTTTCGGGAAAATACGCAGGAGCAACGTTTGTGATAGGGCCATCAGGGGACCTCCCGCCATGCCCTGAAAAACCCTCATCATCAGCAGCATTCCCAGAGAAGTGGAAAGGCCGCAAAGCAAAGAAAAAATGCCAAACATGAACACGGAAATGCAGAAAACGCGCACGCCGCCGAACCGGGTGGTTAACCATCCTGATAGCGGCACCGTTATGGCTTCAGCCACGGCATAGGCCGTGATGATCCAGGTTCCCTGGCTGGTTCCTGCGCCCAGGGCGCCAGCCATGTTGGGTTGAGTCACGTTTGCAATGGTCATATTGAGTACGGCTAAAAAGTTCGCCATTGCAAGAACCAGGGCACCCACCCATAACATACCGCCCTTCAGCGAAGGTGGCTGGTTATCGATAACGAATGTAGACATGGCCTGGTTTCCGTTATTCACTTTTTAAATTAACTGTCGCTTTCATGGACAGCCCAACCCGCAACGGATGTGCTGCAAGCTCATCAGCATTGAGTTTGATGCGCACGGGCAAACGCTGAACAACCTTAATCCAGTTACCCGTTGCGTTCTGTGCAGGAATAACTGAAAACGCTGCGCCGGTGCCGCCATCAAAGCCTTCTACCGTTCCATGGAAAGGAACGTTGTCGCCATACAGATCGCTCACCAGTTCCACTTTCTGCCCCACTTTCACATGCTGGAGCTGAACTTCCTTGAAGTTGGCATTGACGTGAATTTGCTGTACCGGCACCACGGACAATAACGGCGTGGAAGGCTGGACACGTTGCCCAAGCTCGACCTGGCGACGAGCAACCACGCCATCAACTGGCGAACGGATCACGGTTCTTTCCAGATCCAGTCTGGCCTGATCGCGCTTTGCTCTGGCGAGAGCGACTTCTGGGTTGGTCTCGGTATTTGCATCCTCAATCATTACGGCATTCGCCTGTCTTGCACCCACTGCCGCCTGTCTTGCAGCATCGGCTTGCGCCACGGCGGCTTTAGCGGCATTCAGGTTTGCCAGAGCGGAAGCATAAACGTTTTGAATACGCGTCAGTTCGTCGCCTGAAATCGCGCCTGTCTGCATGAGCGCCTCGCGTCGCTTGAGGTCAACCGTCGCGCGCTGGAAGTCAGCGTTTGCGGCATCAACCTGGGCCAGCAGACGTTTTTGCTCTTTTTCATTTGCCACAACTTCAGCGCCGAGTTTTGTGTCGGTGGCCTTATATCCATTTACCCGCCGAATGGACAGGTTCAGGTTTGCTTCCGCCTGATTAAGGGCTAACTCTGCATCAGTAGGATCCAGCTGGATCAGAACATCGCCTTTTTTTACCACCTGAGAATCCGTGACGAGGATGGCACTTACCGTACCGGTGATCGCGGAAGAGAGCTGAGCGGACTCGACATCGGTATAGGCGTTATCGGTCTCAACATAGCGAGAACCCACTAATTCCCAATATGCGAACGAGCCTGCGCCAGCCAGCGCGATGCTTAATGCAAGATAAGAGAATAAACGTTTTCTTTTTTTCTTTTTGATATCGGATGATTCAATGTTTTGATTTTCAATAGCTGCAGAATGACTCATTTTATTTCCTTTCTTTCCACTATTTAGTAATTAACCTGGTGTTAAAAATCACTGTTTGCTCGAGGTATATCCGCCGCCCAATGCACGCGCTAATGCGACGTCAATCGTAAAGGCACGGGAATTTACATCGGCTAATTTTCTGCGGGCCGCAACCAGCTCATCTTCCGAGGATAAAACGTCGAGATAATCAGCGACCTTTCCTTCATACCTTTGTCTGGTGAGCGAATACGCTTTTTCTGCCGACGTGACTGCACCCTGAGAATAAAGCATCTCGTCTTTCAGAGAGGCTCTGCTGGTGAGTGCATCGCTCACTTCACGAAGTGCATTCGTTAACGTGGCGTTATAAACGTTCACCGCAATACCATATTCACCGCTGGCGTATTTCAAATCACCCTGTAGCTTTTGCGTATTAAATATTGGCAACGATATGGCCGGACCAAAACTGCCAATTGCTGAACCACTCCGGGTAAGGTTGTTAATACCCAGTGACTGGAACCCGGCAAAGGCAACCAGATTAACGCTGGGGTAAAAACCGGCTTTTTTCTGTTTGATTTGCTCTGCTGCAGCCTCTGCGCGTAAACGTGCCGCGACAATATCAGGACGTCGACCAATCAGATCCAGCGCAATATTGGGAGGAAGTTCCTCATGCGCTAAAAGCGTTGCCTTAGGCGCGGTTATGGCCAGCGATCTGTCAGGCCCATCACCGATCAATGCAGCGAGCTCATGTTTTTTGATCGCAATCGCTTCATCTATTGCCACCAGATTTGCTTTTGCGTTGAGTTGACGCGTCTCAACCTGTTGAAGGCTGGATAAATCTTCAAGCCCCGCATCATGTCGTTGCTGGAACAACGCGAGCGTACTGGTTCGTATAGTGAGGGTGTCGTTAAGCGTTTCGCGTACGGTGTATAAATGCGCCAACTCCGCGTAAACGGTAACAACAGACGAAGACAGCACCAGTCTTGTTTGCGCTTTTTCCACGACAGCCGCCATTTCACCTGACGTTGCAGCCGCGAGCGCGGCGCGGTTTTTACCCCAAAAATCTATTTCCCAGCTCATATCCAGCGTGGTACGGCCATAGCTGTTCCAGTTTTGAGGCGTTGCGCTTTCAGGCGTCACATAGTTGTAACTCATTTTGTCCCGCATAAAGCTGGCGTTTGCGGTGACCTCAGGGAAAAGCGAACCGCTCGCACTTTGCGTCATCGCCTGCGCTTGTTTCACGCGAGCTTCGGCGATGTTAAGCGTAGGGGAATTTTTAAGCGCGTCATCAATCAGCCCGTTGAGCTGCTCGTCACCGTATTTCTTCCACCAGTCATCTTTCGGCCACTGGCCGTTCTGATGTGGGAAGCTTTGATCGCTTTTAAGTTGTGTGACCGTCTTCATAGGCGGTGGGGTGCCAAGGTCGGGGATCATGGCGCATCCGCTCATACTGATGGCGGAAATGACAACATAGCCCATCACTATTCTGGACCGGGTTAAACCGGAAATACGACACCCCAGTAGTGTCTCCTGAAAACCTTTCATCAGTACGCTCGTCATGCTGTTCATAGAGAAGTCCAAATACAGTACCGTACAGTACGGTACACTTTATATCTTGACTTCTGAGCGTCGTCAAATGAAAATGTACTCGTCAGTACGATTACGAACCCTACTACCAGACGTGATTCCGAAATCAGAGAACAAAAAGTGTTGGCCCCGGTCAGACACCTAAACTAACGAGGAAACATATGGATAAAAGAGCGCTTAAACGGCAACAGATTCTGGAAGTCGCATCCGGACTGTTTCGACAAAAGGGATTTGATGCCACGTCTATCTCAGAGATTAACGCGATTGTGGGTGGCTCAAAATCGACAATTTACAGTCACTTTTCTTCGAAAGAAGAGCTATTTGTAGAATGCATGTCTTCAGAAACTGAACAGTATATAAAGAGCATGACTATTGAAACTGCAGGGCAGGTGCGCCTTTTCAGAAAATCACCACAACTTGTCATCGAGCAATTTGCCGTTGCCTTTTTACGCTATATTTGTTCACCGGATATTGTGGATTTGCAAAGATTAATGATTTCCGAAGCCGGAAGGTCGGGAATCGGAGAGTTATATTATGAGCGAATGCAAAAACTGCGTTCAAACGTATCGGCGCTTTTCACCGATTTAATGAATCAAAATATCTTAAGAAAAGATGACCCTGTGCTGGCCGCTGAGTATTTTCGCTCTCTTCTCCAGGCTGGTATCCTTGAACCCTTGCTTTTAAAAGCGCGAAAGGATCAGCCGGACGAAAGTGAAATTGTCATGAAAGCGCAGGCCTCCGTTAATGCGTTTATGAAACTGTATGGTCCTGAACAAAATGAGGATGTTGCAAAGACATCTCACTAAAATACAGTAAGCATTCTCTCACCCTATTATTAGGGTGATTTTTCTTTTAGGAAATATTATTTTCAATTGTCATTGGATGACGTTGCCAGCGGCCTTCTTGTAAATAAAATTTCGTGGATACTTATGTGTATAAAGTTTACTCTCTTAAAAGATCGTGAAGCTGTAATTAAGTCCCTGACTCACTGGATTGACTCGAATTTATATAGACCTATTACCGTTCTGGATGTGGCGCGAAAATCCGGTTATTCATTGGCTTATATTCAACGAAACTTTCGCCAGGAGTGTGGCATAAGTATCGGTCTCTATATTCGAAGCCGGAAACTTGAAAAAGCCGCGCATATGCTCAGACATACGCAGCTCTCTGTTTCAGATATATTTACAATGTTAGGCTACGAAGAGCCGTCAACGTTCAGCAGAGCGTTCTCGAATCAATATGGACTCTCCCCAACCAAATACCGTGAGATGGCTAAAAAAAGTCATGACATGAATGGCTTGTCGATATTGATTACTGAGGTGACGCGCGACTAATCCTTTGAAGCATCGCGACGCAAGCGCCACAAATCATAGCGTTCTTCTCCCGGTTTAACGGCTCCCGCGAAGTGGTCATTGAGGCGACTCGAGGTAAATACCAGGTCTCCGTTCGGACGGATTGCCGGCGTGTCTGGCCAGCGCACCTCTTCGCTTGCCGCAATCAGCGACATGGCATGGGTTTCAGGATCGTATCTGACGATACCATTGCGTGTGACATCGGTAATGTAGAGGTTACCTTTTACATCTGTCACCATTCCGTCGGTGTTGCCCCCCACGCGACCCAGATCGCGGATCTGCCCGGCAATTTGCGCATTGGTTGACGCAGGCTGCCTCAGTATCGCAGTCGGTACCGCATAGGCGCGCGTGCCGGTTGTCACCGTCCAGTACAGCGTGCCCGCATCGGGTGAAAGCGCAATGCCATTGATACCAATCAGTAATGGTTTACCAGGCCAGACTTCAACCCCGTGCGAGACGACGTTAACGCCTGGCTCAATCTGCAGCGCAGGGTGACGATCGAGCACGCGCCGGGCTGTACCGGTAGCGAAATCAACGATAATTAGTCCCACCTGGTTTTCAGGCGCACTCCGCGAGCCGCTGTCGGAGATATAGGCTACACGGCGGTTCTCATCGACCACCACATCATTCAGAAAGCTGGCCTTGCGGTCCGCTACGCCGTCCAGGGCGATGCGTTTGATGGTGCGGCCAGAGTGGAGATCCAGTACGACCAGTTTCTGCGCCCCCGCGGGGGACTCTGTTTCGCCTGCAACAAACCCCATGTCCAGCGCCCATAGCCAGCCGTTTTTACGGTCAATATAAAAACCGAGCACGTTGCGCAGGCTCTGAGCG
>Ga0157367_1000287_pt1 | contig 26049 bp, 22 predicted proteins | sample AttbisABBM2_FD_113142 | JGI IMG/M metagenome (GOLD analysis project Ga0157367, IMG submission 113142) | Fungus gardens microbial communities from leaf cutter ant in Botucatu, State of São Paulo, Brazil - Atta bisphaerica ABBM2 | ecosystem: Host-associated > Fungi > Mycelium > Unclassified ... | reverse complement strand
TCGCCGGCTATGCGTCCGCGAACCGGCTCGAAATCGCCGGCGTCGGAGCGGGCGTGACGCTGGCCGCACTCAGCGTCAACCTCGCGTATTCGAATACGCGCTTCGAGGGGCTGGGCTCCGCGTCGGGGCCGAATGCGCTGCGTTACGCAGGCACCGCGGCATTCAACAACGTCGAGATCAACGCGAAATACCAGTTCACGCCGTCGTTGCAGGCGGGTGTCGCCTACGACTACACGAGGAACGGCGGCGCCGGCGGCAAGGGCGGCGCGAACTACAACCTGTTCAGCGCGGGTGTCGATTATTTCCTGTCGAAGCGCACGGACGTTTATACGGTTGCCGCGTTCGAGAAGGCAAGCGGGACGGATTCGCTCGGGCAGCCGGCGGTTGCGCAGATCACCGGGTTGACGCCGTCCGCGACCGACAAGCAGGTTTCATTGCGGATCGGGGTGCGGCACAGGTTTTGAAGGAGCGGGGCGACTGGCGTGGCGCGCGTAAAGCCGGGTTTCGGCCGCGCGCCTGTGACACGGGCCGGGCAGTTGCCCGACCCGTTTCTATGGGGGCCGTTACCTGACCGCGACTTCCGTATGCACGACTTGCGGCGGGCTCTTGAAGAACGGCCCCGCCAGTTGCCGCCATGCCTGGAAGTCGTCCGATTGCCGGAAATGCACCATGTGATCGTCCACGGTGTCCCACTTGACGACGAGCAGGTAGCCGCCGCTGCGCTCGATCACGCGGTGCAGCTCGGCGCCGCCGCAGCCGCGTGCACGGGCGAACAGCGGGAGGGCCCGGCGAACCGCCGCCTCGAATGGCTCGGCCTGCGACGGATCGATTTCGAGCGATGCCATTTCCAGAATCATAAATGCTCCTGTGGGGGGAATAAGGCGAACGGATCGCGATGCGCCGGGGCGCGCCGCGATCGACGCATCCCGCAACGATACCGGAAGTCGGCGTCCCGCGTTCCGGATGACCGGCTCGCGCGTTGCCGGTCGTGCGGTGGAGGCCGCCGATCGGCTCACGCGAATCAGCGTTTCCCCCAATATGGAATACGCGGCACAAGCCGATGTCACAGAGGTAGTGAAGATAAACAATCCGAGGCCAACCATGACGACATCCGCGACAAACGGAACGCACGCTGCACCACCCGAACCGATTGACGAAGCCGCATCCGACAACCCCGCCGCCGTCCCGTCGATCCTGCTGGTCGACGACGAGCCCGGCGTCCTGTCCGCGCTCAAGCGCGTGCTGCGGCCCGCGCGTTACGACATCCTGACCGCCGACAGCGGGGAAGCCGCGCTCGACATCCTGGCGTCGACCCAAGTCGACCTGATCGTGTCCGACATGCGCATGCCGAACCTGAGCGGCGCGGCGTTTCTCGCACGTGCGCGCGCGCTGTACCCGGACACGATGCGTATCCTGCTGACCGGCTATTCCGACATCGCGTCGATCGTGGCGGCCGTCAACGAAGGCGGCGTGTATCGCTACCTGAACAAGCCGTGGGACGATCACGACCTGCTGATGACCCTCGAGCAGGCGCTCGAGCAGCGGCGCCTGCGCGGTGAAGCCGCGCGGCTGGCCGCGCTGACCGAAGCGCAGAACGCAACACTGCGCCGCTTCAACACCGAACTCGAAACCCAGGTTCGCGCGCGCACCGAGGAACTCGGGCAAACCGTGCTGTTTCTCGAAGCGGCCCAGCACGACCTGAAAAGCAGTTTCACCGCGATGGTCCAGGTCTGCGCGAGCATGATCGAGATGCGCTGCGGATCGGCGAGCGGGCATGCGATGCGCGTCGGCGAGATCGCGCGCCGTCTCGCGCTGTCGGCCGGGATGAGCAGCCTGCACGCGCAGGACGTGTATTTCGCGGGACTGCTGCACGGCATCGGCAAGCTGTCGCTGCCCGACGAACTGCTGCACAAGCCGCTCGTCAAGATGACGACGGACGAACACAGCCTGTTCCAGCAGCATCCGCTGCGCGCGCAGATGGTGCTCACGCCGGTCGCGCAGCTGCACAAGGTCGCGTCGATCGTGCTGCACCAGTACGAGCGCTTCAACGGACGCGGCACGCCCGACGGGCTGGCGGGTGACGCGATCCCGCTCGGCTCGCGGATCGTCGCGATCGCGCGCGACTTCGAGGGATTGCGCCACGGCGAGATCGGTTCGCCGCATTCGGTCGAACAGGCGATCGACGTGCTGCATTCGCAGGCCGGCGTGCGTTACGACCCGCTGCTCGTCGCGCGCTTCATCGAGCTGCTGCGGGATCCGGCGAGCCTGCGCATCGCGGCGTCCGTCGCCGAGATCCGGTCCGAACAACTGCGCGAAGGCATGCAGCTCGCCGACGATCTGCGCACGCATCGCGGGGTGCTGCTGATGACCAAGGGCAGCGTGATGTCGGCGCACCAGATCGAGCTCGTGCGCCGCTTTGAGGCACGCGAAGGCACGTCGTTCGACATTCTCGTGCTGACCGGCGCCGCCGCGTCGACGCAGGCGCCGGCCGGCACGCCGCCTGCCTGACGGCACGCACGATCGCACGGCCGTGGCGCGCGACCGACCGCGCGTCGCGGCAACGCGTTCAATTCGACCGGGGCCCTCGATCATGCATGGCACCTACAACCTGCTGCTTGTCCTGCTGTCGCTCGTCATCGCGACGCTGGCTTCCTATACGGCGCTCGACCTGGCCGCGTTCATTGCGTTGCTCGACAACCCGACGCTCAAGCGCGCGTGGCTGGCCGGCGGCGCGGCCGCGATGGGCACCGGGATCTGGTCGATGCATTTCGTCGGGATGCTGGCGCTGTCGCTGCCGATTCCGCTCGGGTATGCGCTGCCGGATACCGGCGCGTCGCTGGCGATCGCGGTGCTCGTGTCGTATTTCGCGCTGAACGTCGTCACGCGTGCGCGGTTGAGCCGCCGGCGCCTGCTGGCGGGCGGCGCGCTGATGGGCGCCGGGATCGTCGGGATGCATTACACGGGCATGGCCGCGATGCGCATGGCGCCGGGCATTCGCTACGAGCCCGGGCTGTTCGCGGCGTCGATCGGCGTAGCCGTGATCGCGTCGACCGCCGCGCTCTGGATGGCGCAGACGTTGCGCGCGCAACAGGCGCACCATGCGACCGCGCACCGCATCGGCGCGGCGCTGATCATGGGCATCGCGATCACGGGCATGCACTACACGGCGATGGCGGCCGCGCACTTCGCGCCGGACGCGCGCTGCGGTGCCGCCAACGGCATCGATGCGCCGTGGCTCGCGACGACCATCGCGCTGTTCACGACGGCGACGCTGATCGTCACGCTGCTCGTGTGCCGCTTCGATGCGCGCACGACCTTTCTGCGCGGCATGACGGACACGCTCGAACGGCTGGTGCGATTGCGGACCGCGGAGCTCGAAACGGCGTTGCGGCGCTACGAGCAGACGACGGCGATGCTGCAACGCACGCGCGAGAACATGGCGAGCGAGATCGACGAGCGCCGCGCGGCGCAGAGTCGGCTCGAACAGGAGAAGGACGAACAGCGGCGCCTGCTGCGGGCGCTGGAGGAAACCCACGTGCAGCTGCTGCAATCGGAAAAACTCGCGTCGATCGGCCAGCTCGCGGCCGGCGTCGCGCACGAAATCAACAATCCGATCGGTTTCATCAGCGCGAACCTCAATACGCTGAGGACGTGGGTGCGCAGCCTGCTGGACGTGATCGCCGCGCATGAAGCCGTGCTGCCGCAACTGGAGCCTGCGGCGCGCGACGCGCTGACGGCACTGCGCGGCGCGGCCGACCTGGACTACGTGCGCGACGAGATCGTCACGCTGATCGACGAATCGATCGACGGTGCGGTGCGGGTGCGGCGCATCGTGCAGGACCTGCGCGATTTCTCGCGGCCGGGCAGCGGCGAGTGGAGCGTGGCCGATATCCACGCGGGCCTCGAGAGCACGCTCAACGTCGTCCACAACGAACTCAAGTACAAGGCCGACATCGTGCGCGAGTACGGCGATCTGCCGCCGGTCGAATGTCTTCCGTCGCAGTTGAACCAGGTGTTCATGAACCTGCTCGTCAACGCGGCGCACGCGATGCCGACGCGCGGCGTGATCACGATCCGCACGTCGAGCGACGGCGAGCAGGTGTCGATCGCGATCAGCGACACCGGAACCGGCATGACGCCCGATATCGTTCGACGGATCTTCGATCCGTTCTTCACGACGAAGCCGGTCGGGCAGGGCACGGGGCTGGGGTTGTCGGTGTCGCACGGGATCGTCGAGCGCCATCGCGGTGCAATCGACGTGACGAGCGAGCCGGGGCGCGGCACGACGTTCTGCGTTCGACTGCCGATCCGGCGCGCGCAGGGCCACGCGGGCGTGGCGGCGGCAGCCGGGCAACGCGCGCGAGCGTGACGGGCGGGGGCGTCGTCGCTACCGCGTGCACCGCCGCCTTTGCAGGAAGGTGCGGAACATCGCGGTCGCATCGGGCCGCGCCGCGCGTTGCAGCGGTCAATCGTGCTTGATCGCGATGGTCTTGAGGGCGGTGAAGCCGAGCAACGCTTCAAAGCCCTTCTCGCGGCCGTATCCGCTGGCCTTCACGCCGCCGAACGGCAGTTCCACCCCGCCGCCGGCACCATAGTTGTTGATGAACACCTGGCCGGCCTGCAGCTTGCGCGCGAGCCGCAACCCGCGTGCGCCGTCCCGGGTCCACACGCCCGCCACGAGCCCATACTGCGTGCCGTTCGCGAGCGCGACGGCCTCGGCTTCGTCCTCGAACGGCATGGCTGCGAGCACGGGGCCGAATACCTCTTCCTGCGCGAGCGGGCTGTCGGGCGGGACGTCGCGGAACAGAACCGCTTCCTGGTAGTAGCCGGCCCGCGATGCGCCGGCCGCGATCGTGCCGCGGGCCGCCACGCGAATGCCGTCGGCCTTCGCGCGCTCGACGATGGACCGAACCCGCGCATGCTGCTTCGCGTTGACGAGCGGCCCCATTTCCAGGTTCATCGACGGCGGCCCCGAGCGCAGCGACGCAAACTGCCGGCCGAGACGATCCAGCACGGGCTCGTAGATGCTGCGCTGGACGAGCAGGCGGCTGCCGGCCGAGCAGGTCTGGCCGGCATTCTGCACGATCGCGTTGATGATCACGGGCAGCGCCTGGTCGAGGTCGGCATCCTCGAACAGCAGTTGAGGCGACTTGCCGCCCAGCTCGAGCACCGCCGGACAGTGGCGCTCGGCGGCGGCGCGGCCGACCAGCGCGCCGGTTCCGCTCGATCCGGTAAACGAAATGTGGCGAATGCCGGCATGGGCCGACAGGGCCGCGCCCGCTTCGGCGCCCAGTCCCGTGACGACGTTGACGGTGCCGGCCGGCAGCCCGGCTTCGGCCGCGATCTCCGCCAGGCGGAGGATCGACAGGCTCGCATCCTCCGCCGGCTTGACCACGCACGCATTACCGGCAGCGAGCGACGCGCCGACGCTGCGGCCGTAGATCTGCATCGGGTAGTTCCACGGAATGATGTGCCCCGTCACGCCGATGGGCTCGCGCACCGTCAATACCGTGAACCCCGCGGTGTACGGCAGGGTGTCGCCATGCAGCTTGTCCACGCATCCGGCGTAGTACTGGAGATAGCGGGCCAGCACGGCGGCATCGGTGCGGGCCGTATTCAACGCCTTGCCGGTGTCGCGTGCCTCGAGTCGTGCGAGTTCGTCCCCGTGCTTCAGGACGGCCGCGGCGTACGCGAACAGCAGGTTGCTGCGCTCGACCGGCGACAGCCTGGCCCACGGACCGTCGAGCGTCTCGCCCATCGCCCGCCGGGCGGCGGCAACGGCCTGCTGCACGTCCGTCGCGTCGCCGCGCGCGATCGTCGCGAACGGTTCGCCCGTACTCGGATCGATGACGTCAAGGTACGCGCCGCTGTTCGGCGCGACGCGGGTGTTGTCGATGTAGTGTCCGGATTGCATGTCTCATTCCTCGATCGATGCGGGATTGGCGATGGTTTCGGCGATCGCGGCGCCCAGTTCCGCGGTGGTCGCCGTGCCGCCCATGTCGGGGGTACGCGGGCCGGAAACGAGCACGGCTTCGATCGCGCTGACGATTTCGGCGGCCGCCGCCTCGTAGCGCGCGTCGCCGCGTCCGAGGTGCTGCAGCAGCAGCGCGGCCGACCAGATCTGCCCGATCGGATTGGCGATGCCGCGGCCGGCGATGTCGGGCGCCGAGCCGTGCACCGGCTCGAACAGCGACGGAAACCGGCGCTCCGGATTCAGGTTGGCCGACGGCGCAATGCCGATCGTGCCGGTGCAGGCGGGCCCCAGGTCGGAGAGGATGTCGCCGAACAGGTTCGAGGCGACCACGACGTCGAAGCGATCCGGGTTCTGGACGAAGTGCGCGCAGAGAATGTCGATGTGGTATTTGCGCGTGGCGATGTCCGGGAAGTGCACGGCCATCTCGGCGAGGCGCTCGTCCCAGAACGGCATGGTGATCGAGATGCCGTTGGATTTGGTCGCGGCCGTCAGCTGCTTGCGCGGGCGCGAGCGGGCGAGTTCGAATGCGAACTTCAGCACCCGGTCGACGCCGACGCGCGAGAACACCGACTCCTGCACGGCGATCTCGCGCTCGGTGCCGGCGAACATCCGGCCGCCCACCGACGAATACTCGCCTTCGGTGTTCTCCCGAACGACGATGAAGTCGATGTCGCCGGGCTGGCGTCCGGCGAGCGGGGCGGGCACGCCCGGCATCAGGCGGACCGGGCGCAGGTTGACGTACTGGTCGAACTCGCGGCGGATCTTGATCAGCGATTCCCACACGGCGACGTGGTCCTGCACGATATCCGGTGCGCCGACCGCCCCGAAGAAGATCGCGTCGTGCGCGCCGATTTGCCGCGCCCAGTCGGCCGGCATCATCGTGCCGTGGCGAACGTAGTGATCGGTGCACCAGTCACCGAACTCGTCGAATGCCAATGGAATGTCGAAGCGATGCGCGGCCGCGCGCAGCACGCGCATGCCTTCGGGCATCACCTCCTTGCCGATGCCGTCTCCGGCGATGACGGCGATGCGATGTGGGTTCTTCATGGTGCGGGAAGCCTCCGTGACGAAGATGGCGCGCCGCAGGGAAGGGGGCACGCAGGAGGCGGGCGGGCGCGAGCCGGACAGCGCGCGCGGAACCGCGAATCGGCCGCTCGCGAGGCGCGATGCGTCGTACGCGACGCGCCACCCGATCGGATCGAATGGCGCCGGTATGTCTCCTGCGTCTCTTCCGTTGCGGTAACGGGCGGACGGTTGAATCTGTCCGCCGAATCTACCGTGTCGCCAACGCGGGAAGGAAGTGCGGATTCGTGAACGGGACCTTCGAAAATCTGCAAGATGCCGGCGAACCGGGCGCGTGGCGGCGTCAGTCGTTCAACGGCTCGGCATCGCCCGCGGTGAGCGAAGCCGGCGCGAAGGACGCCAGGAACTCGAACAGCTTGCGCGTCGGCTGCGGCACGGCCCCCGTGCGGATGCCGACCGACATGACCCGGTTGGCCCACGGAGCGTTGAGGCGGATGAAGCGCAGGTGCATGGGTTCGCGAAAGAGCGCGACGGCGCGCTCGGGCAGGATGCCGATGCCCTGTCCCGCGGCAATCAGCCGGCACATGGCTTCGAAGCTCTGCACCTGGACGCGGAAGCGGACGGCCTTCCCGAGCAGCGCGGCTTCCCTGACGAGCGAACGCGTGAGCTCCGAGCGGTCGTCCAGCGCGACCAGGTCGTGCTCGAGCAACGCGCTGAAGTCGATCGAGTCGCCGGTCAGGCTGTAGTCTTCGGGCACGACCACGCTCGCCCGGTCCATGCAGTAGGGCGCGAGGTGAATCCCTTCGGTCGCGGTCCGGGACGTGACGATCCCGACGTCTGCCCGGCCTTCACGCAGCGCCTGCAGGATGTCGGCGCTCCTCAGCTCGCTGATCTGCAGCTTGATGTCGCGGTAGCGCTGCGAGAATTCGCGCAATTGATCGGGAAGATCCTGGCTGATCGCCGAGATGTTGGCAAAGACGCGGACCCGGCCGATGGAGCCTTTCGTATAGTCGGACAGCTCGCTGTAGATCGCATCCGTGCGCAGCAACAGGTCGGTCGCATGGCGCAGCAGGGCCTCGCCGGCGGGGGTGGGCTCGACGCCGGCCACCGTGCGGTTCAGGAGCACCACGCGAAAGTGATGCTCGAGCAGCGCGATCCGGCGGCTGGCGGTGGACAGCGACATGTGAGACTGCTGCGCGGCGCGGGAAAGGCTGCCCAGCTCGGATGCACGAACGAACAGGGCGAGTGAAGTGAGATCGAACAAGCAGGGACTCCCATTGAAGCTTGGGGAAGTATGTCACTCCTCGACGCCCTCCATTGCGTCGAGCGCTTTGGGGCTAACCCTGACCGGCAGCCGATGCTGCGCCGCACACCGCGATGCGCGCGTCACGCCGGGACAAAAGCGTCGGGCGCGCAATCGGCGGCTAGAATGCATCGTTTCGATTCTTGTGCATCGCACCGTGCCCCGCCGGACGGCGCGTGCATTCGAGATCTTCGAAGTGCCGCTTGAAGGATTTCGCATATCGGCCGAATCCGGCAGCCGGTAGATTCGAACGGTCCCCTCTCGCACCTATCTATCTCAACAGCGAGCGCACGCGCGGCAACGCGAGCATGCAGCGCCGATGAGCGGGGCCATCCATGAACATTCGGAGACAAACGTGGAAATCGACGCGACCTGTAATCCGGGAGGCATCGCAACACCCGCATCGACGCACAACCTGGCGTACGAAGACCGGCTGTTTCGTCGGCTGGCGCTGCAAATCCTGCCCATCCTGATGTTCGCCTACGTCACTTCGTACATCGACCGCGTCAACGTCAGCTTCGCGAAACTGCAGATGAGCCAGCATCTGGGGTTCTCCGACGCGGTGTTCGGCTTCGGTGCCGGGATCTTCTTTCTCGGCTACGTGATCTTCGAGGTGCCCGGCAACCTGCTGCTGGTGCGGGTCGGGCCGCGGCGCTGGATCACGCGGATCGTCGTGTCCTGGGGCATCGTGTCGGGGCTGACGGCATTCGTCGCCACGCCGATGCAGTTCTATGTGATGCGTTTCCTGCTCGGCGTCGCCGAGGCCGGATTCATCCCGGCCATCGTCCTTTACATGACCCGCTCGTTCCCGCGCCAGCGGCGTGCGCGGATTCTCTCGATGTTTTACGCCGCCCTCGCGCTGGCGGGGTTGATCGGATCGCCGCTGACCGGTTTCATCCTCCAGTATTTCGACGGGGCGCTGCAGATCCCGGGCTGGAAGTGGATCTTCATTCTGGAGGCGCTGCCGGCATTCGTGGCCGCCCTGTACGTGTGGAAAGGGCTGGACGACGACGTGACGCTCAGCGACCGCTATTCCCAGGCAGACCGCGCGATCCTGGCACGCGTGCTGTCGGACGATCGCGCGACGACCGAGGCGGCGAGTCACACGGGCCTCTTCTCGAACTGGCTGGTCTGGGCGTTCTGCGTGATCTATTTTCTCGATGTCTTCGCCATTTACGGCTACACGTTCTGGGCGCCCACGATGATCAAGCAGATGGGCATCGGGAGCGACTTCATCATCGGCCTGCTGGCCGCGCTGCCCAATGCCGTGGCCGTGCTCGTGATGGTGTTGTTCGGCCGCAGCGCGGACCGTCGCGGCCACCGGCGCCTGCACGTTGCGGCGCTCCTCCTGATGGGCGCAACCGGGCTCGGGCTGTCGGTCATCTGGCGCGACCAGCTGTGGCTCGGCATGTTCGCGCTTTGCATCGCGAACGCCGGACTCATCTCGTTTCCGCCGCTGTTCTGGAGCATGCCCACCACCGCACTCGGTACCGCATCGGTGTCGATGGGCATCGCCGTGATCAGTTCGTTCGGCAACCTCGGCGGCTTCTTCGGGCCCTACGCGGTCGGCTATCTGAAGCAGGTGTCGGGCGGCCTTGCCGCACCGCTGTTCCTGATGGTCGGCTGCCTGTTGCTGGGCCTGATTCTCACGATGCTGCTGCCGGCACGCGTGGTCGACCGGTAACGGTTGTCCATTTCGCCGCGGCCTTTGCGCCAAGGCGCCATCCCTTTTGACGGAAATGACATGAAACAACAGATTGGCCTGATCGGCGTCGGCTTGATGGGGCACGGCATCGCGCGAAACGTGCTGAAGCACGGTTATCCGCTCACGGTCGTCGAGCATCCCGGTAACCAGCCGCTCGACGAGCTGCTGCGCGGCGGCGTACGGACCGTGAAGACGGCGCGCGAGCTGGCGTTGGAAGCGGACGTCGTCATCCTCTGCGTGACGGGTTCGCCGGAGGTGGAGGCGGTCCTCACCGGTGAGCAGGGCGTGTTGGCCGGGTTGAAGGACAACGCGATCGTCATCGATTGTTCGACTGCCGTGCCGGATTCGACCGTCCGGATGGCGCGGCTCGTCGAAGCAGCCGGCGGCCGTCTCGTCGACGCGCCGATGACGCGCGGCGCCAAGGAGGCGCACGAGGGGCGGCTCAATCTGCTGGTCGGCGCGACGCCCGAGTTGTTCGCCGAGGTGCGTCCGGTGCTCGCATGTTTCGCGGAAAACATCACGCGCGTCGGCGATCTCGGCGCCGGCCACAGCATGAAGCTGCTGCACAACTATGTGTCGCTCGGGACCATTGCATTGCTGTCGGAAGCCGTTGCCTGTGCGAAGCGATCGGGGGTGGATACGGCGGTGCTCGCCGACGTGCTCGCAAACGGCGGCGGCGGCGGGGTGGCGCTGAATCGACTGCTGCCATTCCTGCGGACCGGCGACACGTCGAGCCTGCCGTTTCATATGGCGAATGCGTTCAAGGATCTGTCCTACTACTCGGCGATGGCGGAGGGCGTCGATGCGGCCCATGCCATCGCGAGTGCGGTCACGGACACCTACCGGGGCGCCGTTGCCAGCGCTGGTGCGCATTGTCCGGTTCTCAAACTGTCCGATGTGCTCGTGGCGACGGACGCGCACGAGGAGGGAGACGCGCGGTAGCGGGACGTCGGCCGTGTCGGGGCGTGCGCTCGAGGGCGGCTGTCGTCGCGGTTCGTCCAGGTGATTCGGCGCACGTCGGCGGGACATCGGCGGGGCATGTTTCTCCTCGTTCGCATCGACGCTGCGCATGGGCATCGGTATCGGTGCGGCCGATGCGCCTATGAACCGATGCGTCTCGCGCAGAGGGGCGCGTCGAATGCGCAGCTCCGCTACCGCCTGCGCCGCCGTCTTCGAAAGAAATTCCAGAACATCGCGGTCGCGTCCGGCCCCGTCGCGGAGTGGAACGCTTCGCGCGGATCGCCGCCGCTCCATGCGTGCGCAAGACGGCGCACGATGCAGACCCGCACGATCAGCGTGCCGCCGCGCAGATAGTCCGTGTAATCCGCATCGTCGTGCGCGTACGTATGTTGCTCGCCGACGCGCAGCGCACCCTGTTCGTCGACGAGCCAATTGATCCGCGCGAACGCGATGCCCAACTGCAGCGCATTTTGCTCGGTGACGACCGTATCGAGTCCGCCATGCACGACGAGCGCCGGCATGCCCGGATAGGCGTGCCCGTCGACACAGGCGTCGACGGCGCGTATCGGATCGTCGCGGAGACCGCGGCGCATCAGGCTCATCGCGGCCATCGTCGACAACGGCGGCGCGATGGCCGGACCGGAGTGCAGGCCGACGGCCGCGAAGCGATCGGGAAATTCGAGCGCCAGCCGCGCGGCCAGCCCGGCGCCGGCCGATATGCCGGCCAGATAGACCCGGTCGCGATCGAACCCGCGCTCCCGCACGATCGCGTCGACGAGCGATGCGATCGCCGGGGCCTCCGACTGCGACGCATCGCCATGCCAGTTCCAGCAGCGATGGGCATGGGCGGTCTTCGCCTGTTCGGGAAACAGCACGGCAAATCCGGCGCGCTCCGCGACGCGGCAAATACGGGTGCCCGCGGCGAACGACTCGGCGGTCTGCTTGCAGCCGTGCAGCATGACGACGACGGGTAGGCCGTCGGTCGTCGGCGGTGTGGCGGGCAGGTACAGCGCGTACGCAAGATGGTTGACGAGGCGGCCGGCGGCGGGACGCGCGGAATGAAACGAGCGTAGCCAGGTGCCGGGCGCCTGGCGCGGCGACGTGCGGGCGGCGGGCGCCGGCGCGTGGGCGCGACGCGTGGTTCGTGCGGTGGCGGGGCGCTTCGCCGATGGTGCCGGTTTGGCGGTCTTCCTGTTGGGCCGCGCGCGCGCCGCGGCGGTCAACAGGTCGAAAGGCCGTAGCCAGAGGCTGGATTTTTTCCTGGGCATGGACGGATCTCGTGCCGGCGGCGCACGCGACGACATGCGGTGCAGCCGGTCGTTGGATGGAAGTCGAATGCGGGCAGCGCACGATTCGTGCTGGCCGAACAATCGCGCCCCCCGCGACATGTTTCCGGCAGCATCGCGATTCGGACCGGCCATGCAGCATGCTAGCAGGCGTCGCTCACCCCGGGTGCGATGGTTCCGTGACGGATCGATGAACGCTTTGATCCTATCGCGGGCCGTCCCGAGCCGCTATGCTCGACATCTTCCACGCGCATCGGACGACCGGCTTCGCAATGAACCTGACCTTCTCCCCGACGACGCACGCCGACGCGGATGCGCTCGTCGCGATTCGTATCGCCGCGATGCGCGAGAGCCTCGAACGCATCGGGCGCTTCGATCCGCAGCGTGCGCGCGAGCGGTTTCTCGCGGCGTTCGATCCGGCGTTGTGCCGGTTCATCGAGCACGACGGCGCGCGCGCGGGTTTCGTGCTGGTGCGGCCGAACGACGATCACTGGCTGCTCGATCACCTGTACGTCGTGCCCGGGCATCAGGGGAAGGGCATCGGTGCCGCGGTGCTGCGCGAGATTTTCGCGGAGGCGGACGCGCAACGCATGCCGGTTCGCGTCGGTGCGTTACGCGGCAGCGCATCCCATCGCTTCTATCGACGACACGGCTTCGTCCAGACCGACGAAGCGGAATGGGACATCTACTACGTGCGCGAACCGGGTTCGTCAGCGCGGGCCGGTTGAGTGCTGCGTCGTCGGTCGCGTCCTGCCGGTTCCGGTGGCGCGCCGGGAACCGCTAGCGGTTGTGATCGTCGCGTGCGGCGCGATTCGCGAGATGGTCGACCATCCGCTGCGCGGCGGGCTGCAGCGCAGCGAAGCGCTGGAAACACACGATGAAGCGACGTCGCGCCCATGCATCGGTGAGCGGAATCACCTGCACGCCGAGCGACTGCCGGTAGGCCGCCGCGACTTCGACCGGAATCACGCTGATCCCCAAGCCGGCCGCCACGACGCGAAATGCGGCGTCGAAACTCGATACGATCACGCGGTACGACACGGTCCGGCCTTGGTCCGCGGCCGCTCGCTTGAGCATCGTATGAACGGCCGTGGCCGGCGGCAGGCCGACGTGCTCGAATTCGAGCGTGTCGTCGAAACCGACCGATTGACGGCCGGCCAGCGGATGCTCGGGAGGCACGGCGAGCGCCAGCCGGTCATGGCGATATGAGCGTGCCTGCAGCCCTTGCAAGTCGACGTTGTCCCAGCACACGCCGACCGCGGATGCCCCTTCGCGCACCTGCCGGACGAGGTCGCGCGACAGCCGCTCCTCCACGTCGACCTTGATGTTCCGGTTGGCGGGGTCGCGCATGAACGACGCGATGTCGTCCAGCAATACCTCCGCAATCGCCGACGCCGACGCGCAGACGCTCACGCGCCCCTGCAGCCCGTCGCCGATCGCGGTGACGTCGGCCGCGATCCGGTCCATCGTGAACAGCATGCTGCGCGCATGCTCGAGCAGCGCGATGCCGGCGGGCGTCGGCGTGACGCCGCGTCGCGAGCGCGTCAGCGCCGGCATGCCGAGATCGCTCTCGAGCTGCGCAATGCGCTTGCTGATCGCCGAAGGCTCGATGTGCGCTTCCTTCGCGGCACGCGCGATGTTGCCGTGATCGCATACGGCCACGAACAGCCGCAGTGTCTTGAGGTCGATGTCGCGCATCGGTGCAGTCTCCGCGTGTCGAAACGTTCCGGGCCGGAAGGTTCGGGCTCGATTCAGCTGGTTTCATGGTTATCCGGGAATGTCGGAAATTACCACGACGACGCCGATGTGGAACTCCGCCGCGTTCGGCTTTCGAAACGCCTTCATGGTGGTGACCGGCACCGTCACGACGCGGCCGCAGCCCGATTTCTGGGATTCCGTTTCGGAACGTTTTCGGTTCCGAATCGATGCTTTACGTTTTTTCGGGAATCTCTAAAGTAGGGCTATCGCCGGCGTGCCATGACCGGCCCCAGATTGCGGAGACAGCAACGCCATGCCTTCTTTTCCCACCCGTGTCGTGATTCGCGAGGTCGGGTTGCGTGACGGCCTGCAGACCATCGAGGCCGTCCTGCCGACCGAGCGCAAGATCGAATGGATCGCCGATGCGTACGCGGCCGGCCAGCGCGAGATCGAAGTCGGCTCCTTCGTGCCGGCGCGGCTTCTGCCGCAACTGGCGGATACGGCCGAACTCGTCGCCTACGCGAAAACGCTGCCGGGTCTCACCGTCTCGGTGCTGGTGCCGAACCTGAAGGGCGCGCAGCGGGCCATCGAAACCGAAGCCGACCTGCTGCTCGTGCCGTTGTCCGCGAGCCGCGAGCACAGCGTCGCGAACCTGCGCAAGACGCCCGACGAAGTGATCGCCGAGGTTGCGCGCATCCGCGCGGCGCGCGACGCCGCCGGGTCGACGACGCTGATCGAAGGCGGCATCGGCACGGCATTCGGCTGCACGATCCAGGGGCGCGTCGAACCGGACGAGGTCCTCCGCTGCATGCAGGCGTTGCTCGATGCGGGCGCGGACCGCGTCAGCATCGCCGATACGGTCGGCTACGCCGGACCGGCGGCCGTGCGCGAGCTGTTCGAAAAGGCGCGTCGCATTGCCGGCAGCCACTTCTATTGCGGCCACTTTCACGACACGCGCGGCCTCGCGCTTGCCAACGTCTATGCCGCGCTGGAAACCGGCGTCGCGCGTTTCGACGCGACGCTCGCCGGAATCGGCGGGTGTCCGCATGCGCCGGGCGCAAGCGGCAATGCGTCGAGCGAAGACCTCGCGTTCATGCTGGCCGACATGGGCATCGACACGGGCATCGACCTGACGGCGCTACTGGCGCTGCGCGCGAAGGTCGCGCGCTGGCTCGACGGCGAAACGTTGCACGGCGCGCTGTGGCGTGCCGGCTTGCCGAAAACATATCGCGCGTCGACCACGCTCACTGCCTGAGGACATCATGGAAACCAACGCAAGACTCCCGCTCGACGGTGTGCGCGTGATCGAGTTCACGCACATGGTCATGGGGCCGACGTGCGGGATGATCCTCGCGGACCTGGGCGCCGAGGTCATCAAGATCGAGCCGCCCGGCGGCGACAAGACCCGCAAGCTGCCGGGCCTCGGCATCGGTTTCTTCCGGACCTTCAATCGCAACAAGAAGAGCGTCGTCCTCGACATCAACACGCCGGACGGCAGGGACACCGCGATCGAACTGATCGCCACCTGCGACGTGATGCTCGAGAACTTCCGCCCGGGCTTGATGACGAAGCTCGGTCTGGACTACGACACGCTGTCGAAGGCATTTCCGCGACTCGTCTACGTATCGCACAAGGGCTTCCTGCCCGGCCCGTACGAGAAGCGTCTCGCGCTCGACGAGGTCGTGCAGATGATGGGCGGGCTGTCGTACATGACGGGGCCGGTGGGCCGGCCGTTGCGCGCGGGAACGTCGGTCAACGACATCATGGGCGGCATGTTCGGCGCGATCGGCGTGCTCGCCGCGTTGCGCGAACGGGATGTCACCGGACGCGGCCAGGAAGTGCAAAGCGCGCTCTTCGAAAACTGCGTGTTCCTCTCCGCGCAGCACATGCAGCAGTATGCGATGACGCATGAAGCGCCGCCGCCGATGCCCGCGCGCGTGTCCGCATGGAGCGTGTACGACGTGTTCACCCTCGCGGACAACGAACAGCTGTTCATCGGCGCCGTCAGCGACAAGCAGTTCGTCACGCTGTGCGACGTGCTCGGCCGGCCGGATCTGCCCGCGGAGCCGCGCTTCGCGAGCAACGCATTGCGTGTGGCGGTTCGGCCGGCGTTGCTCGACATTCTCGGCGACATCCTGAAGGACCGCCGTATCGACGAACTGATGCCGAAGCTCGAGGCTGCGGGCATTCCGTACGCACCGATCGTGCGCCCGGAGCAGTTGCTCGACGATCCGCATCTCAAGGCCAGCGGCGGCCTCGTGCCGATGGAAGCCGACGACGGCACGACGACCGACGTCGTCCTGTTGCCGCTGACGATGGGCGGTCGCCGGCCGGGCGTCCGGCAGGCGCTGGCCCGGGTCGGCGAACACACGCACGAGATTCTGTCACGGCTGACCGGCCGCGCGGCCGCATGACCCGCTACCGCCACCACCGCCGCCTAGGGAGTGATCCGATGCGTCGAGGTGCTGCAGCAAACAACCGTTGAGAACCGCGCGCCGAGCATGACGTGCGCGGCGCGCACCACCGGCAGACGGACCACGATCCAACAACAAGGCCGTCGACATTCGCCGTATTCAGGAGACATGCATGCAACCTACCGTTACCGCGGATTCCCGTCCGCACGATTCGCCCTTCATCGCTGTCGACGCCGTGCCGGGCGCGGCGATCGCCGCGCGCATGGATCGCCTGCCGATCACCCGCCATCTGTGGGTGCTGGTGCTGCTGATTTCGCTGGGTGGCTTTTTCGAAGTCTACGACCTGATCTTCACCGGCTATATCGCGCCGGGCATGGCGAAGAGCGGGGTGCTGCAAACGACCACGCACGCATTTTTCGGCTTCACAGGAATCGCCGGCTTCATTGCCGCGACGTTTGCCGGCCTGTTCGTCGGCACGTTCGGGCTCGGCTGGATGCCCGATCGCTACGGCCGGCGCGCGGTGTTCACGGTGTCGCTGCTCTGGTATTCGATCGGCTCGGTGATCATGGCATGCCAGACGACCGCCGAAGGCATGATCCTCTGGCGCTTCATCACCGGGATTGGCGTCGGGGTCGAGATCATCACGATCGACAGCTACGTGACGGAGCTTGTCCCGCAGCAGATGCGCGGCCGCGCAATGGCGTTCAACCAGAGCGTGATGTTCGCGGCGGCGCCGGTCGCCGCGATCCTGTCGTACTGGCTCGTGCCGACCACGGTGCTCGGCATCGACGGATGGCGCATCGTGATGCTCGCGGGTGCGCTCGGCGCGCTGCTCGTGTGGTTCATCCGGCGCGGCGTGCCGGAGAGTCCGCGCTGGCTCGCGACGCACGGACAGGCTGACAGGAGCGACGCGATCGTGCGGCACATCGAGGCGATCGTCGAACGTCAGTCGGGGCAGCCGCTGCCGCCGCCGTCGCCGGTCGTCGATCAGCCGCGGCATCGACGCGCATCGCTCGCGGCGTTGTGGCAGCCGCCGTATCGATCGCGCCTCGCGATGCTGATCGTCTTCAACTTCTGTCAGGCGATCGGTTACTACGGTTTTGCGAACTGGGTGCCGACGCTGTTGATCAGCCAGGGCATCACCGTCACGAAGAGTCTGCTGTATTCGTTCATCATCGCGTTCGCGTTGCCGGTCGGGCCGCTGCTGGCGATGGCCGTCGCCGACAGGATCCAGCGCAAGTACCTGATCGTCGGCGGCGCGCTGGTCGTGATCGTGTGCGGCACGGCGTTCGCGCAAGTCAAGGCGGTGGTGCCGCTCGTCCTGCTCGGCGTATTGATCAGCTTCGCCGGCCAGATCATCTCGGTCTGCTATCACGCGTACCAGGCCGAGCTGTTTCCGACGGCCGTGCGGTGCCGGGCCAATGGCATCGTGTATTCGGCCAGCCGGGTCGGCGCGATGATGTCGGGCTTTTCGATTGCGTTCCTTCTGCGGGATTTCGGATTGCCCGGGGTATTTGCCGGCATCACGGCGTGCATGCTGGCGGTCGCGGTATCGATCGGTTTCTTCGGGCCGAAGACCAACGGCTTGCGCCTCGAGGAGCTGAACCGTTGACACATCGTTGCGATGGCGGACCTTATGTCGATTTCTCGTGTGCAATGGCTGGAACGGCGTGTCGCGATGCCTGCACGGCAAAGTTTCACCGATACGTCCACACTCGGTGCAGCACGAACATCGTCGGCGGGATCAGCAGCGCGATCGCGACGATGGCCCAGCCGCGCGGTACGTCGAGCAGTTCGGCGGCGCGCGCGAGCCCCATCGTTTCGGTGAAGCCGGCCAGCGCCACGGTCAGATAGCGCACCAGGTTGCGCGAATGCACCGTCGACGAGAAGCTCCACAGCGTATTCGCGAGATACGAGAACGCCGTCGCACCGACGAACGCGACGGCGTTCGCGAGCACTTGCGTCGCATCGAGCAGCGCGTACATCGCGGACGCGATCAGCACATGCAGCGCGGTCGAGCAGAGCCCGGACAGGCCGAAGCGCGCCAGCCGCACGCGCTCGGCGTAGAGCAGGGCGAACATCGCCGGCTCCGTCTCTCAGCGGGCGCCGACCCGCGCGCGTGCCGGCTGGACGCGGCGGCGTGCGGCCGCGCGGCGCGCATCGCGCGCGACCGGCAGCTCGATCACCTTGCCTTGTGCCTGGTAGCGGCGACGAATCAGATAGACGGGACGTTGCTTCGACTCGTCGTAGATGCGCCCGATGTACTCGCCGACCACGCCGATGCCGATGAGCTCGATCCCGCCGATGAACAGCGTGACCGACAGAAGCGACGCATAGCCGAGCACCGGATTGCCGTACAGCAGCGTGCGGCCCACGATGAACGCGCCGTACAGGAATGCGAGCGCGGCGATGCTGAGGCCGATGTAGGTCCAGCTGCGCAGCGGCACGGTGCTGAAGCTCGTGATGCCCTCGAGCGCGAAGTTCCACAGTTTCCAGCCGGAGAACTTCGAGTACCCGGCGCTGCGCGGATCGCGCTGGTACTCGACGATCACGGTCCGGTAGCCGACCCACGCGAACAGCCCCTTCATGAAGCGATGGCGCTCGGGCAGGCTGCGCAGCGCGTTCACGACCTTGCGGTCCATCAGCCGGAAGTCGCCGACGTTCTCCGGCAGCTTCACGTCCGACAGCACGTTGTGCACGCGGTAGTAAATCGCGGCGGCGGTGCGCTTCGCGAACGAATCGCACGCGCGATTGCTGCGCTTCGCGGCGACGACTTCCGCGCCATCGCGCCAGTGCTCGAGCATCACCGGAATCAGGCTCGGCGGATCCTGCAGGTCGGCGTCGAGCGGGATCACCGCGTCGCCGGACGCTTCGTCGAGGCCGGCCGTCAACGCCGCTTCCTTGCCGAAGTTGCGGGTGAGATCGATGACGCGCACGCGGCGATCGTCCATGCTGACCCGGATCAGGCGTTCGAGCGTGTCGTCGCGGCTGCCGTCGTTCACGCAGACGATCTCGAAGTGGATCGCCTCGAGGCCGGCCATCAGCGGAATCACGACGTCGAAGAAGCGTTCGACGGCTTCGCCTTCGTTGTAGAACGGTACGACCAGCGAGACGAGCGGCGTATAGGGTGGTTCGCGCATGATGGGTTCCCCTGTGATCACGTGTCAGCGGCCGACGCCGAAGGTCGGGCGGCCGCTGCGGCGCAGTCCGTGCGCCGGGCGGTGGTGTGAGCGGACCGGATGCGGGAAACCGGTCTCGGTCGAGTTGTCGCGTGCGTCGGGCATCGACGGCACGTCGTGCCTTTCTTGTGCAATCCGGCTGACGAGCAGTGCCAGCGAAGCCAGCGTGACCAGCGGCATGAACTGGAACGACAGATGCGGCACCAGCACGAGGCCGGCGAGCGGCATCGCCCATATCAGCAGCAGCCATTCGCGATCGAAGCGCCGCCAGCCGTGCGTCCACGCATAGCGTGCGTACCATGCGATCACGAGCCCGTACCAGGTCAGGTCGTAGTCGTACAGATAGGGGCTGACGATCAGGCAGGCGCAAGAGAGCGTCGCGGCACGCAGCGCGTACGAACACGCGCCGCGCCATGCGTACACGACGGCGATCGCGGCGGCCGCTGCCGACAGCAGCTGCAGGCCGCGCGCGACGTAGGCCGGCCAGCCGGCGAGGGTGGCGAGCGCGAACACGGTCGGCATGCGCGCGAGCCGGGCATGGCCGGCGCCGACGATCTGGACCGTGTCCTGGATTCCGTGCGCGAATGCGACCCATGAACCGACGCCGAACGCGAGTGTCGACAGCGCGACGCCGCCGGCGATCGTCGCGGCCCATGCGGCCAGCGCGCGCCATTGCCCGGCGCACAGCAGCGCGAGCGGGAACAGGATCGCCATTTGCGGCTTCATCGTCAGCAACCCGAAGCCGATGCCGGCGATGACGGGGCGGCGATTCAGCATCAGCAGCCCGATGCCGGCGAGCGTCGCGGTCAGGAGGCTCGTCTGCCCGACGATCACCGTGAGAAACGCGCCGGGGAACGCGAGTGCGCAGAGCAGTGCCGCATCGCGCTGCACGGTCGCGCGGATCGTGAGCGCGAACAGCATGTAGGTGACGCCGAGCCACAACACCAGCGCGACCAGGTACGGCAACCAGCCGAGCGGCAGCACGAACAGCAGCATGGTCGGCGGATAGAGCCACGGCAGCGAGCCATCCGCGGCATTGATCGTCGGGATCGCGAGTTTCTCGATCGCGAACAGCGACGAGAAATGCCACGCGTCGATCGCGTGGCCGTGCGCGGCGAGTCGGGCAGCGCTCCAGATCGGCGCGAGATCCTGCGCGAGCGGTCCGGGCACGGACGTATGCGACCCATGCACGCGTGCGAGGTAGACGCAGAGGAACAGCAACTCGGCCAGCAGTACCGCTACGGCATAGAGGCGCACCCGATCACGATTGAGCCAATGCGGGAAACGGCGCGGGCCGGCGATCGGCAGCTCCGGATGGGCGTCGATCGCCGACTCGACGTGCAGCAGGGCGCGCGGCGATTTCATCGTGCATTCCCCGACGCGAGGGACGTGCGACGCACGACGACGAACAGGACGGCGAGCAGCACGACCGGGCCGATCTGCGGCAGCTTCGATATCCGGTTGAATACCTCGAAGATCGGCAGCAGCCACGCGAGCACGATCACGATCTGATCTCCCGGCAGCCAGCCTTCATCGAGCCCGTGGGCGATCACGCAGAAGAACGCGATGCCGAGCCAGGCCAGTTCGTAATGCCACAGATAGGGCGTCGTCAACAGCGTGGCGACCACCAGCGCCGCACCGCGCAGCCGCATGTCGTCCGTTCGACGCCAGACCTGGACGGCGGCGGCGATGGCGAGCAGCCCCACGGCGGCCTGGGCGGCGAGAGAGACCGGAATCGATGCACCCGCGAGCCGCAGCGCCGCGAACGTCGTGGGTGAAACGAACCAGTAGGCAGGAAGGGTGAAATGCATGCCGCGCACGATCGACATTGCCTGAGCCAGGCCGTGCAGGGAGCTGGTGCCGGTCAGCGCAATGCCGGCCACCGTGAACAGCACCGTGGTGATCGCTGCCGACGCGAAGGTGCGCCACGCGCGCGTCGCGACCAGCACGAACGGAAACACCACCGCCATCTGCGGCTTGATGGCGAGCAGCCCGATCAGCACGCCGGCGACGATCGGGCGTCGGCCGAGGAAATGCAGCGCGAGTGCGGCGATGCCGGCGGTCAGGATGCCGTTCTGGCCGTAGAGGGTGCACGCGAACACGCCCGAGTAGGCGAGCACGACGAGCGCGGCGGCGCGCGGAACAGGCAGGTGCGCACGCAGGCCAGACAGTCGCAGGACCGCGTACGCATAGCATAAAAGACTGCCCGCAAAAAAGAGGAAATACGCGGGCAGGAAAGGCACGAGGGCAACCGGCGCGATGAACAGCAGCATCGTCGGCGGATAAAGCCAGGGCAGCGATTGGTGACCGATATAGGTACCGAAACGCGCTACCTCGGCATGGGAGAAGAAGACCGGATCGTAGATCGCGGCGGCATGACCTTGCAGCACGAGCTGCGATGCGGTCCAGAAGACGGAGAAGTCGACACCCGGTCGTGCGGTGGTTTGTGACGTGAAGGTATCCGTCACGAAACCCCAGGTGGCCAGGAATCCGACACACAGCATCAGCATGATGCAGCTGTACGGAATGATCCGGTCGGCTGTCAGCCATTGAGCACAGCGTTTGGCGCGATAGCGCACTCCACGATTGGCTGTGTACATGATGCCCCGTTTGCGGTGAAGGCTGCCTGGACTGCCGCAGCCTTTTTGAGTTGTCGTGTATCCGGATCGAATCGCATTCAATGGCGCTGTCCGGTGAATGCATTGTTGGAGAAAAAATCGCGTGACGCAAACCGCGGGCCGAATCGTGAGATATCGATTCGGCGGCGACGGCGCGGAAAACCGGGTTTTCACGTCTGAGAAAACCGCGCCGGCGCCAATGACGTTTCTCGCTTGAAACATTCCATGTTTTTCGCCGGTCCGTCGGTGTGCGGAATTCGTGTCGGGCGACGGGCTGCACGGATTCGGGAAAATCCCGAGAAAATTTTTGTGCGCCCTTGCACAGCACGGCGGCGCCCCGCCGGCACCCCGGGCCGGCCTGCATGCGTATATCAAATCTGAAACATTTCGCGCATCGTGCCGAAACCCGACTGACGGGTGTATCGCCGGAACCCTTGCCGCGCCTGGATTTCCCTCCGGCTGGCCTGCTCTTTGCGTCAAGGTCCGCACGTCAGTCGACGACGTGATGAACGACCGGTTGAAGCAGCGGACCGACAAAATCGGACTCAATCACCTGCGGAAAGCAATGGATCGAGGGCGCATCGGGGAATACGCCGCCCAGGCCCTGAAAACCGCTGGGAAACGTCGACCGAACGAATAGGCGACGGCATCGTCCGCGCAACAAGAATCACATGACAGCATTTGGGGAATAAAAATGAAAGACCAGAGCACGACGCGGCTTGCATGTCGCGAAGCAGACCCGCAGTTGCATCGACGCGTTTGCGTCATCCGTTCAATCCGTATCCATGCACGGGGCGGTCGTTACGCCGTTCTCGTTCTGCTCGATCGCGCCATTCGCCAGATCGCAGCGCGCATGGATATCGCACGCATCAGCTCACCGACATTCGTTCGCCCGGCCAGGCTCGTACCCTGCCGTGTGCGTCGCTGAGCGCCGCAGCCGAATCCTTTTGTTGTGCCGTTGTGCCGGTAGTACCCGCTCCCTGCGTCGATCCCCGACAACGGGATTTCAATAGTAGTGCGAAAGGAGAATAGCCATGTCAACGTTCATCCAGAAGATCCGCGGCTTCGTTCAAGACGAACAAGGCGTGACGGCCATCGAATACGGCCTGATTGCCGCGCTGATCGCAGTCGTCATCATTGCAGCACTGACGGCGGTCGGCAAAGATCTCAATACCGTCTTCAACACGATTGCAGACGACCTCGCCGCGGCAGTCTGAATGGCGGGGCGGCGAATGGTGGGTCCGGCCCGTTCGTCGCCATTCCGTCGTGCGAGCAGGGCCGGACACCCCACCAACAGATGTCGAATGGACCGAACGGCGGATGACTCGGCCGGTGCACTGCGCGAGTCTCCCCCGCTCTCTTGATCAACCGAATCGGAGGCCGTCATGCGGGCCAGGGGATCTGCGGTAGCGATATCGCGATGGATCGACGACGAGCAGGGGGTGACGTCGATCGAATATGCGCTGCTCGCGGCAATGTTCGCGGTCATCGTGCTGGGCGCCGTGGTCACGCTGAAAGGGTCGGTTCAGGATGCGTACAACATGATCGCGTCGCTCGTGACCGAGGCGGTCAATACCGCACTGGGTCAGTGATTCTGACCATTACATCCAGTCGAGGTTCGCCATGTTGCCTGCCGCGCTGCCTTATCCGGTTCCGTTATGCGTGACGCTGCTCGTCGTCGTCGCGGCCAGCACGGACATCATGAGCCGACGCATCCCGAACCGGCTCGTCGCGATCGGGCTGGCCGGTGCGCTGATTGCCCAGTGCGCGCTGCACGGCGTCCAGGCGGGCGCGCTCGCATGGCTTGCCGGCGCCGCGACCGGCTTCGGCCTGCTGCTGCCGTTCTATCTGCTGCGCGGGATGGCTGCAGGCGACGTGAAGCTGATGCTCGCGATCGGCGCGTGGGTTGGCGCGCAGATGACGTTCTACATCGTGCTGGCCGCCTTTCTGGCCGGCGGGATCGGAGCGATCGGTTTCGCGCTGCTGCGCGGACGCATGCGCCAGATGTGGGCGAACGTCCGGGCGCTGATCGTGCGTCGCTCGACCGGCGCGTATGCAGGGGCAACCGACGGCCCCGTGGAGTTTGCGTCGGTCGGCGCGTTGCCGTATGGCGTGGCGATTGCCGCCGGCACGCTGGGCATGCTGTTCGTTTCTTGCGTATAGCGCGACGAACCCGCAACGAGGATGAATCACACATGAACACGATCACCACCGAACCGAAGCGCGACGCGCAGGTTGCACACCTGCCGCATCCGTCGCCGTCGCGGGAGGCGCATGCGAAGCCGGGCACGCAGTTGCCTGCCGCACCGCGCTCGCTCGAGGAAACCGGACTGAGCCAGGCATTCGTCGCAGGGCTCGTGTTGAAGTCGACGCTGGTGCTCGGCCGCCCGTCCTACGGCGACCTGATCGAGCGCCACTGCCTGCCGCTCGCGGTGCTCGACGACACTTTCGCGTTCCTGGTGCGCGAGCATCTGGTCGAACTGACCCATCGCGGCAAGACGGACCTCGACGTGACGTTCCGCCTGACCGACGCGGGCCGGGTGCTCGCGCTCGAAGAGCGTGCGCGCAGCAGCTACAGCGGCCCTGCGCCGGTGACGCTCGACGCGTATCTCGACAACGTGTCGGTCCATTCGGTGCGCAAGTTGCGCGTGGCCCAGAGCGACGTGTGGGCCGTATTCGAAGGCGTCGTCATGGATACGGCGGTCCTCGATTCGGCGGCCGCCGCGCTGAACTCCGGCCGTCCGCTGCTGATCCACGGCCCTGCCGGCAGCGGCAAGACCTTCCTCGCGGAGCGGCTCGGCGCGCTGATGGGCGGCCACGTGCCGGTGCCGCACGCCATTTACGCCGCCGGCGAAGTGATCCAGATCTACGACCCGCTCGTGCATGTCGACGCGGCGTCGCAACTGGACGGCCAGTCGGTCGACCGCCGCTGGCGCCTGTGCGAGCGGCCGGTCGTGATGTCCGGCGGCGAGCTGACGCTCGACGAGCTCGACCTGCGTCGCGATGAAGCGGCGGGCTTCTACCAGGCGCCGCCGCACATGAAGGCGAACATGGGCATGTACATCATCGACGATCTCGGCCGCCAGCGTGTCGAGCCGCGCGACCTGCTCAACCGCTGGCTGCGCCCGCTCGATCGCGGCGTCGACTTCCTGACGCTCGAGTCCGGCAATCGCTTCGTGCTGCCGTTCGACGTCTGGCCGGTGTTCTCGAGCAACCTGGCGCCGGAACAGTTCGCCGACGATGCGTTCCTGCGCCGGCTCGGCTCCAAGCTGTACGTCGGCGCGCTGTCGATCGACCACTACCGCGCGGTGTTCGACGCCGCATGCGCGTCGCTCGGGCTGGTGCCCGCGCACGACGCATTCGACTATCTGCTGCACCGGCTGCACCTGCCGAGCGGCAAGGCCTATCTCGCCTGCTTCCCGATGGATCTGCTGCGCCTCGTCGCCGCCGGCGCGCGGTACCGCGGCGATCCGCTCGAAGTGACGCACGACGGGCTGCACGACGCATGGGCCCGCTATTTCGGCTCGGCGCCCGAGCGCGACGGCGGGCATCCGCCGACTGTCGAGCACGGCGGTCGCACGTACATAACCGGTTGAGCCGTTTCTTTCACGATTCGTTGAGGAGCATTGCCATGAAAAACAGTCGAGCGCTCATGATGCTGATCGTCGCGATGATCGCGGGGCTTGCCGCGGTCGTGTTCGCGTCGCGCTGGTTGATGAATACCTCCAGCAGCTCGATCACGTCGGTCGCGGTGGCGACCACCGACCTGAACCTGGGCGAGCCGCTCGGGCCGAACCAGATCCACATGGTGAGCTGGCCGTCGGGCAGCGTGCCGACCGGCGCGTTCACCGACACGAAGGAACTCGAAGGGCGCGTCGTGCGCACGAGC
>Ga0157367_1000286_pt1 | contig 26056 bp, 22 predicted proteins | sample AttbisABBM2_FD_113142 | JGI IMG/M metagenome (GOLD analysis project Ga0157367, IMG submission 113142) | Fungus gardens microbial communities from leaf cutter ant in Botucatu, State of São Paulo, Brazil - Atta bisphaerica ABBM2 | ecosystem: Host-associated > Fungi > Mycelium > Unclassified ... | reverse complement strand
CCGAGGTGGTGAAATTGGTAGACGCGGCGGACTCAAAATCCGCTGTCAGAGATGACGTGTCGGTTCGAGTCCGACCCTCGGGACCAAGATTCAGAATCTTATGATTCTACGAAAACCCCTAAGCTAACGGCTTAGGGGTTTTTTGTTTTAGAAAACAAATATTTATGCTCCATTAACTAATTGATTTATAAAATTGCTCAAAGTTTTTCCTGAGAAATTAGCCCTCTTGATAGAAATAATAAACATCCATATAAACATCCAGAACTTCTTTTAAATGTTAATGAAATCAGAATGGCTAGGATTGTTAAACCTTTAACTGTTACTCAAATTGATGCTTCACAACCTAAAGAAAAAGATTACAACTTATCTGATGGTGAAGGACTTTACTTACGTATAAGAGCCTCTGGAACAAAAACGTGGATATTTCAATATAAGAACCAGCAAAATGTTCGAATAGTAATTACCATAGGGAACTATCCTCAATATAAACTAGCCTTAGCTCGTGAAAAGAAAAGAGATTACTTAAGTACCTTGGCAGAAGGTAAAGACCTTAAAGAATATTTAGACTCATTAAAAAAGAAGTCTACTCAAGAACTTTCACTTGAGGTCATAACACGTACATGGTTAGAACAATATGCAGTTAAGAAGTCTCTAGATGAAGAAACTAAAAGGAAAAGAATTAGGAAATTTGAAAACCATCTATTTCCTTATATTGGGCATTTGCAAATAACAGATATTCGGTCCAGTGACCTAAGACTGTTATTAAACAAGATTTATGAGAAAAGTGCTGATAATGCACAACGGATACGTTCCGATCTAATTCTAATTTTTAGCTATGCTGTTCAATATGGCTATATCGAAGTCAATCATGCAAGAGAGATGGAGAGCCTTGATTTAACAGCCCCTAAAAAACATAGACCAGCTTTATCTTTAGAAAGATTACCTGAGTTAATACGGCGTATAAAAAGTGATACAGGGCAACCATTAACCAAGTTTGGAATTCTATTAGGTCTACACATCTTTATACGTTCTTCAGAATTACGTTTTGCTAGATGGAGTGAAATTGATTTAGTAAAGAAGCAATGGGTACTTCCTCCTAAGAGAAATGAGGTAAGAGGTGCTAAGCATTCTGACCGTGGAGCCAAAATGAGAACTCAACATATTGTTCCTTTATCTGACTATGCAATTGGGATACTTAAAGAAATAAAGCTTATTACTATGGGAAGCGAATATATCTTTCCTAGCTCATATAAAGGTGCTCAATTTTTAGGTGAGAATACATTCAATGATGCATTAAGAAGAATGGGATATGATACTCAATCAGAACTATGCTTTCATGGATTAAGAGCTATGGCACGTTCTGCATTAGGTGAGTGCGGCTTGTTTCAGAAAGATGCTATAGAAAAACAAATGAGTCACCAAGAAAGAAATAATGTAGTTGGAGCTTATACTCACGTTGCTGAGTACTTACAAGAACGAAAGGAAATGATGGAGTGGTGGAGTCAATATCTTTTAGATATTGAAAAAGGTGGATATGTTTCACCTTATTACTATGCTAACCCAGAAAAAAATAATGTAGTTACCTTTCAAAGAAATATAGCTTGAAACTAGATTTTCATAGTAATTGAAAAGTACAAAATTTTAGTCTTAATTTCTAGTTCTTTAAGGCCTAGCTTTATTACAATACATTGTTGATTGAGATGTGTATGTTTAGATAACTAAAAAGGAAATGTAAATTGATTAATAAGTATTTTATGAGCGAAATATCGAAGATCGCTACTAAGAATATAGGTTTAGCAATAGTTGATAATATTTCATTAGGACTGGGAAGTGGAGTTAAGAATGCTGCTGAAGAGATTAACGAGTATGCAGAGCTTTGTAATGATGCTCTTTATCATATGCAAATAAGAACTTTTCTTGAAACATTAGATTTGAATCAAGATGAGGTTAATAAATTTTTTAATGATAATACTGATAATCAAAGATTAGGTGTTGAGATTTTTAAAATTTTAGAAAATACGATTTTAGAAAAGCAGTCTAAATATATAGCTATAGCCTTTAAAAAATATGTTAGAGGTGAGATAAACTCAAGAAAATTTCATCAATACTTACATGTGATTGATCAATTGAATAGACATATTGTTGATGAAATACAACAAGACCTTGAAATTGTTGATAAACATACAATGCATGGACTGCCGAGTATTGAAAATGAAATTAGTGTATATGCTTTTACAGGTACTAATGCTTCAAAAAATCAGGTTTTACAAAATATTGGATTTCTAGTAGAAAAAACGGAAAAACAAGAATTACTTATGTCTGGAAATTTTGAACCGAAACTATCTTATTTTAGAACAGGCCTTTATCTTGATTTTTATCTAGAAATTATTAAAGAGTAATAATTTAGTTATTTTTTAGAACAGAGGTAAGAGAAGTTTAATTAAATAAAAATAACAATTCCGTGTTATCTATATGGTTATTATCAGGAAACTCATAATAGACAATAAAGAGATATAAAATAATGGCAACGCCATATATAACAATTGGATGTCCTACTACTGGTGGTGGTCAAGTAATTTCAGGGAATAGTATGTTCCTTATTGATGGTATTCCTATTGCATGCGTGGGTGATAAAGCGAGTTGTCCAACTCACAAAGTTGTTGCAACTATTGTGTCAGGTGACCCATATATGCAAATTTTTGGTAAAGCTGCTGCAAGAGTAAATGATTCACTTTCTTGTGGTTGCAAATTACTTCCAAAACAGAATCTAGTAGTTCAAGATAATGGTGGTAGCACAGGATCTACAGCTTCATCTACTAATAATTTTCAACCTAATCAAATAAAAGAATTTGGACAAAAGTTTTTGATTGTTGATGAATCATCTTCAGAGCCGTTAGCTAATGTTCATTATGAAATTCATAAAGAAGGAAGTTTGTTTTCAAAAGGAGTGACAGACGAACAAGGATATACTCAATTTATATCTGGTGCTGAAAATGAAGAAATCGAATTAAAAATTGTAGTAGAGGATAAAGATCATGAACACTGTTGTAAGCCTTAGAGCAAGATTGCAGGGCAAAGATTTCGTTGAGAAAAATCCAACAACTGTAACTGTCAATACACGTCGAAAGTTAACTGGCGGAGAAATTGCTCTTGCTAAGATTATGTTTAAAGATGCAATCGATTATTCAAAGGTTGAGATTATTCGTGGTGGCTTATTATCTATTCCTACAAGAAGTAAAAATGCTATGACTCCTTTTGGTAGCATTCATTTACCTAATGAAGATTATGATAAGGTCAAAGATTTTTCACAGGATCAAAAAGCGACTAATAAAATATGGTTCATCCATGAAATGGCTCATGTGTGGCAATACCAGTTAGGATTGAATACGGCAATGCGTGGTATCGAGATAGGTATTAGAGGTGGTTATAGTGATGCTAAAGCTTATGACTATGATCTAGTGTGTGATGATCAAGGTAAAAAATTTCAACAGTTTAACTTTGAGCAACAAGCTGAAATTATTAGCCATTACTTTGATGCCTATCATTTACCCATTCAAGGACATAATTATCCAGTTTTACATAATAAAAATGTTATGCAAAAATTTGCCTTAAAAAATGTTTTGAAAGAATTTCTTGTGAATCCTTCTGATAAAGCTTTGTTATCACAGAACTATGGAGGTATTTACTATAATCATGAGCCAAAAAGATATTGATTATGCATAAATATATACTCTTAACCTTGTTAACAATTCCTTTTACTGCTTTTGCTACTTCAAATCCCTATAGAGGGGGAGAAGTTATTATAGAGGTGAAAAATAATACACCATGCTTTTATATTAATGATACAGAACAAAGGGGGGACTTTAGTATTGTTGTATTAGGCTTAACTCATGGTAGTAAAGAGTACTGGAATTATGATGGTTCTTTCGAAAAGAGCTATCCAGTGAAAAATAAATGTATTGTTCTAAATGAAAAAAATTTTAAGAACTTTAAAGGATTAAAAGAGAAGACTCCTTATAGTGTAACTTTAGGAGGAGTGAGAGAAGCTTATAACAAAGACTTCTGTATCAAAAAGAGATCAGGAACACTTACAGTACAAGATTTTAAAGGTACACAGTGTGTAGATATAGAATCTAGCTTTTGGGAAAAGTTAAAGAGATTATTTAATTAAGATAGTATTTTGTTTTTGAGGTGGGTTCCGTGAATAGCCTTTTTGAGGTGGCTTTTTTTTATTTTTTTATAATATTTATTGTTTTAGTTGTTGGATTAGTATTTTATAGATTTAAGCATTCTACTAATACTCCACCTGCAAATTGGTATATCTCAGTTATTGCTATCACGTCCTCAACCTTGGGTCCTATAGTAGCAATTGCAGCATATGATAGCTGGAAAAAACAACATATTATTAACCAACAGGAAGCGATTATTGTTAGAGTTTTGGATCAAATTGATAAAGTAGATGTAGCAGCAAAAGATTATTTTAAACCTCTTCATATTTCTACTGTTATTGAAGATAATGATAAATATGCAAATGAAATATATTCTTCAGAGATACAATTAACTTTTGAATTAAAAAAATTAGAAACTTTGTTAGAGCGTACTAAAGAAATAGATTTGAGCTGTTCAAGTTTAGCAAAAAATAACATAATTAAATTTAGAGAATTGGTTGAAAAACATTATGAATATTTGAAATTTAATACAGAACCTTTTCTAGAGGAAGATAAAGAATTTAAAAAGTCACTACTTGAAAATAATGAAATAAACTTATTTATAATTTTTGGTGAAATAAATATACAATGGAATCACCTCTCTAATGATATCAGGTCAATAGTATTAGGTTGGTCAGGAGCTAAATTGTTATCAAGGATGGAGGAATCTACAGGAAAAGTTATATGTGAAGAAACAAATTATAATCATGATGGATATGCTAAAAAGATATTTGAAAGAGCTTCTAAAGATTTAAACTAAAATAATAATATAAATTTTTTTAATTATTTTTTTCAATTAATTAAAAACTATTGACGATTACAATCACTAACAATTATCATCTAGTCGCTGACCACATTGTCAGTCGGTCGTCGCAGACCGCTGTAATACCGCATCAGGATAATTTCTTCTGAGGAATATCTTTGTGTGTAACTATCGTCCCTCGCTCGTTGCGGTAGGACGAGTGAGGGACACCTTCGGGTGTGCTTGTGTATTACCAAGTCTGCGAACCCTTGCTCGTTCTGCCACCATAAACAACGAAGGGACTTTATAATAATGAAATCTAATAAAATAACTTTAGGTATTATTGCCTGTACTTTAGGCGCGTCCATATATTCCTATCACTTGTATGCTGGTAAGAATCCTCAACTTGCTACTGATACAGTAGTTCAGCAAAAAACGTTACCTTTAGAAAAGAAAGATGGCAGACTAGAGGTCAAGGACTTAAGTAATGCTCAAGAATTATTTAACACGCTATACACACCAGTCAGTGAAAATAATTTAAAGAGTAAAGAAGACTTAGATAAATTTAATAAAGCTAAGGAAAGTGAATATAAATTTTTTTCATATCTAAAAGATGAGCTTTCTGCATATCAATATAGAGGCGTTAAAGCATATCAAAATAATGGTGAAGATCGTTACTTAGTTGCTTTTACACATAAAAATGCTGAGTACGCTAATATCTTATCAGAAGGAACAGACCTAGATTTATTCTTATTCAAAAAGTCAGGCGATAACTATGAACTGATTGCAAGAACTTCAAAAGACGGTCTAGTCAATGGAAGTTCAGGAATGGCAGCTATAGATGATATGACTTATGATCATATTATGAATAGTGACCCTATAAATATTGGTAGCCATTACAAAGGATTCTTGATTCGCTTAACGTATGGTGGTGGTCAAACTAATAATCCTGCTTATATTGTTGTTTTGGATGAAAATAATAAGAAAATATATGATATTGAAAATAATATTCGTTTTGCATCAAAAGGTTGGGGACCAGAAAATAATTCAGAGTATGAATATGACTCTTTTTACTTCTTAGATAAAAGTAAAGAAAGCAATGGTGTTTATGATTTAGCAATTCTCTATGAGGGAAATAAGGATATACGGAAATCTTTTGAAGATGCCCCTAAGATAGTTCCTTATAATGTCTACAAAACTTATAAATTTGATGGGAAAAGCTATAAATTAGAATCTGAGCAGCCTAATCCATATTCTGAAACTATAAATTTTGATGGTTATCAAAAGTATTTTTCAAAAATTAATAGTGAAGGATATGCACCAATATCTTATGAATCTATTCTTAAATTTGTAGATGATGGATTTATTGATTATTGGTTGAGTAAAGGTATTCGTGTCTATAAGCCATCAGAGAAAACAGAAGAATTTTTTACATGGAAAGTAAAAGGGCTAAAAGTTCATGGATTAGATGTCATTGGCATACAGCGAGGTGTTTGTGATATCAGTGGTGAAAATAGATGTGGTTATGCTGGTGACACCATAGTTGTTTTTGATGCTAGTGTTGATCAAGCAAGAAAAGTATTAAAAGAAAAGACATTTGTAGATTACGCAAATTTAAGAGCTGACCAAAAAGGAACTTATCCTTATTTAGACTCCATTGTATTTAATGGTAAGAAAAAAGCAGCATTATATTTTCTTAATGAAAACCCATAAGGCGAATAACTTTTCATAGTTTTATGCATTCATTAGTGGGGAAAATAAAGTGCTACGTTGGATTTTTGGTGTTATAGGTTTTTTTATTGCTGGTCCTATAGGTTTCTTTATCGGGTTTGGTATTGGCTATCTTGCAGCTCTTCCGTTTAAAGAAGACGAGAGTGGAACGATTGATCCATACCTAAATAACAATAAAGTTGAACCATCAATAAAATTGGGAAAAAGCTTAATTGAGCAAATTTATCCATGTGTAGATATTGTTTGTAGCTATGCCTTACTCCATGAACCGACTTGGAACCCAGAAAAGGTAAACTTTGTTAAGAATATATTTATTGAAGCCTGTGAAAATGATAATGAAATAGTACTGCTACGAGAACGAATTAAATTAAGTAGTCGTCCAACTATCTCACAATCAATTCGAGATTTTCTTGCTCTTCAACCAAATGAACCTAGGAAGGCTGAAATCTATATTAAAGTGATGATTTTGATATTTAATACTTGTAGAAATATAGAAGTTTTCAAAACAGAAGTTCTTCAATTTGGTTCAAATATAGGTCTAGAACGTAACTATTGTATTGAAGAGCTTGAGAATTTTATTAAGCATGCATCAGAACAAGAAAAAGAGACTCCTGTAGTAGAAGAGCCTAATGAGCGAGAACTAGCTGCAAAGATTTTAGGTATATCAATTCATGCATCTACTGATGAGATTAAGAAAGCTCATCGTATAAAAATAAGAGACTTTCATTCTGATCGTAATGTTGGCGTCACTGATGCAGTAAGAGAAATTCTTGAGCAAAAGGCAGCAGAAATTAACCATGCCAGAGATGTCTTATTAAAACTTTAATAATTCTACGATTGATCTAGAAGGAATAATAAGATGGCTCTTATGGAATGCTTTAAATGTGGGAATGAGATTTCAAGTGAAGTACTCAAGTGTCCATATTGTGGATTGCCTCAGTATGGTAATTCTTTAAATAAGAAAATTAGCGAAGTTAAGCTACCACCTTCAATTAATAATACTGATCAGGAATATTCGAGTGTAAAAAATACAACTCACAAAAAAAGTAGTTTTTTAAACGATAATAAATATACGTTAATCATTGGTGTCGTTGTTTTTGCAGTTTTATTATTTAAAGTACCTAAAGCTTTGAAGAGTGTCCGTGAAGAGGCTCCTGTAGCAGAATCATCCTACGATTCAAATGAAAATACTACTGATATGCATGAAACAATAAATCAAACAGAAGAGAGTAGTGGTCAAGTAAGCAATGCAACAAATGAAGCTACAACGAATGTTTTTGACAATAATAATATAGTTGTAGATGATAGGATTGCTAACTATGCTGGTCCTCAAGAAGCGTTACGTGATTGTCTAAAGCATCCAAGTAATTTTGAAGACAAAAGTAAAGTGCAGAATCCATGTGAAGAGGGTACGGATTGTTCCTATGCATGGGAATATGAACAAAGATGTGGATTCATATTAGACACTTATTATCCAAATTGCTTCTTTGATGTTAGTACTACTGTGCAAGTTAGCTGCTTAACAAGTGGAGAAAGAGTTTCCCGTGATATTGATTATTGGGACCCAAACTTAAAATTTAAAGAAAAAACTACTCTTATGAATTTGAATAACTAGATCAAGCATGGATTTGGACTACCAGTGTGTATCTATAGGTAAGAATACTACTACTGGATACATTTTGAACTTTCACGGAAGGATGTGTTGGTAAAAGGGAGAATGAGATTGGCTTATATAAATCAATAGTTTTATATTATTGTTGTTCTATTGCCTATCATTCGATAAATATAAAGAACATCTTTTACATTTGTCAGTTTTATATAGTACAAAATTTTGAGTTTTTTTAATAGATTTAAAACACTATAAATATAAGTATAATGATCTTTTTGCTTTAGAAGAAAATAAATCATATGGTAAATAATTTAACTGAAAGTAAGGTCATGGAAGTTTTAAATTGGTCTTATGATAAAGCTGTGAATGGAGTTGTTGGTTTGGATTCAGCCTATGATTTGGCTAAAGATTATAAAAAAACAGATGATAGTTTATATAATCAAGTTAACTCCTTAATTCGTTGGCAGAATACTAAAGCAGGCACATCTGGGTTTATAACTGGGCTTGGGGGAATTATTACTTTACCAGTTGCTATTCCAGCAAATGTAGCTAGTGTAATGTATGTTCAGATTCGTATGATTGCAGCTATTGCTCATATGGGAGGACATAACTTAAATGATGATAGAGTGAGATCTTTAGTATTTGTTTGTCTTACAGGTAATGCTGCAAAAGATATTTTAAAAGATGTTGGTATCGTAGTAGGGAAGAAGTTAGCAGAAAATGCTATCAAAAATATTAGTGGAAAAACTATTACAGCGATAAACAAAAAAGTAGGTTTTCGCTTATTAACTAAATTTGGTGAAAAAGGTGCTATCAATCTTGGGAAGACAATTCCTTTATTTGGGGGAATCGTAGGGGCAACATTTGACTCTATGACAACTAATACCATTGGAAATATTGCGAGAGATACCTTTATCACTATTTAAAATTCTTAACACTATTCTGATGATAGGTTGGTACTCCTACAAACCTATCATTCATTTTAAGTTGACTGCCTTATTTTATTATATAGATTGAGTTTATTTAGCCAAAATTTAATTATTTATTGATAAGAGTTGCATGTATGTGGGATATACTGAAAAAAGTTGCTATATGGACATTTGAAAATTCAATAGAAAATTATCAAAGACCAACATTTCCTAAAAAGACAGAAAAATTAGAAGAAATAAAATTACCTCGTTTATCTAATATTCCTTTTGTATCAGGACTAGCACACAATATATTGTTAGACCATGTAACCCCTGAAATAGGAAGTGTTGTCCATTGTGGTTTATTTTGTAATGCATTTGATCATTCAGGAGTTTATGTAGGAAGAAACAGAATAGTTCACTTAGATGGAAGTGGACGAATAGAAAAAGTAAGTCCTCAAGAGTTTCTTAATCGTCTAGATGGTTTAAATCTAGGAGTATCAATTTACGTGTCATGTAAAGATGGTAAGCCTGTAGGATCTAAATTGGCTGCTAAACGAGCTAGGGAAAAAGTAGGTGCAAGACTAAATTACTGTTTTCATTCAAATAATTGTCATATGTTTACTTCAGGGTGTTTAACTGGTGATTTTAAAAATCAAGATATACTTTTCAACTCACTTACGAATACAGCAGAAGAAGAACTTGATTCTAATGGTTGGCGGATATGGGATATAAAATAAAAAAAGCTCTTCACTTGGGGAAATGAAGAGCTATAAACTTTGAATACGAATTTAGTATATAAATTAAAATTTTTATTTTCAATATGTAGTTTGAATTATATCAATATTAAAAATTAATCAAATTATAAAATATTTAGATAAATAATATAATTGATAGTTGGAAATTACAGCTTTGACCTCTTAAATTCGAAGTGGAAATATCAGTACTCTATAATATAAAGCATTATTGAACTTTTACTAATATTGGGGTGTTATTTTAAGATGTTAATTTTATTTATAATATGATATGAAAATATAAGGAGTATTAAAGCCTTTGTCTCCGCGTAACTAGTTTTTCTCTAATAATTTTAATCTTATTGAGTGTGCACTCAGTAATTTCAGGAAAGTAATGTTTTAAAAGAATATGATCATTTTTTTCTAAAATTATAGAAATATCACTCTCATTCTTAAAAAGTTCATTAAGGATAAGGATATCTTCTTTTGCATGGAAAAGATAAGGTAGGGGTAGCGATTTAAACTCGCTAGGGGTTAATTCTAGTACACCACCGCCATAAGACCTACCTTGAATTTCAGCCATTGCAAGAGTTAACGAATTATAGAAAGAATAAACTAAACTATCAGGATTAATATTTTCATGAGGATTAACGAGATAAGCACTATCTGTTGCAAGAACATTAGCATTGTTAAGAATAATTCTTGGGAAATTATGGCAGCGTTTAAAAAATAAAACTGGTGAGTAAGTTCCGATGTTAGGTACTTGATACCAAAAAAATCTTTTTAACATTTTATATCTTTGGTGTAGGAAAATACGTTCCCCATATGAAATATATTCTTGTAACTCTTCATTAAATAATTTTTCTTTAGTATTCAAATCAAGAAGATAAGATGGGACCTCTTGTTGAATCAGTTGTTTTAGATCATCTGAATTGAATAAAATTCCTTTAGGTAGATTAGAACTTTTAGATAATATTGGCTTGTAAAATTTTTTCTTAATTTTTAATTCTTTAACTTTTTTCTCATTAATAATAAAGAAATCATTGGCAGCTGTTACTATACCTGTTTTAGATGTACAGAAATCAGAAATTTTTTTCAATTGTGCTGATAGGTTTTCAATTAATTCAATTTCTTCAATATCTAATACATGACTAGTCCATTTTAATTGACTAGAAGTATCATGCTTAACAGAATTAGTAATACTAGGTTGCTCATTTATATCATCTATATTAAAGAAAAATAAACCTTTCTCCTTTGCTTTCTTTTCTGCTATTAAAATTATAGTATCTTGTCCTTTACATGATTTAAATACTAAATTACTAAATGTAAAAATTTCTACTCTCTCAAAATTTTCTAATAAATAGTTTCGCAGAACTTCAGCATAACTAACTTGTAGTAGTTCTGATGGTAAAATTAATGCAATAATCCCCTTATCATTTATTAGTTTAAAAGATGCTAAGAGAAAAGAACTCCAAATATTTTTTACACTCGCATTCTTTACAGCATAACTATTAGTAATTTCAGAGCATAAATTAGATTGTTCTTCTGATAATAAAGTTCTTTTTATATAAGGCGGGTTTCCAATAATTAAATCATACTTTTTATTAGTGTTTTGCTGAAATCTTAAAAAATCATTATGAATTACATCCAAAAAAATATTTGGAGGTGTTGTAATATTCGCGACTTTATGAAATTCTTCTTCCACAATTTCAACTGCAGTAATATCTATATTTTTTTTACTGATTTTTCTATTCAGAAGTATTTCTTTTATGAAGACTCCATCTCCAACACTTGGTTCAAGCACAGAGAAATCTTTTAATTTAATCTTGTTAACTACTCTTTCTACAATAAATTTTGCAATTAAAGTTGGGGTGTAAAAGGACCCAGTATGCTTTTGACCAGTCACTTATATTATAGCTCTTAAATAGTTTGTATATTCTTGATGTGTCTTATTGAGCTTAGCTAAGATTTTTAAAGCTTCAGGACTTGCACTTTCAAAATCGTCATTACCCTCGCAAAGTTTGCTGAATGAATTTTTTAGGTTTTCAAGTGTTTCAAGCATCCAGATAATTCCGTATCTTCTCATATTGAGACCTAAAGCTTCAGACATATTAATAGCAATTTCACTTGTGCTGAAGGGCAATATATTACCATACTCATCGCGATAAAAATGTAAATTTAAGTCTACATCGCATGGATCTAACAACTCTGAAAGGTCGTCAGATTTTTTAATATTTACATATGAACAAGCATAAATTAAATTGCTATATTCATTGGTAAGTTCCTTATGTGTACTTTGTGGTTTAAAATGATCAATATGGAAAGTTCTTTTTCCACCAAAAAAATAATCAGGGCAATCCGTATAGCCACATCGACCTTTAAAATCACTTTGAAGAAAATCTTTGTAACTTCTATAACTAGAATATTTCTTAGTGCAAGTTCTCACGGGTTGATGTTTTCTAAATGAGTACACTTTACTTTTCATTTTTAAACGTTCTCATAAACTCTTCTGTAATTGAAATTAGCTCTTTCAATTTTTCCATGTTGGATGTTTCTTTCAATGTCTTTGGTATCGCATTGCTCCTATCTAAAGAGCTTTCTAAAAAGTTATCAATTTCAATCAATTCTTCCTCTTCTGGGAGGCTTAAAGTTCCATCTCTTCTTTCTTTTAATACTAATTCATTTAATCGGTTTTGTTTGTCAGATAATAATTCTATATATTTGATTATCTGCTTTTTTACTCTATCTCTAAAGCGGATTTGTTGACTGGTTGGGTTGTTTAAGTCACTTTTTGAGTAAATAATATTCACATCAAAAGTGTTTTTATCGTCTACAGCATCATTTTCAAAGCTTGAAGCAATAAAACAAGGGAATCCATTTCTTATTTTTAGAAACTCGGAAATTAGTGTTGCACCATTATAGTTGATTTGAATATTACCAATATTTGTTTTTACTCTATTTAATTGATAGTCAACAATTATTGCATTGGGTTTTTCATCTAAGATTAAATTAATCATTTCATCTTGATTCTGAACGGGCAATAAAGCTTTAACTTCTACAGAATTATTTTCAATCCAAGGGTCAAATTCAAATTGAACTTTTTCTATTTCTGCTAACTCTTCATCAATAACTAAAATTTTAAATTGCATTTTATAACTCTATTTAATTGTTCGGAATTCTAGGGATAGTTAATGAAATGCCAAAACCACCTAACGACGATTGATTTAAAATATTAATATCACCCTTATATTCATCAATAATCTTTTTGATAATCCACATTCCTAACCCAGTACCAATTTCTTCTCCAGTATGATCATTACGTTTAGTTGTAAACTTAGGCTCTAGTATTATATTCGGATCTTTAATATCTTTAGATATTCCAGGTCCATTATCTTCATAAATAATATTTATAATTGAACCAACTCCTACTACTTTTATAGAAATTTTATTTTGAGTAGTTCTTTCAGAGGGTTGTTCAAGAGCATACATAGAGTTTGTGAATAGATTTATGAAAATACTATCTAGATCGACCTCGAATACCTTTGCATATAAGTTATCTTCGCATAAGCAGTCAAATATGACTCCACTCTCATAAAAAGTATTTTGCCAGTCAGTTGCTAAGTTAGTTACATAGTCGTTTAATTTTACTTTTTTCCTATTTCGCTTATCTTTTTTGGTAAAACCTAATGAAAAACCTAACCAAGTTGCAATTTTTTTATCAGTTTTCTGCATGAGCTCAAGAAGACGAAATGGATTTTTATAAGAAGGTATTTGTTCTTGGTCTATAGAAATAAGTTGTTCAAGAGTAGCTTTAAATCTAGCTGTTCTAGTATTTAAATCGGAATGTATTTTTCCGTAATCATGGCTGAAGGCAGCAGCCATAATTCCACTACTAGCTAATGCTCTTAAAATATTTAACTCAGTTGCTAATTCATGTATTTCATTTTTTTGGTCCATAACTTCTTGAGCTAATACTTCTTCAGCAGCAGTTTTTTGATCATCATCATTTTGTTCACCCTGTCTGTCTGTATCTTCTTTTTTTCGTGATGTAATGGATTCTGCTAACTTAACAGCTTTTTCCCTATCGCGTATGTAGCCATATTTGTCTTGATAATAATTTTCAAACTCTCTTGCTAGCGTAGATCTATCTTGCTCAAGTTTCCCAATAATACTTGTAAGGATTAATTTAAATGTTTTTAGTGCTGTTGTTTCCTGTAAGCCTTCTCGACTAGATTTATCTTGAAATGCAAAATTATTCACACGAGAAATTTTGACTATTCCAGTAATATTTTCTGGTTCAACGCGATATCCACCACCTTTTTTCGTGATCCCCGCTGGACTACTTGCTTTCCTTGCACCGAGACCCAACCAATCAAAAGCTGGTTCGTTTATTTCTCCATAAGGTCTTACACGGAAATTATCTCGATATAATTTGACACCTCCGAATTGATCTAGCCATCTTTTCCTGTCAGCAGATTCAAAATACTTATAATAAAACCGTTTTCGGTCTATCGAAGTAGCTCCCCTTTTTAAATAGTAAAAAATAAATTCAAAACTGCCTATTTGTTCAAGAATACTGTCATTTTCAAAGCCTGGAAGTAGTTCCTTAAAAGAATAGGTCTGTACAAACTCTTTTTTTAGTAAACTATTATTAACAAAATGATCTCGGTCTATGAAATCTCTATTAAAGAATTCTTTTGGAATAATTTTTTCATTATATTCTTCTCTATATATCGTTATAGTAACATTCTGTTTATCATCAGCAATTGCTACTAATTTATAGTCAAAATCATCGCATAGACTACTTAATATTTCACCGTATTTATCTGGTTCTTGAAGAGATAAAATGTGAATCGAAAACTCTTCAATATCTCTTGGAGGCACTAATACTTCTAGATCCTCATATAATTCTTTAATTGAATCTTTATCCCATAGGTCATGTAGCTGAGAAACTTTAATAATAGTTCCGTGGTGGGGTTCATCCTCTTTCCAAAATGATAACTTGTTTTTGGCAAGTTCATTTATTTTATTAGTAATATCTTCAAGGGTGTCAATGTTATTAAGAACCTGAAAATCATTATAAATATTATTACTTTCGATAGATTCAATAGTAGCATTGACTTGATTAATTGTTGTATTCTTTTCTTCAAACTTTGACCAGTCTACTGACCAATAAATAGTGTTATCCTGTTCCTTTTCAATCAAATGTACTAGGGGATTTGCACAGCTTAATAGTTCACACTTTTTACCAAGTTTATCTAAAGCAAACCTTCCAATTCCTTTGGCTCCTGATTTAATGCGCTTTTTTTGAGTTGTATCATCTTCTAATTTATTGGCTGTACCTATAGTCATCCAATTTTTTTCAATAATTTCTTGGGTCATCCCATCTCCATTATCAATAATATAGAGGGAATTAAGATCTAAAAAGATTTTGTTAGCCTTTACTAAATCTTCTTTTGTTAATGTATCTTTTAATATGTAATTATCATCACATTTATCATAAAAGGAATTCAATTCTATAGTATCTAAAGAATAATCATTTTCTAATTTACGTATTTCTTCTTGAGAAAGAGTAGAAGGCGCTTCTTTATAAACTGTGTCAATTACAAGAAGAGCAAATTCAGAATCCGCATCATAACAATTCTTAACTAACTCTATTATCGCACCTTTAGAGTTAGCAATATTTTCTCTACCTATGAGTAAAGCGGTTCTTGCGGATACGTTGAAGGGGATTTGAGCCATGTTTATTTTGACCAAATAATTGTTATCTTATGTAATTTATAGTTTTTATAAAATTTTATCAATAACTTAATTTACGGTTGTATTAATAGAATATAAATTAAATATTTAAATTATTTGAAAAAATTATAATTTTTTCAAATAATTTAAGAAAAAAGTATATTCTCAAAAGCCCTAATGTTTTTGAATTCAGATTATTAATGAGACATTTTATGATAGATTGGATGGGATTCTAATAACCCCAAAACCCTTACGTCGTATGCCTTCTTTATCATCAACTTTAGCTAGATAACTATATCTGTACATTGCATCTATGAACTGTTCTTCTGTTCTTAAGTAATGTACAGGGAAGTTCCTACCTTCTTGATAAGCAATAGTCCATCTAACTTCATTAGCTTGTCCGTTCTCTTATTACTTCTTCTTTTCTCACTCCATCCAACATAGCACACTCATAAATCATCTTATAAACAGTGTAGTAGCTACGATGTACTTCAGCATTGTAGATGAACATACAATGTAAGTGATGGTTATCATTTTCTGATAGTTCAAAGCTATAGAGATGTACTAAGCCTTCATCTTTAAACTTATTCTTTAGACGGCGATTAAACTTCTCTATGCAGAAGGTATCCTTGTCTGTAAGTCCTATAGTGATGTGCATTGCTCTAGGCTTTGATATGTTCTCTAAGGACCAAAGCATTGAAGAGTGTATGGTTTCTAATGAATTCTTTCTTAATGAGTAATATGGGTTTACAGCATAACCTTTAAATGTTGTAGTTTTTAATAAGTATTTTGGATCAGTCATTTTTAGTTTCTCTTTAAATTATAATTTTTATGTAAGGTAAGGGTGTGTAAGATATAGATAGATACAAAGGGGATAGTGATAGATATATATCTATATAATACACAGTTAATATATAGCTTTAAGAAAAGCATATATTTAGATGTTTAAAGTAATTATTAGTGTTTTGCTATTTGTTGAATTTAGGGTTATTTCGGATGTCTGTATGTCAGGTTAGTAGAAATGTATGTGGTGGTTAATATCTCTAATAGGTCGATTCTATATTTAGCTGACATGCTATGTCAAATTAATAGAATTATCAAAAATATGTAAGTCCAGTTTTAATTTATATTAAAGTTATTTTGTATAGCTGTTAATAGCTCATAGACTCTTGTTGGAGCGATTTAAAAAGAAGATTTGATATCTTATATCATAAAAAATTAGAGAGCTCTAAACGCAAATGAGAGCATTCTATAGCTACTGGTAAATAACTTAAGATTTTCTAAAAATGCCCTTGGTATTGTATATACGCTAAATATGTGGAGAAATAGGCGGTATATATCAAAAGTGCCCCCATACCCCTTATGCTCCGATCAGTAGGGTAGTTTTTTAGGGAGGAAGTTTTTTATTTAAAATTTTGGTTGTTGCGTATCCACTTCACGGATTAATTGTGGTCAGCGAGAACATTCCCTCCACGCCCTCGGTGACTTTCATTCTGTGTCGGATAGTGTGCAGTCGGTTGGATGCTGGCTAAACTTGTAACTCTGTTAGTAAAGTGTGAAATAGCAACTCTTGTAAAACGTTACAAGTTTAGACCAGCTAAAAATTTAACTACTTTTAATTGTTGCTCGGTACTCGACGTTATTGCAAACGTAATGGATAGCAATGTTAAAGATTGATCTATAAAAAATGGAGCCTTACAATTTCATTCCTATCTTGAACTAGTTATATAGTGTTTTTATTTGTTTATTTATCAATATAAATTAAGATAGATAACATCAACTTAAAGCTTACATTGTTTATAAGTATGAAAAAGATAATTTTTATTCTTTGTACAGTTTTTACTACATATAGTTTTGCTGAAACTGATGCTGAATCTAGTCAAAGTATGTGCAAAACTCTTGAGGCAATGGCAGAAACAACTCAAATATTAAGACAGAGAGGTATGAAAGCTTCAGAAATTACAGATACGTTATTAGGAATGTCAGCTAACATTCCTATTGTTTTTAAGAAGCGAGCAGATGAAACTACAGATAAAATAAAAGCGGAAAAGACAATATATTTTGGTAATAAATATAGAGAGGCACTGGATAATTACGCACTTATTTTAGTTCAACAAGCTTTTGAAGTACCAATACAGTCTAAGAAAGAAATGAAGAAAAAAGTGATAGAGGAATTTTCAAATGAACAGTATCTATCATGTTTGCTTAAGGCTTCAGAAACTAATCTTAAAGTAAAATAGCCTATGTAGCGGTTACTATATAAGGTATTAAAATATTTGCTATTAGATGATGGAATTTTTTCTAAACTATATGACTCTCAAAAATAAGGCTCGATGTGATTAGCATCGAGCCTTTTGTAGTTTATTGATTATGTATTTAATTGCTTACGGTAGCTTTGAATACGTTTATCATTATCTTGTACAAGTGCTTCATATGCTAGTTTCAATTCAGGTAGTGGAATGCCTGATTTGTATTCTTTCAACAGAAAACCTAGATCAGCAAATGTATCGCTTAGACCACTTTCGTTGTATCCAATGCCTTTTAGCAAGGTTTTTAACATTGTTGTTGAGATTGTTTGATTCGTAGTTACATTGCACCCTTCTAACATTGTTTCATATGTAGGAATAACTAATTCTAAAGCAACTGCTAGTTTATCTTTTTTTGCTAGTGGCTCAGTACCAGATATTTCAATCATTAGCTCCCACATTTGATAAAAATGCTCTTGGCTTGTTAATAAAGCCATTGCCAAGATACCGATCCATCCATTGTACTTTTCTGCTTTCACTTGAGGAGGGCAGCTTGCCTTAAGCTTTTCAATTAAAGGCTGAGCAACTTGTGCTTCATTCAATAATGAAAGAAGGTAACGTGAACGTTGTACTGAGCTAGAAAAGATTGTCAGCTTTTCACCATCAGGAATCACTTCATTTACAAAAATATCTTCTAAAATTGCAATGTTGTTATCGTTGGGAAGATATTTAGATGGTGTGAGATGAACATGTAACTCGTTACCACGTTTGATTTGATCATCTTGTACACCATCAAGTTGTGTGTTACGTGGTGCATCAATACATGTAGCAGCAATTGTAATGTATGGGCATATAAACTGTGCTTCTTTAACAGCCTTGCTGAGAGGAGTTTTTGGTGTACTGTGAGCAAAGCTTAACATTCCAACTGTATTAGCAAAATGTCGTCCATAGTTTTCTTCAACTACTGAAGCAATAATTGTGTGACGAGACCACTTCGCACCAATTGAAGAGGCTCCAGACAATTTGAAAAGTGTTTTGATCCGTTCATCTTTAAACTTAGGTAGTTGTGAGTCTAGGATTGAATCTGAAGTACTGAAGAACTCAACCATATTCGAATCAGGTTCAACTGAACTTGGGTGGAACAGTGTTGTTTGCTGTTCTTGAGTTGTTTTTTGTTGTGCATTTAAAACTAATGGGGGAATTACTTCAGTTGTTTCAGATTCCCCAGTGATACCATTATCTTCTTCATATTGGTCAATAAAGTCTTGCTCTTCGTAGGAGCGGTCAGTAACTAGTTTTGCTTTAATTTGGTCGTATGCTGCATTAGTGATTAAGTTTGTTTGTGATGATGTCATGAGACATTTTTCCCTTTATATAGGTTAATTTGAATTGTTATCGTTGCGCTCCGATTTGGGTATAATATTCATTATTACGCACTTCATGCAACTATTTGTTGCACAATGTTTTAATTAAATTATAATAACAGCTGTAAGCTGTTAAAAATTTATATGAGGTTAATAATATGGATAAATTTTGTACTGTAGATATTGTGAATGGATACGTTATCAATCAAATTAGACTTGAGGCTGGTTTTAAGAAGCAAGCAGATTTAGGTGAAAAATTCCAAATGACTCATGCTGCTATTGGTAAAATTGAACGTGGAGAATCATCTGTAAATATTGAGTTCCTGCTTATGCTGGCTGAGTTAATTGGTACTAGAATAAGTAACATAATGTTAGTTATGGAAGAATTATTAGATTATCTTGTTTCAAAAGAAGTAATGTTTTTAACAGCTCAAAGATTTGAAATGATAGATGATGATGACAAGGTTACACTCGCAAACTTTGAAGAATATATAACACTTGAATTAAAAAGATCTGTTAGAAATTTAGTTGAAAAAAAACCTGATCTTGATGTCCAACAACTACAAAACCAATTTAATGAATATACCTCGAAATCCTCTGCTTTTGTAAATCATCCTGTAGTAGTTATTACAGCCTCTTCTTTGGCAGCAGCAGCTATAGTAACAAACCCTTTAATTGGTCTTGGAGTAGGGGCTACTTTACTTGCTTCTAAAATAATGAAAAGTAAAAAAGCTCCATAAGGAGCTTTACAAATACTTCTATTAAGTAGTTATAGACTTTCACGAAAGACGTAGGTTAGACATCATTTTCTGAGTTACTGCATGCATATAGAATTGTTTGTTTAAATAATAATCACTTGATCATGCTTAATATAATAAACATCCATAAGTACATCCAACATAAATTTATTATTGAAAATTGTTTTTATTATCAATAAGATGACGTGTCGGTTCGAGTCCGACCCTCGGGACCATATTCAGAATCGCAAGATTCTACGAAAACCCCTAAGCTAAAGGCTTAGGGGTTTTTTGTTAAAATATTTTTATAAAAATTTATAATGCCTTAAATATAAAAAGACAGAAATCTAAGATTGATTATTAATAAGTGAGGTTTATGGTGAGTGAGAAATTGAAAATATTGCGATGAATGAAAGTAATATTAAAATAAGTTTTAAACTACTGATAATTTAAAGGTATAGGGCATGAATGTTAATGCAGAGTTGGATTTAAATATAATTGTAAATAAATTGATTGGTAATACTTATGGTGTTGTTTTTCTTTGTTTAATTGGTGTTTTTATAATAATAGTTGTTTCTATTTATTTTATAGCGAAATCAGGATTTCTTACTGAGGTTAGAGCATTTTTGGAATATAAAATTAAAAATGAAATTAATAAAATAAAAAATAAAGAAGATATTATGAATGAGCCAGCTATAAAGTATATAAAAGAAGATATTCAATATCATAATAATGTTGAGAAACTTCAAAAATATTTAAATTTCAAACATCCAGATATAGATTTGCTATGTTATATTATTTCTTGTAGAAACAAAAAGGCAGCAATTCAATATTTTCAAGCTTCTTCATCTTGTCTTACTAAAGATAGAAATTTAAAAAAATATATTTTGAAGAAAGAATATAGCAATCATCGTATTAAGGTTCTTTATTGGATAGGAACAGTACAATATTTTGGTCTGATCGCAGCTTCTCTTTTTCCAACGTACTGGGTTTTTTATATTTTATGGACAACCAATGAAAATATTAATAATTTGCCACCAGTATTTTTTGGATTACAATTTATATTGTCAATTGTTGCGATTGGAATAGCATTTATATTACTGGGCTTTTTCTTAAAGCCATGGAAGGCTAAACAGTTTTTAAAACTTGAAAAGGTTAAAAGTCCGAATAATAATGATATAGGTACACTTGATGATATTTTTAAAGTTAATAAAATTTTGAAATTGCATTTAGTGATTAATCGTCCAGAAGGCGATAGTTTGTCAACCTTTGAGAAAGAAGTTTTAGATAATATGGTGAAGAAAAATATTTATAAGTATCAAAAGATAGTAGAATCAGGAGAAGGGGAGTTTATATCCTTGACTCAAGGTCTTATGGATGAAATAGTATTGGCTGCTAAATATGGTTACATAGAGTATAAGTCACAGAATGACCAAGGTTATACTTTTATTAAGAGTATTCATCCTTCAACCATAAATGAACCTGCCTCAAAAGTTATATAATTTTAGTAGGTAGAAAAAGAAAAATGGCGGTTAAACGCTATTTTTCTATTCAAAACTAGAAATGGATCTTATATAAACCTTAAAAATATAAAGCTTATTGATGCGAATTGAGAAATTGTTGCACCCTATCTGCAGATTCATCTTCTTGGTCATTTTTCCTTTTTCATGTAGCCAATTTTGTATTGGTCTAGCTATCTTTCTATGATTATAAATAGCCGTTTGTAACTTACGATATTGATCTAGAAATAAAACACTAGTTGTATTTTTTGAAATAGTACAGTCTATTAAGCTATTATTAATATCTCTTAATTTATGCATCTACTTTATTTGTAGTTCTCTATTTTAAAAATAGGTATATTATTAAGTACCTATTTATGCGGTTATAAAATTTAAGAAACTGCATGATAACCAGTAATTCGAGTCCGGGGGGCGGGCTCGAATTTTGAGAAGCTAAGCTTGAGCTTCTAAGAAGCTTTAATTTTCTAAACTTAAGATGTACTGAGGCAAATTCAAAACAAGTTTAATAAAAGCTCAGTAATAATTGACCCTAAGTATGACTGAACATAAAAACTTTAAACCAAGTTGTACTTTTTACTAGTATTCTGAACTCGCATTTCTAACATCTTTCAACTCTTCACCTTCAAACATTTGTTGTATTTTTCTCAAGCATACCCACTTTATGTATCTGAAAACCTTTAATTGAAACTTCACATTTCTATTTCGAAAAGAACGTTGCTCTTTTTATGTACTGTGTTAAAGTTTGTAGTAGATCATAATGATTATAAGTACATTTCTCAAAGAGCGGTTCCGACCAACAACGACAAAATCTGTGAGGCGGGCAAATGACATTCCAGCGTTTAGAACTACATCAGGTCGAGCAATTAAGTGCTTGCAGAATATCACTATTACTTGGATTAAATGCCGAGCAGAACTATATCGAGCAATTTTTCCGATTTAGTCTTCGCCTGTTGAAATGTCAAAAAGCCTTATTAACTTTTAATCAAGAACCTTACTTTTGGCACCGTTGTCCTGAAGGCATAACTGCAATTTCTTTTAAACCATCGAAACATATAAAACAGTGCTTTGCTAAACAACAGGTGATTAATCACTCACATCCTTCCTATCAAAATTTAACCAATTATTTAAAAGAATTAAATATTGAATGCAGCCGAGCCTTAGCCGTACATCTTCTCCATCCTGATAAAACTTCTATGGGTTTTGCTGTCTTTTTTGACGACGATGAAGCCACATTTGAAGATGATAATATTCAATTATTACTCGATTATTGTTCTACGTTTATGCAGCAAGTCGAGTTAAAGTTTAACTACGAAGAGTTAAACGAACTTTATGAACAACAGGTGGCGATTAATTCAAGTAAAACAAAATTTTTCTCGATTATCTCGCATGATTTACGTGCACCGTTTCACGGACTGCTTGGGTTTTCAGAAGTTCTTGCCAAAGAGCGTGAAACTCTAGATGAATCCAGTATTCAAAATATTGCAGATTATTTATACGATACCTCACAATCGACCTATAACTTACTCGAAAGCTTACTCACATGGGCAATGGCAGAGGGTGGACGTTTTGTTTATCATCCAATTAACTTCAAGCTTAGACAAGTGAGCAACATCGTTTGTGATGTACTTCGTACCTTAGCTTTAAAGAAAAATATTGAACTGGTTAATGATGTGCCGGAAGATTTAAAAATCTATGCTGACATCAATATGATGACTTCTGTGATTCAAAACTTAGTGTCAAATGCGCTGAAATTTACCGACATTGATGGGTCGGGTAAAGTCTTTATTGAGGCTAGACAGGTCGACGCAAATGTAGAAATTACTGTTCGAGATACGGGTTTAGGCATGACCGAGCAGCAAATGGCAAATTTGTTTCATCCACGTATTACAGCAAGTTTCAAAGGCACCGCTGGTGAAAAAGGTGCTGGTTTAGGTTTAAGTCTTTGTAAGCGTTTTGTCGAAATTAACCAAGGGGAAATTAGTGTGAATTCCCAAAAGGGTATTGGAACGACATTTAAAGTTTTATTACCTACAGCTCAAGACAGCCATGAGACACTTAGCGAACATCATTCTTCATCGGAAGCAAAATTAGTCTAATCCCTTTTCCTACCACTACTCTAACTGCTATAACTAAAAAGAGAGTCTGAGGAAAAGAGCTTTTTATATGAATGCGGAGCAGTTACAAAAAACATTGCGTGCGAGTCAGTACGCAGAACAAGTTTTAGGCTTGCATCAAGCTGTTTTAGAACAAGATTATCAAATAGATCAATTTACTGCACCGCTCTCAACTGAACAAATTTACCAATTTGTAGAAACAACCCTTGATAGCATTGGCGATGAAACAACATGGATGCGTGCACTTCGCATTTTACGCAGTCGTTTAATGTTCCGCTGGATTTGGCAAGATGCCAATCAACTTACCGATGTTGTCACACTCACTCGCGAACTTTCTGATTTTGCTGATGCTAGTATTTGTGCGGCAAAGGATTTTGCACGTGTAGCACTTGTAGCGAAACACGGTGAACCGATGAGTTATTCTGGCAAAGTTCAAGATTTGATTGTAGTTGCCATGGGTAAGCTTGGGGCACAAGAGCTTAATTTGTCGAGTGATATCGACCTGATTTTTGCCTTTGATGAACAAGGCGAAACCAATGGCCGTAAATGCATTGATGTACAGCAGTTCTGTATTTTGTGGGGACAAAAACTGATTTATTTACTTGAGCACATTACCGCAGATGGTTTTGTGTTTCGGGTAGACATGCGTCTACGCCCTTGGGGCGATGGTTCTGCATTAGCGATTAGTCATGCCGCTTTGGAAAAATATTTAAGTCAGCATGGCCGTGAATGGGAACGTTATGCATGGATTAAAGCTCGCATTATAACTGGTGGTAAAGAAGGGCAGGACTTGTTAGAGATGACGCGTCCTTTTGTCTTCCGTCGTTATGTCGATTACACGGCTTTTGCTGCTATGCGTGATATGAAAGCCATGATTGAGCGTGAAGTTTTACGTCGTCATATTGAGGATGATATTAAACTCGGAGCAGGCGGTATTCGCGAAATTGAGTTTATTGTTCAGGTATTCCAGCTTATTTATGGCGGTTCAAAGCGTGAGCTACAAGACCGTCAGTGCTTGGTCAGTCTAGAGCACATAGGTGATGCAGGTTTATTAGAAAAACAGGCCGTGTTAGAGCTTGAAGATGCTTACCTATTTTTACGCCGTGTTGAACATGCGATTCAAGCCTTGAATGATCAGCAAACTCAGTTACTGCCAGAAGAAGCGGAACAAAGACAACGCATTATAGATACCTTGGGTTTTGCGAGTTGGAATGAATTTATTGATGTGCTTAACGAGAAACGTCAAAAAGTCAAAGTTCAGTTTAAGCAACTGATTGAAGATACCAGCTCTAATGCAGCAACCGAGAACTTTGGGCAGTTAGAACAGCAATTAGATGAAGTGTTAGATGACAATGCTAAAAATCTGATTCATGAGTTTTGGCATGGTCATGCACTTAAAAAACTTCCTTCAAATGCTGTGCAGCGTTTAAAAACATTTTGGCCTCATTTGATTGAAGCGATTTTGCAGTCCGAACAACCTCAAACAGCACTATTACGTTTAATGCCGCTGATTGAATCAGTCATGCGTCGAACTGTGTATTTGGTCATGCTGATTGAAAGTAAAGGTGCATTGCAACGCTTAGTGAAAATGGCGACTGTGAGTCCATGGATTTGTGAGGAGTTAACGCAATATCCAGTACTGCTGGATGAGTTTTTATCGATGGACTTTGAGTTGCCAAAACGTAAGGACCTAGAAGATTCATTGCGTCAGCAGTTACTTCGTATTGAGATAGATCAAGTCGAAGACCAAATGCGAGCACTCCGCCTCTTTAAAAAGAGCAATGTACTCACGGTCGCGGCAAGTGATGTGTTGGCTGAAAGTCCTCTTATGAAGGTGTCTGATGCATTAACAGATATTGCTGAAGTGAGTGTTAACGCAACCTTGCATTTAGCTTACCAGACCGTAGCAAAACGCCATGGTTACCCAAAGGATGTTGAGGGAAAACGCTGCTCGCTCGACTACAAAGCTTTTGCTGTTATTGGTTATGGCAAAGTGGGGGGTATTGAGCTGGGCTATGGTTCTGATTTGGATCTTGTCTTTATTCACTATTTAGATGAACAAGCCGATACGGATGGAACTAAATCAATTAGTGGCTTCGAGTTTGCCATGCGTGTTGCGCAAAAGTTCATGTCTCTCATGACCACGCAAACACTTGATGGCCGTGTCTATGAAATTGATACGCGCTTAAGACCTTCAGGGGAAGCTGGTTTATTGGTGACCAGCCTTAAAGCCTATGAACATTATCAGTTGAAAAGTGCATGGCTTTGGGAGCATCAAGCATTAGTTCGTGCGCGTTCTATTGCTGGTGATGAAACGCTCTGCCAAAAATTTGAAATATTTCGCCGCGAGATATTGACTCAATCTAGAGATGAGGCTTATGTTCGTGAGGAAGTGTTGAAAATG